>Ga0316612_1000146_pt1 | contig 26838 bp, 27 predicted proteins | sample MIS2016226_MG_FD_207676 | JGI IMG/M metagenome (GOLD analysis project Ga0316612, IMG submission 207676) | Microbial mat bacterial communities from Middle Island sinkhole, Lake Huron, Michigan, United States - MIS.2016.226 | ecosystem: Environmental > Aquatic > Freshwater > Lake > Sediment... | reverse complement strand
AAAAAACCGTAATCTCTGTATCTTTTAAATGCTTTCATAATGAACGCAATATACTGATTTATAATTATTTAAACAAGTTTTTTCGCGTTAATTTTAAAAAAATTAGTTTTTAGAGGTTGCCTAAAAATAATTTTGATGCCAATGCTATGATTAAAAAATATTGCAACCCTTAATGATAGTTTTCAAAAACAATCACTCACAAATTGTTTTACCAATTGATACGCCTCTTCTTTAGCGGTATCCAAATCATAGTTTTTGATGATCGTATCAAATTGTGGTGCAGTGGCTAGTTCGACGTGGGCTTTGGCAATACGCATATTAATTTTTTCATCGCTTTCGGTCGAGCGTTCTTTGAGTCGTCTTTTGAGTTCGTCCACGCTGGGTGGTTTTACAAAAACCGCCAAAGTTTCATCGGGAAATTTGTGTTTAATTCGCAATCCGCCAGACACATCAATATCAAATATTACGTTTTTCCCTAGATTCCAAATTCGTTCTACTTCGCTTTTCAGCGTTCCGTAAAAATTATCGCGATAGACTTCTTCCCATTCTACAAAATCTTCATTTTTGATGTGTTTTTTGAACTCCTCCAACGACATAAAATAGTAATCTTTTCCGTTTTCTTCTTCGCCTCTTGGCAAACGTGTTGCTGCCGAAATGGAAAACTCCAAATTCAGGTCTTCTTTTCCTAATAAATGCCTCACGATAGTAGTTTTGCCCGAACCTGATGGCGCCGAAAACACTATTAATTTTCCTTTTTTCATTTTAAAGTCATTGCGAGGAACGAAGCAATCTCATCCTCTATTTGTTTTTAATTTTTACCACAAATTACACAAATTATCACAAATTAATTTGCAGTTTCATTTTCTATTAATAGATTAAAGTTTTTAAATCTAGTGTAAACTTCTGAATCTTTAATCTTTTCTTTTTTTAAAGTTTTGTGTTTTCCTTTTTTGTCAACAAGATAAATTTCTCTGTACCCATCATAAAGTTCAACTCCTGCAAAGTCTTTCAAACTATCTTGGTCAATTTTCAAAAACACAGTCGAACTTCCTGCGTAAACCATCCAAGCATCAATACAATTTAGTACTTCGTTATATTGTAAATTTGGGTAATTACTTGAATTTGAAATTAATTTTAATTTTCCAGTTGTTTTTTCAAAAATTAACAATTTTCTTATTTTATTTGCTCCACGAGCAGCAACAGAGGATTTATATGTAAAATCATTTAATTTATCATTATTGAAATCTATAATTTTTGGATCACAAGATACAATACCTTCTTTTGGGAGTGTTATTTTTTGTTTTTGAAGCCAATAATTATTTTTCTTTTCTGATAATTTAAGTTCAACATAGGTGCTATCCATATTATTGTATGAATGTAATTCTATTTTATATTTTCCTTTTATTCCAATAGTTGTACTGTCAACAAAACTTTCTCTTAAAACTATTTCATTAATTTCTTTAACACTATCCTTTTTAACAATTTTGTTGTCTTCTTTTTTTGCTAGAATTAAACTCTTTTTTTCTTTTGGGTTATTGCATGCCAAAATCAAAAAAAGAAATAATATAATTGTATGATTTTTCATTGGTCTTCGTACAACATTATTTTACTACAAACAGTATGTCTGTCAAAGCATTAAATGTTTGAGATTTACCTTTAAATTCAAAAGACACTTTCATGTCTTCTAATTTTTTATTTTTAAAATGATCTAAATAAGAAAGAATCGTAGGTTTTAAAAGGTCAAGATTTCTTTTTAATTTCCAAGAATTGGTAAAATCTTCTGTATCAACGAGTACGAGAAATAAGCGATTTTCTGAACCAAAACGCATTTCTCCTTGATTTTCATAGAGCCAAGTTGCCAACATTTTAGGATTGTCTTGTGCTTCTTTTAATATTTCAAGTTTTTGGTTTTTTAAAGTCTGTAACACTTGTTTGCAAAATTCATTGTTTTTGTCTTTCATTTTTTCGACAATTTCATATAGAATGTCGGCTTGTTTTGCTTTTTTGTCAAATGTTATTTTTGCTTCTTCGGCTTTCTTTTTTAAAAAGGTTATTTCTACTGGCAGTTTTTTTTCTTTGCGCTTGGTTTTAATATATTCCGCTGGCAAATAGGTTACTTTTAAATCAAATGGAATTTCATTGATGAAAAAGTCAACACTTTTTATTTGACCTACGGTCGGTAAAACCTCGGAATGTGATTTAAAAATATGTTCTATTAAAATACTGCTCCAGTGATTATACCAACTATTTAAAACATATCCTTGAACCGCAGTACTGATTTCAGTTTCAAATTTTGAAAGTAGATTGTCGTAAGAAAAATTTGGAATCTTTATATAACGACTTACCAAATATTTGTCTAATGAGTTTTGATAGTCACCGCCCCAATTGAAATTCTTAAGTTTGTATAATTCAGAAACGAGCTGATTTGCATTAATGTTTTCAACTTGTTTTTGATTTTCGAAGATGATAAATTGATTTAGAAGTTGATTTGAGTTTTCAACATCATTACATAAGAAATTAAATAATTCGATAAATTGTTTTGATACAGCTGTTTCTTTCAGTGAAATTCCGTTTACATTAATAAATTCAGCAATCAGTTCTTTTCGACTTATCGATTTGGTTTTCAACCACAGAAGCCCTGTTCGATCATCGCTTAACTCCGAAAGCAGTTCGCTTTCGTGTAGTTTTTTCCAATAATTAAAATCCTTCATTTACAAGTTGCTCCTTATGGTTAGTTGAAATAATATGTTTCTTTTTTGGACTACAGATAAAAAGTATTTCTTGGCTGCCAGCAACGCTTCCCTTGCCGCCTCTGCCATTTTGGTAAGTTTTGGCTTCGATTTTTACATTTCTATATCTGGAAATTAATTTTTCAAACTCTTCAATTCCCGGGTAACTGCGATTGTTATAACTAATTAACCAATGTGGAATATCCTCAGACAATTCAAAAAGTTTTTCAAAAGAAGAAATGACATCTCTTTTTTTGTCAAATCCGCTAAAACGTTGAGGTTCGTACCGTTTTATACCATTTATAAATTCTTTGTCTTTCCAATATTCAGTGTAGGTTTCCAATAAATGATAAAATCCCTGATAATCTGCGTGACTATCACAGTAAGGAGGATCAAAATAAGCTAAATCAACATTCTTAATATTGGGCAATAAATCTAAAACGTTTTCATTAAAACTTATATTATCTTGTCTGTTGTCAAAAACCGCATTATTGTATTTTGGTATAATTTCCTCAAATATATCTTTAATTGGTCTTATTAAGCTTCGGTTTCGCTTTATTCTTTCTGGATCAATTGCATAAACCAAAGCCTGTGTATGACCAAAATGTCCCATTGTAATTTTCCTTGTCATACTGCGGTTCATTGCGGCAAAGGCGATAGCTTGTTTGAATTCATTTTCTAATAATGGAATATTTGCTCTGAAATTATCTAGAAATTTAGCTTCTTCTTTTTCAAAAAACACATTTGTAAATGTGTTTTCTATTAGTTCAAAATTTTTTTTATTTGGTGAAGGCTGAAAAAGCAGTTGCAAATCTTTCGCATTAATTTTTTGAAAATTATTTTCAATTAACGCTTTGCCGATTTGATTGTTAAAGTTTAAAAAATCATTGGTAATAACCTTGAGTCCAAGTTGTTTAAATAGAAAGCCAACAGATTGAGAACCTGCAAAAGCATCAATTGTTGTTTTTACATTTTTTGGAATAAATTGGTTTATCCAAGGCAAAAGCGTGTGTTTCGCCCCTAAATATTGAGGTTCGGGAAATTGGTAATTAAAATATTGATATTCTTCAAAAAGCATATTTCAAATGTTTTTGTATGGCTAAAAAACCAAATTTAAACTATTTTAAGGTATTTTTATAACTTAATTTCTGTTGTAAATTAAAATTTTCTAAAGCACATTCAAAACCTGTTCCTTGATTTTTTCCAATTCATCCTTCATCATCACGACCAATTTTTGCATTTGTGAATGATTGGCTTTCGAGCCCATAGTGTTGATTTCTCGTCCCATTTCTTGTGTTATGAAACCTAATTTTCTGCCGTTGGCTTCCGTTCCGTTGATGGTTTCCAAGAAATAATCTAAATGATTGGTCAAACGCACTTTTTCTTCGGTGATGTCTAATTTTTCGAGATAATAAATCAATTCTTGTTCAAAACGGTTTTCATCGACATTGACTTTCAATTCTGAAATGGCAGTTTGCAAACGGTCTTTTATCGCCTGAACACGTTCTGGATCTAGTGCCAGCGCCTCGTTCATATATTGACGAATGTTGCCAATGCGCAGCTGGAATTCTTTTTCCAAAGAAGCGCCTTCGTCTTTTCTGAAATTAGAAATATTATTTAGGGCTTCTTCAATAATTTTTTGAATTTCGGTCCAGTCATTTTCATCAATTTCTTCTCTTTCGGTTTTCAGGGTATCGGGCATTCGGACGGCCATTTTCATCAATTCAGTTTCATCGGCATCAGGATACACTACACGCAACTGATTGATATAGGCTTTCACAATAGGCACATTCACTTTGGTCGAAGTTTGCTCGGCGGTGCTTTCTATAAAAACCGAAAAGTCGATTTTTCCTCTTTCGAGTTTCAAGGCGATTTGGTTACGCAAACCCAATTCCATTTCACGATAAGTCGAAGGCATTCGCACGCTTAAATCCAAACCTTTGCTATTGAGCGATTTTACTTCTACCGTTATTTTTTTGGTGGGCAATTGCAAACTAGCTTTCCCAAACCCCGTCATTGATTGTATCATATAATTTTTTAAAAGAATTCAAAGATAATAAAAAAAGCTCCTTAAATTCAGGAAGAGAAATTGTAAAAAAATGCTTGTTTTCTTCTTGTTTGATTTAATTTAATCAAATACTGTTTTGGAAAAGTAATGCAATAGGTGTTGACTTTAACATATTCAGGATTAAACAAATCGCTCTGTAATTCGGTTTTTGTATTTGGTATGCAATCACAATTTGTCACCGCATATTACGGCTTACTTAAACTATCTTTTTCAATTCCCAAGTTTTTTATTTTCAATCCATTTCTAACTTTCAAAACAACTGGTTTAACTGTTTTTGGAGAAGGTTTTATTTCTTGTTTAATAATCACGGCATCGTTCAAAACATAAGGTGTTGGCATCATCCAATCGGCTCTTTTTGCCATCGAAAATTGTGGATTGTTCATCAAATCGAAAGAACTTTCCATTAAATACAAATCCAAAACACTCGAAGCAGCAAAATTGAATTGTATTTCCAACGGTATTTGATTGACCACATAATAACTCAATAATTTCTTGCCTTTTCGTTCGTACTTAGTTCCTTTTTGCCCTAAAAGAGTCAAACCATTGGCTTTAAGATTGTTGACAACCACATCTTCATTGGCAAAAATATCATAACGATTGACTTTTCTGTTGGGTGTAATTTTAATTTTCAAATAATGAATGTCGGCAGCAACAGTGTCTTTCAGAAATTCAATCGTGGGCTTTGGAAGGGTTTTCAAAGGAGCATCGGCAGCAAAAGTAAAGCCAGAATTGTACTTGCTTGATAATGAATTTTGGTTTAATTCATTGGCGTTTTTTGGGTTTTGACCTAAATGGTTTTTTGTCCATTGGTCCAAATTAGTGTCATAAGTTGCCCAAATTGCTTTGTTTTTGTCGGCATCTAAAATATAGACCAAACTGTTCGGTTTGGCTTTGCCCAATTCATAACCAGAATAATAATGGGCTTTGGCAAAGAAACCAATCGCCAACACTAACAAAATCGCAGATAATATTCCTTTTCGCCTGAACGAACCAAAAACAGGCAGCAATAATCCAAAAGCAAAAACAGTGAGAATAGCACTTCCAAACAATACTTTTAGCCCCAAACCTATTGGAAACATTTGGATAAATGGCACAATAATCAGTAAGGTGGGAATGCTCAATAAGAGGTTAAAAATCCATTTTGACTTTTGGGTAAGTACATAAGAAGCCAACATTAACAATCCTGCAAAAGCTGGAATAATTAAAAATCCTGCACCTTTCAGGAAGAAACCCAGCAATCCATTAATAACAATCCAAAGGAATAATGGGGCAACATAATGGTTTATGGTCATTTTTTTCACAGAGAAAATTTGGTAAAACGCAAAGCAAATGGACAAAGTCAACAGCGTGAAAGCCGCAATATAATCGTGACCGTTATAGGTAAATCCGTTGAGCAAATCGTTGTATTGAGGGTAAATAATTAGTAATAATTTCCAACCCAAAAAGGTGGTTACGCCCGAAACGATTAGTGAACCTAAAAACGGAATGAATCCTTTTGCTATTTCTGGGAAAGACAAAACGAGTTTGCCCAAACCAATAAACATCAAAAATAACAAAAGCCCAAAAGCAATAATGACCATAGGCAATACCCAACCAAATGGATAACTGATAAAGGCAAATGGAATCGAAAAATAGACTTCATCTTCGGTAGTTTGCGTCGAATTTAAATCGGAGTTCGAAAAATAATCCAATAAAGGCATCAAGTATTTTCCCTGATGTGCCAAGCTGTTTTTGCTCAAATGATTGATGTCATCTTGTGCCGTGTGGTAATTGTAATGACCGTCAATGAAAGCAAAATTGTAGCCCTGAATATTGCCTTGTTCCCTGAAAACAGTCAAATCGGTATCGTTGGGCAACATTTTGTAAACGCTGTACATCAAGGAATTGGAAACTGGATATTTGACTTTTGCAGCTGCAAATTCTTTGACCAAACTGGCATTTCCTCCATTGGTTTCCATCAACATATAACTTGGGCCAGAACTTCCTCGAGCTTCAAAATTCAAAACCAAACCCACTTCTTTAGCCCAATGGTGTTGGGTTACAAAAAGGGCTGCTCCATTCAATCCCAATTCTTCTGCGTCTGAAAACAGAATAATGATGTCGTTTTTGTGTTGTTTTTTGTTGTAGGTAAAAGCACGAACACTTTCGAGAATTGTCGCCACGCCCGAGCCCGCATCGCTAGCTCCTTTTGAATAGGAATGGGGTGCGCTGTCATAATGTGTTAGTAGGAGCAAGGCTTTGTTGCTGTTACTGCCTTTTATTCGAGCCAAAATGTTTTTACATTGGGTCAAAGTTCCCCAATCCGAAAAGGCAAAACCTTCTTGAATGGAAGTTTCTAAACCCATATTTTGCAATTCTTCCACCAAGTAATTGGCAATCACATCGTGATTTTCGGAACCCACAAAATGCGGTTTTTGGGAAATGTTTTTTACTTGTTCTAAAGCTCTTGTGGTCGAAAAGTCCGAAAGCGGGGCATCGTCGTTGTATGTCCATTGCGGCATCATCGTGAAGAAAACAAATCCAAGCATTCCTAGAAGGAACAGCAGGGATAAAACGGAGGAATAACTTTTTTTCATTGGTTAGAGAATTAAGTTTAAATTTCTTTTTTAACAAGCATATAATAATCATCCTCCAAAGCACGATAGCCTTGGTCGTAAACAAAATAATAGGTGTTTCCAGTTTTGGTTGCCAGAATATTGGTAAAAAATTCAAAATCGAATCCTTTGCTCAACAGTTTTGATTTGGTTGTTTTTCCTTTTCCATCCACATTCAAAGCTGAAAGAATACGGTAATTTTTACGCAATTTGTTGTTCACGTTACGCATAAAATTGGTGCTGTCTTTGTTTATTTTGTTGTTGTAGGCATTGCGACAACCGTCGCTGCAAAACTTTTTGTCTTCGCGGCCCACAATTTTGTCTCCACATTCTAGGCAGTTTTTGTCCATAGTCTTTGTTTTTAAATCCTATTTTAAATATTGTAACCTTAATTTAAACCATTAAGTGCATTAAGAAAATTAAGTTCTGTGTTTTGTTAATGAACTATAATTTCTCAATGCTTTGAAATATATTTTACATTTTTTATAAAACTTAGTAAATTCATTTTTTTAAAATTGACCTTTGTGCAATAAAGCTTGTTCGATATGTGCCAAATGATGGTTGCAATGCCAGGCATACACTCCGATAGTTTCCTCTAAACTTGAAATTTTTAGGTTTGCTGGATGAAAAAATTGTCGTTTTAATGCTGCTCCTCCAAGACTTCTCAAAAGCAAAACCCAACGAGCGTGAACGCCTTCGATGATTTGAATGGAAGGCGAAATATCATTTGAATTACCATCTTCGTGTTCAGCCCATAGTGCTTCTTCATAAGGTTTGATGTTGGGAACATCTTCGGTCAAAGCCAATTTGAATCGAATAAAACTATTGATGTGACTGTCGGCACAATGATGCACGACTTGCTTGATGTTCCAGCCTTTTGGACGATAAACCCAATTCAATTCTTCGACAGAAAGGGTTTCGGTCAGTTTTTTTATTTTGGATGGAAAAAGTTCAATAGTTGTAATCCAAGTTTCTAAATCATTTTTGGATACATCATCAATTTTTGGACATTTTCCAATCGGAAATTTTAGATTTTCTTGGGTTAAATCGTTTTTCATTATACGAGGATTAATTCTTTAAAAATCAGTCAAATATAATAAATATTTTCCAATTACAAACGGTTACAAATAGTTACAACCGAAAGTAAATAGTTATCAACCGAATAAATTTTGAGAGCTGTCGCATCTTTGCCCTGTTGATTTGAATGAACAACTCAACATAACTTATATAAACAATTTAAATTTTACACGCCATGAATGCAATGAGAAACAAAGTACAGTTAATCGGTCACGTAGGACAAGAACCAGAAATCAAAACTTTTGATGGAGGAAAAAAAGTAGCCAATATCACAATGGCAACAAATGAAGTTTATTACAAAGATAATGGAGACAAAGTAGAAAAAACCGAATGGCATAAAGTGAAAGCCTGGGGAAAAGTTGCCGACATCATCGAAAAATATGTTACTAAAGGCAAAGAAATTTGCATAGAAGGGAAAATAACCTACAGTGATTATCTAGACAAAAACGGAGAGAAACGCTTCGTTACCGAAATTGTAGCAAATGATATTTTGCTTTTGGGAAAATAGTTTGTCTGAAATTTTTATATGAAAAATGCCCTCTCAATCGGAGGGCATTTGTTTTATAAATTAAGAAACTTTTTTCTTTAGATCAAATAAAATTTAAAATTAATCTCGAGAAACCTCTAGGATTTCGAATTTCAAAACGCCATTTGGCACAATAATTTCTGCAACTTCGCCAACTGATTTTCCTAATAAACCTTTGCCAATGGGCGAAGTTACTGAGATTTTTCCAGTTTTCAAATCGGCTTCACTTTCGGCAACAAGGGTGTATTTCATTTCCATTCCGTTGGCTTGATTCTTGATTTTCACATTCGATAATACCAAAACTTTGGAAACATCAAGATGTGTTTCGTCAATCAATCTGGCGTTAGAATGTACTTCTTCGAGCTTGGCAATTCTCATTTCCAACATTCCTTGTGCTTCTTTGGCAGCGTCATATTCGGCATTTTCAGACAAATCTCCTTTATCTCTTGCCTCGGCAATGGCTTGCGAAGCTTTTGGTCTTTCAATACTTTTTAATTGATCTAATTCGTCTCTCAATTTTTTTAATCCTTCGGCGGTGTAATAAGATACTTTGGTCATAACTTCATCATTTATATAAAATACAAAAAATCCCATCAGGACGGGATTTCTTTTTGCAAAGATAGTATTATTTTTATTTAATCTATAAATATACGTTAAACATATCTATTTCAAAGTTAATTAAATTATTTTTGCAGGGCAAAAGCTTTTAAAAATAAGACAAAAAGTAGCCACGAATTACACGAATGAACACGAATTTTTGTCCTTTTTAATTACACTAATTTGCAAGAAATGCAAGAAAATTCGTGAAAATTAATTTTAATTGTTTTTGAATTTGTGCAAATTAGTGTAATTTGTGGCAAAAAAAATTTAAAAGCGTTTGCCCTGATTATTTTTGTTTAACTAATTCCTATAATTTATTCTGTAATGAAAAAATATTTTCTTTTGTTAATGGTCTTTCCAATACTTTTTGGATGCAGTACTAATTCTCCAAATAACAACAATCCCTATTTGCCCAATTATACAGTAAACTTGGATATTAATCTGAATTTGCCTCTGTATAATTGGCTTTCTGCACCGATTAATGCGATTTATGATGGTAGGCAAGGTGTTAGAGGGTTGTTTGTTTTCAATACTGGTAGTGGCTACGTTGCCTTTGATGCCGCTTGTCCTAATCAGGCTTTGAGTGCTTGTTCTACAATGGATTTTAAAAAACTTGACCCCAATGACCCATCAAAAATTGACAAAACAACAGTAGTTTGTCCTTGTGATAATGCGGAATACAGTTTATTTAGCGGTCAATCTAAAGGGAAACCCTATCCAATGAAACAATATCGAGTTCAAGTTAATGGGAATATGTTGAAAGTTTATAATTAATTTTTCTGATAATAATAAAGTTTAAGTCTTTGTCAAAGTTTTTCAGCGTATATATAACTTGGGTGTACGACAAATTGCACTTTTAAAAACTTTTTGCCTCAAGTTCCAACGGTTGAAACCGTTGGCTATGGTTTTTGACAAGGTTTTCTTCTTCAACATTGCCCACTCCCGAAAGCTTTCGGGATTAACCGTGGGGGTAGTGGATTTCAATTAGGTTTATATTTTTTTTTTTGATAAATGCGATTTGTCGTGTACTCATATAACTTTGACAAAGGTTAAAATTGGATAAAAGTTCTATTGCATAATTTGGGTTAAAATTTTCACAACAAAAAGCCCTTCAGAAAAATTTTCTAAAGGGCTTTTTACATTATTATTAGGTTTACAACAAAGCGTCTAAACTGTCGGCGTAAGTTTGTTTTGGAGCTACTCCTACTTGTTTTCCTACCACTTCACCTTTGTGAAACACCAAAACAGTGGGTATGTTTCTCACTCCGTATTTGGCTGCAAATTCTTGATTGGCATCTACATCTACTTTTCCTACCACAACTTTTCCTTCATATTCTTCGCTGATTTGGTCAATGATTGGACCTACCATTCTACACGGGCCACACCAAGCTGCCCAAAAATCTACCATAACGGGTTTGTCTGATTTCAAAACTACTTCTTCAAAAGTAGCATCTGTTATTGCTAATGCCATATTTTTATTTTTTTATTTATTTCGTAATGCAAAGATAATGATACATTTGAGTTTTTTAGTTTATCTTGTATTAGATTTAACTATTTTTAAATTGTTTTAATTTATAAACCTGAGATCAATTAATATTGAATCTTAATCAATTGTTTTCAATCAATTACTTTTTTTGATTCTCCTGCAAGGTCTTTTTCTGACCTTGTAGGTATTTATATTCAAACACACACACCTACAAGGTTTTGAAAACCTTTCAGGAATTCAAATCTCTTTATAAATCAATCATTTAACAATTGAACTCAGGTTATAAAGCTTTTCACATCAAAGCGGATTTTAACGCTTCAAAATCAAGCAAAACTTGTTCGCCAGAAATTAAATTTTTCAAGGCAAATTTTCCTTCTTTCATTTCAGTTTCCCCGACAATTACAGCAAACGGAATCCCGCGTTTATCGGCGTGTTGAAATTGTTTGCCCAGCTTTACATTATCAGGATATAATTCCACTTTTATTCCTAAACTCCTTAATTTTGTGATGGCTTGCATCGAATAAAACGCTTCTTTTTCGCCATAATTGATAAATAATGCTTTTGAGGTTGAAGTTACGGTTTCTGGAAACAAATTCAATTCTTCGATAACCAAATAAATTCGGTCTAAACCAAAGGAAATCCCAACGCCACTCATATCCTTCAAACCAAAAATCCCTGTCAAATCATCATATCTTCCGCCACCACCAATGGAACCCATCGAAACGGTTTTTGGTGCGGCTACTTCAAAAATAGCTCCTGTGTAATAATTTAAACCACGAGCGAGCGTTACATCTAAATCTACAACAGCTTGAGTCAGCCCCAAATTAGTTACGTTGTCACAAATAAATCGCAATTCTTCAACGCCTTTCATTCCTTCTTCGGACTGGGCTAATAACGAAGAAAGTTTTTCGATTTTCTCCGAAATACTTCCTGCAAAATGAAATAAAGGTTGCACTTTTTCTATTGCCGATTCCGCAATTCCTTTTTCAATCATTTCTTTTTTCACACCGTCTTCGCCTATTTTGTCGAGTTTGTCCAAAGCCACGGTAAAGTCCATTAATTTGTCTTTGGCACCAATAACCTCGGCAATTCCCGAAAGAATTTTTCGATTATTGATTTTAATCGTTACCCCTTCCAAACCCAATTGTGTAAAAACCGAATCGTACAATTGCACCAATTCTACTTCTTGCCACAACGATTTTGAACCCACAACATCGGCATCGCACTGAATAAATTCTCTAAATCGCCCTTTCTGTGGCCGATCGGCACGCCAAACGGGTTGGATTTGGTATCTTTTGAATGGAAATTCAATCTCGCTTTGGTGCTGCACCACATATCGGGCAAACGGAACGGTTAAATCGTACCGGAGGGCTTTTTCGGAAATTTTTCCTGTTAGTTGTTTCGCGTTTATGGTTTGGAGTTGTTCGCCAGAAATTTTATCTAAATAATCTCCTGAATTCAAAATCTTGAAAATCAAACGATCGCCTTCTTCTCCGTATTTTCCCATCAAGGTTTCGGAGTTTTCGAACGAAGGTGTTTCGATGGGTTGGAAGCCAAATTTCTCGAAATTGCTTTTAATTACGGATATAATATATTGACGTTTTGCCACCTCGGCAGGTGAAAAATCTCTGGTTCCTTTTGGAATACTTGGTTTTGATGCCATTTTTTGAAAGTTAGAAGTTAGAAGATGGGAGTTTAATGAGTTAACTAAGAATTAGTTTGTCTTAAGAACACTTTAAAATTACATTTCCGAAAGCCAGTTAAATAAGGAAGCCTTATAAACACTATTTTTTTAAATTTTTCTGAATTTGAGTTAAACAAAAAACGAAAGAGATAACAATTGGGTAGAAAACTAGTTTCCGAATCCCAGTCAAATAAGGAAGCCTTATAAACACTGATGTTTTTAAATTTTTCCGAACTTGAGATAAATAAAAAATGTTATTTATTTTATGCCCAATATGGTAAATAAGAAATAAATTTTTTTGAATCGCTATCAGCATCTTTAACTTTAATTCTGCCGTTTTCTAATGTTAAATTAATTAATCTTGATATTTGAGAAGCTTGTTTGTCGTTCATTTTAAATCGTTGTCGCAAAGTTGCATTTGTCATTCCGTTGTTGCTATAATATTGAATAATACTGTGTTGATAAGCAGCTTCTACTCGTTCTTGTTCGGTCATTTCTGCAAAAGTTCTTGGGCTGTACAAAATTACAGTAAAGGAGTTCTCGGTTTCACGAATTTTGAGTGGTGGCAAACCATACAACTCTATTGCTGTGATTGCTTTTTCAAAACCAGAGCCTCGCTCTTCGCAAATGTTGTAGCGTCTAAATGCTGATGCGAGAATTTCGTTTCTAGATTCGGGCGAGGTTCTAATTAATCGATCAATTTTTTTACTTGGCAGTAGCTTTCCGGGATTTGAAATTTCTATTCTATCACTGAAAACCTCTATCATTGGCCCTGAACCACGAATAGAAAAATCTTGGTGAATAAGTGCGTTTGCAATCAATTCTCTCAAAGCAATTTCTGGATAGACAGAAATTTCGGATCGGAGTGCATTTTTAATTACTTCGCTTCCGGGCAAAATTCCTTTTACAAACTGAATTAATGCTTCAAAACCAATCGCAAAACCTTTATTGCTGGGAAATTCTTTGCTTTCGCCTATTTTATTTTTTCCTTCATATTTAATAAGGCGAACTGTTTTTCGTGCTAATCCATCAAAATCATTTAAGTTTTGAGCGGCTGCTAATGCACCAAAGTTAGTTATATAAAATCCATCTGAATCAACTTTGATAATCATTTTTTCGTCTTCGAGCCAAGTGGTAATTTCATTGAAACTACTGTGAATGGGTTTGTTTAACAATTTATATATTGTTGTATAATCTAACAAAGTAATAATTTCTAAACCTGTTTTTAGTTTTGAGGCATGCAATTCTTCAAAAACAGGCGTTTTGCTGTTTAGCATTAATCCACCTATTTCTTGTCGAGATGCTTTTCTAGTTGAACTGCCGCTTCTTATATAGCTTTCTTCAATGGTTTTGTGCGATAAGTGAACAGGTTTAACTGCATTCTCATTGATGTAAATAATAAGAATGTTTTTGCCTTGAAATTCTTCAAAATGATGATCGATTATTACTAAAGGACTTACACCATCTCTGCATAAATTGGATAGTTTTTTAATAATGTTATCGGCGTCGGTTTTAGAAATTCCAACCACTCTAGCGGTTATATCATCAATACCAAAAACCAAAAAACCTCCGCCAGGCAAATTGGCAAATGCACTCAAATGTTTACAGATTTTTTCATTGTTAGGCGACATGGTCTCTTTCCAATCGAGTTCGTTTAATTCTTGAGGAATTGATCCTAAACTTTGGTTTAGCAACGTTTTTGCTTTTATAATCCAATTTTTCATTTCATTTCACTTTAAAAATTTCACAAACATCATCAAAAGTTTTTAAATCTTTTCTCCCTCGTGCATTTTTTCTTGTTTTGGCTTTAAGAGGTCCCCCGAATACGTCTTCTCCAAGACTACAAATATCTTGATTTAATAATTAACCCTTTTAGAAATTTCCAATTATCTCAAATTCCTTCTTTTTATCTTTATTTTCGGAAACTCGTTTCAAAAAATCTTTTAGTTCAGTCGTTAAAGGCAATTGATTTTGATTGTTCCAAAATTCAGATGAATAAGGAAATTTTGCTTTGAAAACATCTTTGTCAATAGGGAAATTAGATTCCACTTTTTCAGTCGTGATAGAATTTGTGGTAAAATAATCCATATTTAAGTCAAAATTAAAAGTACTTTCACCTTTTATGTTGGGAACAACCTCCACCTTTACCATAAATTTTGACAATTGTAAGTAATACTTATTTAAGGTGTTTTTTTTACCAAATTTTAAGAGTTTTTCATATCGTGTTGTTCTATATTGTACATTCGAAAAGGCTAATTTTTTATAAGGAACTACTTCGGGATTATCTCTCCATGTTGAAAAAAATTCTACAATAGCATAATCATTGCGATTAATCACAAAATACCCCTTAAAAATTTGTCCTTCAGGATTTTTCTCTTTCGATTCAAATAAAATTTTCCTGAAATCAACATCGTTATAATCTTCTTCTACAAAAATATTTTTATCCAATGCGGGATATAAACTATTAAAAAACTCCTTCAAATCTGGAAATCTAAAATCAATCTGATTCTTTCTTTCAAAAAAACTAGTTTTTCTCATGTTCAAAATTTCAATTTCACTTGGGTTTTTAGGATTCGCATTTTTACCCCTTTTGCCATGAACATCTTGCAACACAACGATACTGCTGTCTTTTTTGAGTACATTTCTTAAGAAGAAATTTGAAGTGTAATTTGAAATATAATTGTCCGCCATTTTACCATAGACTTTTTTGAGAAACGGTTCTAAATTTGATATCACAACCTCTTTAAGCACAAAAGCTTTGGCTTCCATAAAAATGGTATCTTGCTTTTCTATTCCTTCAAAAGTAGTTTTAAGGGAATTATAGCCCAACAAATTGAAATTGATTTCATTTTGGCCAGAAATAAACACAAATAATCCTTCTTGATTTGTTGTAGAATTATCTTTGTCATTGTAAATACTAACGTTTTCTATAGGCAATTTGGTTGTTTTATCAGCAATAATTTTACTGATTTTGAAATTCTGGGAGTTCCCAACATTGCTAAAAAAAAGAATACTGAAAAGGGTAAAAAAAATATTGCTCATTTTTAATGATTTACAAATTAAATAAGAAAACGCTTGATTTATAAATTTAAATTCCTCCCCACAAATATCATATTTTAAAAATAAATATCCCATCTTCTAAAGCAAACTTGTAACAAAAATTGTAATTTCGTGTCAAATAACCACTATGTTTAAATTATTCAGAGAAAACGTCCGAATTGCTTTTGGTTCCATCAGAACGCAATTGTTGCGCACCATACTTACGGTGCTGATTATTGCCATTGGAATTACGGCATTGGTTGGAATTTTAACGGTTGTTTCTGCTTTAGAAAACACGCTATCTTCGGATTTTGCTTCGATGGGAGCCAATACTTTCAATATCAATCAGTATGAAAACACTTCCAGAAGACGGGGTGGAGAGGAAAGAGTTATTATAAATCCTATCATTTCCTATCCTGAAGCGGTGGCTTTCAAAAACAAATACAGCTATCCGCTAACCGAAACTTCTATTTCTTTTACGGCAACTTCTACCGCTGAAATAAAATTTGAATCCAACAAAACCGATCCCGAGAATAAAATTGTGGGAGTCGATGAATTTTTTATGGTAAACTCAGGCTTAGAAACCAGTTTGGGTAGAAATTTTACTGGATTCGACATTCAAAACAACACTTATTCTTGCATTGTAGGTTCCGATTTTCAAAAAGGATTATTGAAAGATGTAAACCCCATTGACAAAATAATCTCAATTCGTGGCGCCAAATTCAAGGTAATTGGCGTATTAAAAGAAAAAGGTTCCACCTTTGGCAACAGTCAAGATTTGAGGGTTTTAATTCCAATTCAAGTGGCTCGTTCTTTGTTTACAAAACCTAGCATCAACTACTCGTTGAGTGTTATGGTTGCCAAAAAAGATTTGTTGGACGAAGCCATCGACAACGCCAATAACACGATGCGAAGAGTTCGAAAATTGAATCCTGTTGAGGACAATAATTTTGCCATTGTGAGAAGTGATGATTTGATTAACAGAATCCTTAGTATAACACAATATTTGGGAATGGCATCTTGGATTATTGGCATCATTACTATTTTGGGTTCGTCGATAGCTTTGATGAATATAATGATTGTTTCAGTTACGGAACGCACCCGAGAAATTGGTGTTCGAAAAGCATTGGGAGCCAAAAAAAGTACCATTGCCTTCCAATTTTTTATAGAGACTTTACTTATTGGTCAGATGGGCGGTTTGGTGGGAATAATTTTCGGAATTCTAATTGGTTTTGGCATTGCCTCTGCTATGGATTTTGTTTTTGTAATTCCTTGGGGAGCGATTATTTCAGCTTTTGTAACCAGTTTTGCAGTTGCCATAGTTTCTGGATTATATCCAGCAGTTAAAGCATCAAAACTAGATCCTATTGAGGCGTTACGGTATGAATAGTTGAGTAAATAAATTGCTTTTGTATTGTTATTGAAATTGAAATTGTCATTTTTTTTCTCATCTATCCGAAGACCTCCAAAAAACATAACTTTATTAAAACTAAATTTGCTTTTCGATAATCCTCAGCCCTCTCATCAATAAACAAGTCAAACAAAAAACCTCACAAATTCTGTGAGGTTTTTAGTCATAATGTCCTTTAGCGGAGTGAATTTTAACAATCGATTCTATAACTTCGTAAACCAGTCGGTGTTCTTTGTTAATTCTTCGAGACCATTTACCTGATAAATCGTGTTTTAGCGGTTCCGGTTTTCCAGTTCCAGAGTATGGATGTTCCAATATTTCTTCAAGAAAAGTAACAATCTTTTTTAAAATTGCTTTGTTGCCCGATTTTTTATGAAATTTCAAATCCGATTTAGCATCATCCGTAAAATCTAAAGTATAACTCATAAGTTATCAATAAATTGCTTCAAGTCTTCCGCTTTAACTCTAGTAAACTGCCCTTTTTTATGCTGCTCTTCACTGCGTTTTATTTTAGCAACAAACTCGGGATTATATGGTTTTTCCTTTACTTTAGATATTTCAAATTTTATTTTTAAGGCTTTCATTACAGCCTTGATAGCGTCTATTTGCGAAGCGTCTTGTGTAAAAGCGGTTATGTTTATGGCTTCCATAATTTTATATTTTTATTGTATGATATTGAATATCTTCAAAACAAAGGTACAGATTTTTTTGTATCTCCAAAGCAAAAACACAAGTCAGGGCAAACTATATCTCTGAAATCTCAACCCACGATAAGGCTTTGTCAAAACATCCTAAAACTTTTAATAACTGTCCAGAAGGTCTTTTCCTAATCATGGAATAATGAACAAATAACAAAGATTCTTGACATTGCCATTGCCATTGAAATTGCTATTTCTTTTTTCTCATTCGATAAATATAATACCCAATTCCAGCCACAAGCAAATAGGGAATTACCATCAGATATACAATCCCGTCATTGACTGCTTCAGCCTTGGCGGCATTGCCCTCGCTCGTTAAAGCCGCACGACACATAGCACATTGGGGATATGAATAAATTCCAAAAAACAAAAAACAAATTCCAAAAAGAACAGCCTTAAATTTGGAATTTGGAATTTGGAATTTGGAATTTAGGATTTTACCTTTTTCACTTCTAACTTTAACTAGCATAATACGGCGAAATCATTAAATAAACAATAACTCCAGTTACAGCAACATAGAGCCAAATTGGGAACGTGATTTTGGCAATTTTTTTATGTTTGTCAAATCGTTCTGCCAAAGCACGAACATAAGTGATTAAAACCAAAGGAATAACAGCAATAGACAAAGCAATATGGGATGTTAAAATGAAAAAATAAATGGGTCTAATAATTCCTTCTCCTCCAAATTTTGTCGAATCAGAAGTCATGTGGTAGGCGACATACATTACTAAAAAAGCTACCGAAAGTGCTATTGCCATTGTCATCAATCGTTGGTGAAGTAGTCTATTTCCTTTTTTAATAGCCAAAACTCCTGCGATTAAAACAATTGCTGTAATTCCGTTTATGGTAGCATAAATGGGAGGCAAAAACGAAAGTGGTTCTACATTGTATCCAAAATCTTTTAGTTTAACGCTAAAAAGGATTGCCACAACAACTGGTATCAAAATGGACACAAAAATTATCCATAAGCTGTATTTTTTTTCTAATAAATTTTTTTCCATATTATTCTTTTAATAAAATTGCAATATCTTGTTGAATGTCTCTTACTCCAGTTTTTTCTAGACCATCATAATATAAAATCGGATTTCCGAATTGGTCTTTTCGGCAACGAATGTCTCCGTTTTTGTCAATCAAAGCAAACAATCCCGAATGTTCAAACCCTCCTTTGGCTTTGTTATTCTCGCCGGCATACAAATTAAATCCTTTGTTCGACAAATCGAAAATATAGGTTTTATCGCCTGTCAAGAAATTCCAATTAGACGATTTTACGCCTAATAATTCCCGATGTTCTTTCAAAACTTTAGCGGTATCGTGTTCAGGATCGATGGTTATTGAAACAATTCCGAAATTAGGATTTCCAAAGAAAGTTTTTTCAATTTGCAACATGCTTTGGTTCATTTTTGGACAAATCGTTGGGCAGGTCGAAAAGAAAAATTCTAAAACATAGACTTTGCCTTTATAGGTTTCGTTATTAATCTTGATGTTGTCTTGATTGACCAATTCAAATTTTGGAGCTGGACCAATTTTTACCAAACTTTCATTACTTATATTGGAATTTGAGACTTTGTCTAATCTATTTCCTTTTACAATTTGGTCGTTTTCCACTCTATCAATTATTTCTGGGACAACCAAGATTCCGAAAATAAGAATTAAATACGAAATCAAGATGTATGATTTATTTTTAATCAAAACTTTTTTATTATTATCTTGAATTGTTTGAGATTCGTTTGAATCAATTTTGTCTTTGGTTGCAGCCCAAACTAATGAAACCACCCATCCAACAAAAGTCCAACCAAGAAATATGTTTAAAAGAAGTATTGCTGAAGTGTTTGATTTTACCCTAAACAATGCAATAATCGTTGGGATAAAATACAATGAAATAATAACAATTAATATTAATTTAGAACTAAATTCCATAATATTTATATTAGTTTTGCCTACTCTTTCAAAATGCAGTTTTCAGCTCTCCTGTTTTTTTATAATAATTAAATTGCTTAAAAAATTAACTTATTTTTCTAAATTAAAAATATTTCTAAATTTTAAAGTTGTTTTGTAGCATTGTGGTTTTTCTTGAGAGCCGCCCGATATTCATACAGTATAATTTTGAAATCGTCCAACATTTCGTTACTCAATTCAGCAGGATGAAAAGTGTTGTAGCCTTCTTTGTAGTCTTTTTTTTCTTTTCTTCCTCGAAGGTTTCTTCCCTTGTCAACAATGTAAACGTTTGGAGTTCCAAGATTGACATCTAATTTTCCAACTAATTTTAGATTGTTGTAAAAGGTTGTGATTTCTTCAGGCGAAGTAAACACAAAATGCCATTGACTCACATCGGTAGAAGCACTGAATGCATCAACGATTTTTTGCGCCTCGTTTTCAGTTCCAAGTGGACAAACCACCACAAATTGGAGATCTTTGAACTCGTGATACCGTTGGTAAATTTTGGCATTTAGATTAAAAAAATTGCCTCTGTTTTTTAAAATTTCAGTTCCTGAAAAACCCAAGATTGTAATTTTATTATCAAGGCTTACTTTTTCATTTTTTAATGATTTCCAATGGCCAAAATCAGCCACTTTGGGAGTGATAATGGGTAAGGTTGTAAAACTGTTTACGCCCGATGCAAAGAAAAGATAGGCAACAATGGGTAAAACAAAAAGAACGAAGAGAACTATATTTTTTTTCATTTGTAGATATTTATTGTTTTTTTATCAGTCATTTCTTCCGTGTTCTTTCTGTCGTTGCTCTATTGTACATTGTTTGCAGTGTCTTTGTGCGTTGGCTTGGTAACTCTTTTGCGTTTTTTTTGGCTTTGTGCGTTTGCAAAAAATACAAATATGCTACCAAAAGCGTTGGCATCATTTAAACAAGTCATTAAATTCTCTCCAGTTTTCTGTAAGTTTTCCTGGCGTATATTCATAATTAAATTTAGTTCCGTATCCTGCTTGTGGCTCTTCAACTCTATTCATTTCGGGTTCAAGCAAATATTTTTCATTGGTGAAATAATACCATTGATTATTTTCTAATACAACCAAACCGCCAACATAATTACCGCCATTTTCGTTTAACTCGTTTAATTTGTTTGCTAAACCCTCTGCTCGCCCTTCTGGATTTTGAGCAGTAAAGCCACTTTTCGTGTCGAAAATGCCAATTCTTCCGTCTTTGAATTTTAATATCCAGTCAGGATAAAATAATGCTTCTTCTTTGGTTGCTGTGTTGAAATATTTTAAGCAATAAAATTCTTTACTTGCTTCTCCATTTTTAAACCACCATTCTAAAGCGTTTTTCTTTTGCTCTAAATATTTTATAAATTTAATTTCGTTTTCTCTTCCATTGTAATCTTTTCTAATATAGAATGGTTGAATTACAGATAATTCTGAGGTACCTTCACTATCTTTTAAAGTACTAAAATCTTCAGTAAAACTGTATTCATCTTTAATTTCAAATAATGGTGCTTCTCTCTTTTCAATTTCAACTTTTCTAGTTTCAATAAATTCTTTTTTAATTGGAAAATATTCTTTTAGTGCTTTTGTAATCGCCGGTCTAAAAACACTTGCCTGTTCTTTGTTAATGTCAAAAATAAAAACACGATAATAATAATTACTATCTATGTCAAGACTACGTTTGAACCAAACTCTTAAAGCTGATTTTAAAGGCGACCAAGAACGTGAAACGTTTGATATTTTGGCTTCTACATCTGTTTGTTCGGAAAGTAATTTAAAGCACCAAAAATTAAATAATCTCTCCACATCATGTGTTGACATTTCATACTCTTCGTCTTTACCTTGTTTTGCAAAGTCTAAATTTAATTTGTCATAGTCTGAAAATTCTGCATCAACAATTAATTTGTTGGTTAATTTTGGATTTATATCAATTCCTTTTGCTTCAATTTTTGTTCTTGTCAAAGCGATGTGTTCATTTTCTCCAATACCAAAATAGGTGTCTATAGATTTCAAAAAACTCATTTGAAATTTACCGACGTGTCCTAAATCTCCATAATCTGCTCTAGAAACAAAATCAGAAAATAGATTTTCTATATTTGAAACATTTTCTTTTTTCTTTGAAGTGTAAACAAAAGGTTTGTTTTTATTAGACTGGTCTGGAACGCTTACTTCATTTCGTCTGTAATTAGTAAACAAATATCCTGTTCGCAATAAGTTAGAATTTTTGTATTCCTCTTTACTATTCGGTTCAGGCATTCTTAAAATTCGTCCAATGGTTTGAGTGAAAAAGGTCGCTGAATTAATCTCTCGATACATTACCAAAACGTGAGCTCTCGGACAGTCCCAACCCGTTCCAGCAGCTTGTTTGAAAAGCATAAAATCAATATCACTTTCGTTATAAGTTACGAAATCCATATTTTTCTGTTTACCATCAAACCATAACGCAACTTTTCTTTCTACATCAATTTTTTTCTTTTTGAGGTAATCAATTACAAGTTCTTCCTTTGTTTTTTGTCCTGCATCTTTTAATTTGCTGTCGTCATTAGGTAGCTGAATTAAAACTAAAGGGTTTATGTTTTTCTTTAGTTTTAAAAACTCCGCTTCAAGTTCAATTTTTTTCTCAATTGCTAAATCAATAAGTAATTCGTCTAAATCTCTGTTTTGATATTTATGTAAATCCTCATCAGTTTGTATAACTATTTTGTCTTTTATAAGTCCTTCCTCAACAACATCTTCACGAAGAACACGAACATAACCAGCACTTCCTTCATCTAATTCATCAATGTTAGGAACATATTTTGGCGTAGCCGAAACACTTAAAATTACTTTGGGATTTATTATATCAACAACACTTTTTTGAGCAAGTTCAGATAAATGTGTATGACTTTCATCTACAATTAAAATAAATTCTCGTCCTTCCTTTCTTGTATTTTCAATAATATCTTCAAAATAAAAACCTTCTTCTTTATGAAATTGTTCGTCTTCTGGTCTTCGAATTACTCTTGTTTCTGCTGATTTTGAAACTAACTTTTGCCAGTTTACAAATAGAATATCGTTTTTAAAAAGTTTACCTCTTTGTAGGTCATTGATTGTCAATAAGTCATTTGAAAGGTCATTTGTAAAATATTCTTTGAATTTATCTTTGCTTTGCATAGCCAAAGTATCGCTGAATGTAATCCAAATAATTGCTTTGTCATAATCCCAATTTGGCAAAGTATTTAAACCGTGAACAAAACTTGAAACCATAAAAGTTTTTCCACTACCAGTTGGCGATTTAAAAACCAAATGTCTTTGAGGTTCTCTTTGCCCCCAAAGTTTAATAAAGCCATCAGTTAATTTTGTGATTGCCTCTTGTTGAAATTTGAATTTTTTAAAATATATCATTCGCTTATTATGTTATAAATTTTCTTGTAAATATCTAAAATGGGTACTGGAATTGATTTTATAGTTGTGTTTTCCAAATGGTCAAATAAACTTTCAAACTCGCTTTTGTCGCCCCAACTAAATAGATAAATAGAGATTGGTTTATTAATTTGTTCAACTCTTTTTACAAAGATTTCTAATTCGTTAAATTCTTCTTTAAAATAAACGGCAGTTACTTTTTTGTCGTTTTCAAATAATTGAAAAAACTTTGTTTGTTCAATTTCTTCCAACGTATTTTCGGCTAAAGCTAAAAGAAAACCCGCTTTGTGTGCCAATGAGGATTTATCTTTGTCTGTTGCGTTTAAAATATTATTAATGCCAACAAATTCAGTTTTATAATACTTTAAAGAGTTTTTAAAACCTTTCACATCGTTTTCTTTTTTGATTATTCCTGAAATCAAAAATTTATCCTTTCTTATTTCTTGTTTTATTTCATCATATCGACTTTTATATTCTTCTGAATTATATTTATCAATAGCCTCAATAATTGCTGAATTACTTTTAATGTTAGTAACATTTAATGGTAATTCAAACAAAATTTCTTTTTGATTTTTTGTCTGTTTATAACCATTAATTACATTTTGTAAGCGTGGATATGTTACTTCTGTTGCAATATTGTTTTCATTATTGGTACATAAAATAACCTGTCTATTACCCCCATCAATATTGTTCTGTTCCATCACTGCTTGACCTGTTGAGCCACTACCTGCAAAAAAATCAAGAATTTTCGCATTTTTGTTTAAACAGCCTATTTTGAAAATGAATTTTATAAAATCAACAGGTTTCTTTCCATTTCTAAAAGTAATTCCGCCTTCGTATCCAACATTATTGAATGACTCTTCAAAATCTAAATAATTAGCATAGGGTACGAGTTTTTCAGTTTTCAAATTTAAAGGTAGCCCTTGATAGTAGAAACCATTAGTGCCATTTTCATTAAATGGCTGTCTAATGTATCTAAATCCTAAACCGTCTCCTTTATTACCCATATCTATTACTTTGTATAATGTGCCTAAACCATCAACTTCTTTTCTTTGTCTCAAATTTAATTCATAGAACTCACTTGCAGATCCACTTTGTGTAATTAATGAACCTCGAATATTGTATTCTTTTAGCCCCTCTAAAGAGGGTTGTGTTTTTTTTAACTCAAATTCATTTTTTTTGAAAATCTGAACTCTCCTACCTGCAATTTCAATTTCAATTGGATTCTCAATTTTTTCTTCAATAACCCATTCATAGGCTTCAATAGAAGTATTATCAAAAATTCGTTTTATGGTTTTGAATTTATTTGATTTTCTATATAGCAATAATTGCTCGGTTGTTTCGTGGTAATCTATATCACCACGTAAAATTCTGTCTTCATGTCTAACTTTTATGGTAAAAGAAGTTAGATAGTTTGAAGGCATAAAGATTCTATCACATAATAATTTTAATTGTGAATACTCTTCTTCGTTTATTGATATGAAAATTACGCCATCATCTTTTAAAAGATTGTGTGCAAGTTCAAGCCTTTTGCTAATAAAAGATAACCAATAGCTATGTCTTAATGGGTGGTCTTTTGGAACTTCTGTACCGTCAGGGAATTTTTCTAAAATTCTTTTATCCTTATATCTAAAACCATCTTGTCCAGTATTGTACGGTGGATCAATATAAATAAGGTCAATACTTTCATTGTGTGTATAATTAAGACAAGTTAAAGAATGATAGTTGTCGCCCTCAATTAAAATATGAGTTGGTTTTCCATCATCATTTTTAATTGATTTTTCCTTTATTTCGTTTAAAACTGGTAATTGATTTTCTGTTTCATTTTCAAACGATTCTGGGACATCCATCCAAGTAATACCATAGTTAGCGGTTTTCACTCTATTATTGGCAATTTCAAGTTGTTTTTTCAACTTGTCTATTTCCTGTAATAATTCCTTTTCTTTTGCCATAATTATTTCTTGTCGTTTTTTACTTCAACTAAAAGTTCCTTTGGTTCTACATTTAAAATTTTTGCTATTTCAAACAAAATTTCAAGTCTCGGTTGTTGTCTGTTTTGGATATAAGAATTTACCATATTATAGCTTTTGCCTAATTGTTCAGCAAGCCATTTCTGTTTAATTCCTTTTTCCTCCAAAACTTCTTTTATTCTGTTCATAAAACTTTTGTCAAATTATTTGAAAGTGCAAATATAAAATATTGTATTTAATATCTCATATTTCAAGATAAAAAGTTATCAATATTTTGTCAGTCGTTTGGATGGTGGGTGGGCTTTGCGTTTCGGCAAAAACCAAATGTGCGTTGGCTCTTTTAGCATGTTGCCTAACTAATTACTTGCCTTTTCGGGTAGCACATTTTCATTGTTGTTTATCGTTTATTGGCTTTGAGAAATTAGGGGTTTGGGTAGCTTTAAAGATCCGTATTTCCAAGGTTTTCTTTAATCATTCTTCGTAGTAATAGGAATAGTCAATACCTTTCATAAACATTTCTCTGTCATTAATTTTAGTAGTTAATGCGGTTTCTAACAATTGTTTTAAAACGCTGCTATCAACTGTACTAATAATCATAGCGTTCATGTAATTCTCTTTTCTTATTTTGCTCCAATCCACACATTTTTTCAGATGTTTTTTGAGCATCATATCCAACCAAATTCTTGTACTTCTGCCATTACCTTCCAAAAATGGATGAGCCTTGTTCATTTCTGCATATTTAAAAACAATCTCATCTAGTGTTTTTTGTGACAAGGCATCTATCTGTTGTAATGTGTTTTTTAAATGCTGGGCATATACAAACCGATAACCTCCTTTTGAAATGCTTTTTTCCCTGATTTGACCCGCAAAATCATACAAACCGCCAAACAGATATGCGTGTATTTGTTGCAAACCTCTAGCTGTGCCTACTTCAAATTCGTTAATTAAATTGCTTTCAAAAAGAGTATATGCTTTTTTCTTGCTTTGCCCGTCTATGCTGGTATCGCTGTAGAGAAACCAATCCAAAAACTTCATTGCCCTATTGTTGGGGAAACTTTTAGATAGTGATATGACACCCTCGCTATCCAACATATCAGTGTTGTATTTTTTACCATCTGCCGCCATTAGTTTCAGTTGGGTAGTGGCACTCACCAACTGATTGTTTTCTTTCTTTAGCTTGGCTTTTAGGTATTTCCAATAGTTGCGGACTTTGGTATAATCGGTTTCTTCGTTCAGCACACCTACAATATCCAATACACTAAACCACCATTTAGAATATTCATCATCCCAAACGGCACGCACCTCTCGGTCATTAAAAAAACGTATGGATATTTTCAGTTGTTCTTTCATTATTTGTATTCTCTTTGTTCTATTGCCCAATCATAACATTTCAATACAACTTGGAACAGAAATTTTTCGGCTGCATAAAAAAGCTGTTTTTGGTAGCTTTAAAAGGTCGATATTATCAAGGCTTACTTTTTCATTTTTTAATGATTTCCAATGACCAAAATCAGCCACTTTGGGAGTGATAATAGGTAATGTCGTAAAACTGTTTACGCCCGATGCAAAGAAAAGATAGGCAACAATGGGTAAAACAAAAAGAACGAAGAGAACAAT
>Ga0316612_1000145_pt1 | contig 26963 bp, 23 predicted proteins | sample MIS2016226_MG_FD_207676 | JGI IMG/M metagenome (GOLD analysis project Ga0316612, IMG submission 207676) | Microbial mat bacterial communities from Middle Island sinkhole, Lake Huron, Michigan, United States - MIS.2016.226 | ecosystem: Environmental > Aquatic > Freshwater > Lake > Sediment... | reverse complement strand
GGCTTAAACAATAAAGAAAATATTGTGAATATCATTTATTTATCGCATATTGCTAATACTAAAAACAACGATTTTAGGCACTTTTGATGCTAAGTATAATTACTCATCGCCAAAGTGAGATGCTCCCGCCTCTTGGTCATTACCCAAGGCAGGAAATTGGCAACTGAATCTCAAATCCTTAACTAGTGATGACGATCGCATAGTTGTCGCCATTCGCAGTGTGGGGGCGGCAGGGGCGGCAATCCCCTCCCTTGATTGGAATGGTAATCGTCTGCTAATTAGCGATCGCTGGTCAATTAAAGATCTTCCCAAACAGGCTAAGGTTTATTTAGGCAGCGAAAATACATCGGGCTGGATGCGTGAGCAATCTGACCGTTCGCAATGGCAAGATCCCCATGGATGGAGTTATGCTCGCATTGAACTTAATCCTAGTGACAATGCAAATTTGCTGATTGAGGATAATCAGGCGATCGCTGACATCGAAACCCCATCCACCGCTCTCACTTCTAATCTAGTTCTGGATTTACCAGATCCACAATTTAGCGATAGCCTCAAAGCGACTGTTGCTCATCTCACCATGGGAATTGCTGGCAACCGCACCTATCCTAGCGATCCCGTCAGTTATCCTCTATCGCGTTTCCGTGATGGCGCTTATCAAATAGTGGCCCTAGCCCGTGCGGGACAATTGGATTTAGCTAAGCAACTATCCCCTTATTTTGCTGAAAATGATTTCATTAATAGCATCCTTCCTGAAGCCGATATCCCTGCTCTCGGTATTTGGGCGCTCGAAGAAGTTGCGATCGCCATCAATCAGCCCGACTATGATCGCTGGCTATGGTCACATATTCAGCGCAAAGCTAAACTGATCGGTGATATATTATCGACCAATCGCCCCGGCTATCCCATCTTGAGCGCAGCTAAAGCTCCCTTTGCCGAGAACTCTGAATTTGTGAGGGTGGATCTAGGAAAAATGGAAAACACTCCTGATGCGATTAATATCGATCCTGCGGCTAATAGCATCAATTATCGGGCTTTGCTTGATGCGGCTGCTTTAGCCGATCGCCTCAACAACCGCGAGTCTGCGAAATTATGGCGATCGCAAGCCGAAAAGTTAAAAGCAGCTTGGCAAAAGGATCAACCTATCACGCAAGCCAATCAACAACCAAAGTCAAAAATCAAATCCCCTGAATTTTCCGCCTTTACCGATGGACTTTGGCCGAGTGGTATTGCCGAAGGCGATCGCGCCGCCCTCACGCAAGTCTTCCAAAAACGTTGGGCTGGTTTAAAGGATAATTCTGGAGCCTTTAGCCCCGCATCACAATCAATCCAAACGAATATTGCTGAAGCGCATCAATGGCTACTGCTCGATCAGCCAGAGTGGGTATGGCAAGCACTCCAATGGACTTGGCAAAATCAAGCATCCTCTGGTCTATATACTTGGTCAGGCGATCGCCTTTTGCAGCTAAGTGATAACGCATTACCCAAGAGCTTTTCCCAATGGCAACGACTGCGAGGACGAGTTAACTCAACCCAACTCACTCCCCATTACTGGACATCGGCGGAGATGCTACTGCTTCAGCTAGATATGTTGACCTACAGCGATCGTTCCACCAGTCCATCCACTTTAATCATCGGTGCGGGAATTCCCAAAGATTGGTTGAGCAAATCAATCAGCGTCAAGGGTCAATTAATTGATGGCAATCTCGTGGATTGGGCTTGGGATGGCAAGCAAATGAATGTTCAAATTAAAGGTGAAAACCTTTTAGTTAAATTAGGTTCAGCATTTCCCAGAGAAACACAGCTAAAGTTAGAAATTATGCCTAAAGACAGCCTAAAATCAGAAATTTTGATTAAGGAAGCTTTTCGATCAAATTAGAATACAGCCTATTTAGATTTTGGGTATAACAGATAAATCCTCAAAGAGGTTGCTAAGCAACCTTTTTGAGGATTTATCTGTTTTTTAAGACAACACAAAAAATAACTTATTCTCCCCTACTAATATCTTTTTAATAACCTTTGTATAACTTTTATTTTAGTATTTTCTTATATAAGAATTAGTATAAAGACAATTAAAGTTCAAATATCGCTTGCAATTCTTCTTGACCTAAGATACTATGCCTATAGAATTTATAATCATATGCATTTTGCCTATAAATAACTCTTAATCTATAAATTATTTCGGATTGGTATATATGAAAATATCTTTGCAGTCAGCGATGTTGGGAATTTTCAGAATAGAAATCAGTAGGAAGTTCAACTTTAAGTAGCAGACAAAAAACTCGTCTTGCTAAGAACATTAATAAGTAGAAATTTTGGGTGTAACTAACATGAAAGCTTCAGAAAATCAACTAAACTTTGAACTTGAAAAATTAGCAGTTTTGGGTGGCTCGCCAATTTTTCAGGAAAAACTTCATGTTGGACGACCCAACATCGGAGATAAAAAACGATTTATAGAACGTGTTGAAGACATATTAGATCGTAGGTGGTTGACCAACGATGGTCCCTATGCAGAGAAGCTTCGGCATCAACTAATCGAATATACAGGCGGAAAACATTGCATTCTAATGTGTAACGGAACTGTTGCCCTTGAAATTGCTGCTCGTGCTTTGGAACTCAAAGGCGAAGTAATTGTTCCCTCTTTCACATTTGTCGCTACACCACATGCTTTGCAATGGCAAGAAATCACACCTGTTTTTTGCGATGTCGATCCTTTAACACACAACATTGATCCGCTCAAAATTGAAAAACTAATCACACCTAAGACAACAGGAATTCTAGGTGTTCATGTTTGGGGGCGACCCTGCAATATCGAGATGTTGACCAACATTGCTAATCGCTATCATCTTAAATTGTTTTTCGATGGCGCTCATGCTCTGGGATGCTCCCACAAAGGTCAAATGATTGGGAACTACGGAGAAGCTACTGTTTTTAGTTTCCATGCCACTAAATTTATGAATACCTTTGAAGGTGGTGCAGTTGTTACAAACGACGCTCAACTTGCTGACAAAATGCGCCTCATGAAAAACTTCGGCTTTGGTCCGGGCTATGACAATGTTATTTATAGCGGCATTAATGGCAAAATGTCAGAGATTTCAGCGGCAATGGGAATGACTAATCTTGAGAGCATACAAAACTTCATTGACATTAACTTCCGTAACTATCAGCAATATAAAGCCGAATTGGCTGACATTCCTGGAATCAATCTAGCTATTTATGATGAGTCCGAGAAAAATAATTACCAATATATTATTCTCGAAGTTGATTCTGAAAAGGCAGGGATTACGCGAGATCAGCTAGTGCAGATTTTACATGCTGAGAACATCCTTGCACGGCGTTACTTCTACCCTGGCTGCCACCACATGGAACCCTATCGATCGCATTTTCCAAATGCCAAACTTTTGCTGTCACAGACTGAAACGCTGTCGCAGAAAGTTCTTTCTCTTCCCACTGGCACTGCTGTCGATACTGAAATTATCAAAAGAATTTGTGGACTCATTAGGTTCATTGTTCAGAATGGAACGGAGATCCGACAGATGATGTCCGAGAGCAAAATGCAAAGCGAAGATGGTCATTTTGAGCATCTTCGCTCACAACGGTTAATAAGCTAATCGGCATTCATCTTTCCAAGCTACATCCCTTGATGTAAGGGTCTCACGCCCACTTTCATGCAACTTAAATGCCGATTAGCTTAGCAGATCATTAAGTAAGTAAGCTTATCCACCTAAGTACAGTAAACCCAACTATTTTAATCTCTTGATTATGATATCTCAACATTCACTTCCTCTAGTCAGCATTATTATAGACTGCTATAACCAAGACTCCCTTGTTAAAGATGCGATTGAAAGCGCAATCTCTCAATCATATTCAAACATAGAATTAATAGTGGTTGACGATGGATCAACTGACAAATCCAGAGAAGTTATTTCCCGTTATGGAAATTCTATATTTCCAGTTTTTAAACCCAATGGCGGTCAGTCATCAGCACTTAACATAGGATTTAAAGAAAGTCATGGAGAAATTATTTGTTTTCTAGATGGAGACGATCTATTTTTTGAAAATAAAGTCTTCCAAGTTGCTGATGCATTCGCATCCAATCCTGAAATTGATTGGTGTTTTCATCCATTAAGATATATTAATGAGTCTTTAGATAAAGTAATCACTGACTATCCATTACCACCAAGTGATCACTCTTGTGAAATTGATTTCAGGAATAATATAATCAAAAACGGAGTAATTCCTGTTTGGGGGCCTGCAACTTCTGCGATTTCACTCAGGCGCTCTCTTGCAGAAAAAATATTTCCAATCCCTGAATGCCTTAAGATTGCGAGTGATGCTTATTTAAGATACCCTTCTTTAGCATTAAGTAAAGGATATTTCTTAAACCAGCCTTTGTCATATTTAAGGGTGCATGGAAACAATGTATATAATTCTAATATTAACGATGATGTAAGCAAAAAACGTTATGCGAAGTCACTAATATTACAAGCTAATGCTTTACGAAATAACTTTCCAGAGATGGCAAAAGTATCGAACAAACTCTTTGCGTGGGGACTAGCTGATTTAGGAAAAGATTTTGAATTAGAGATGCAAAATCTTATTCATGATTATTGGTGCGGTATTTCCTTTTGGGAAAGAGCAGAAGTTTATTTCAAGCGTATCTATCATCAAGCAAAGCAGATTGCTTTGAAAAATTCATAACCCATCTTGAGAAGATTTTATCCTATACATGTATTGCATCAATGGGGCAAGAAAGCAGTTCAGTATCGTCTTCACATGGATAAAGAAATGCCTAAATCACTACCAATCTTGCTCAGGTTCAATATGGCAATTTATAATATTTTTCTAATATTTACTCTGCCAATATCTTTATCGCTTACATTAGGCTGTAATATTCTGTTAAACATTAATCCTGTATCTTCAGAAAATATTGTATTTCCTTCTGATGCAGGAGTAATTAATGTAAAAGTAAAGTATGGAGCGAAAGGAGATGGAATTACTGACGATACAAGGGCTATTCAGTCGGCATTAAATGCTTATCCTAATGATAAACGCATTATTTATTTACCAAATGGAACTTATCTTGTTTCTAATACACTAACTTGGCCTGCTGGTAAACCAGAAACGGGTAATGATTACAAGCATACAATCCTCCAAGGACAAAGTGAGAAGGGAGTAGTTATCAAGCTTAAAGATCGTGCGGCAGGTTTTACCAATCAAAGTGCGCCGAAAGCGGTTATTTTTACAGGAGATGCTCCTGCTCAACGATTTGGCAATTCAATTAGAAATTTGACTGTAGATATAGGAGCAGGCAATTTAGGAGCGCATGGTATCCAATTCAATGCCAGTAATCAAGGAATCATAAGCCATGTAACGATCCTGTCTAGGGATGGTCAAGGCAGCATTGGCTTAGACATGGACTTTACCAATGAGATTGGACCACTTCTAGTCAAAAAAGTCACAGTTAAGGGATTTCAGTATGGCATTATGACCTCTAATACTGTAAATAGCCAAACCTTTGAAGATATTCTTCTAGAAAACCAAAGTGTTTGTGGACTACTAAACTATGGGCAAGTCATTAATATCCGTAATTTAACTAGCGACAATACAGTGCCTGCGATTAGCAATAAACTGGGACAAATGACTATTATCGATTCGTCGTTGAATGGTCGAGGTAAGGCTTCATCTCAACCTGCGATTGATAATGGCGATCGCATGTTAGTCAGAAATGTTAGCACTTCAGGCTATCGCGTAGCGGTTGAAAGTGGTAGAACCTCTGTTTCTGCATCGAAAGTAGATGAGTTTGTGACAGGTTCCATTATAAAACTATTCAACTCACCGCCAAAAACATTAAATCTGGCGATTAAGGAAACTCCCGATGTGCCTTGGGATGATCCAGTAAAAACTCCTTGGGCAAATGTGGTTAGCTATGGTGCAATCCCTGACGATGGCAAGGATGATACGGTTGCAATTCAAGCGGCGATCGACTCTGGTAAAACTACGGTTTACTTTCCCGCAGGCGGTACATTTGAAGTCAAAGGGACAATTCTTGTTCGCAATAATGTCCAACGAATTTTGGGGACGGAAGGCCGGGTCAAAGCGATCGCTAAGAATGCAGGTTTTAAAATAGTTGATGGGAATAGCTCAATAGTTGTGATTGAGAGAATTGCTAATGGCTATGAGTTTCCCCTGATATTTAACAATGCATCTTCGCGCACTTTAGTATTAAAAAATTTACTTGATGTCACAGGTAACATGACTGGCTCTGGCGATGTTTTTATTGAAGATGTAGGCGGTGGTAATTGGTATTTTGGCAAACAAAATATCTGGGCTAGACAATTTAATGTAGAAAATGCTGGTACACATATTACAAACGATGGTGGTAATCTTTGGATTCTAGGATTAAAAACAGAACGTGGAGGTACGATTATTGATACTAAGAATGGTGGTAAAACTGAATTATTAGGTGGTTTGGCTTATACGACTAGCCCCTCATCTGACGGCACACAAAAACACCCTATGTTTATTAACAATGAATCTTCTATATCTATTACTATGGCTGAAATCAACTATGGTGGTGCGCCTAATTATGAAATATATGTCAGTGAGATAAGAAATAATATTATTCGCAATTTACTGAATAAAAGCCTGCCAAATTACCTAGGTAGTGGTAAGCAAATTCCACTTTATGTTGGCTATTAATTTGCCAAACAAAGACAGATCTCTCCGATTCGTCAGGTTACAATAGTCGAAATTGTAATTCATAATCTCAAATTTATCTTGTTTATCCTATTTGTTATCATAACTTAGTTCTTTATTCTTACTGAAAAATGCATAGTCTTAAAAGTACTCGCGTTGCATGGCTTCTTCCTGTAGCATGGTTCTATTGGCAGCCTGCTTTGAGTGAATTTAGCCAATTATTTCCTAAGACAACTGTATTTACGGGTTTATTCCCAGGGTTTGCTAAAGGGATTGAAGGAAAACTTCAAGTTGAAGTCGTTGGCAAATTTCGAGTAATTGAGATCAATAAAGATGAGTCAAGCTACGGAGATAACTTCACTTATCTATCTCCAAAAATCATTAATCACTTATTTAGTCTCAAGCCTCAAGTGATTTTTGCTAGTTCTTTTGGCGTATGGACAATTTTGGCTTTACTATTCAAACCTCTATTTTGGTGGCGAGTGATCATTGCCTATGAAGGGAGTTCGCCAGGAGTAGATTATCGAAATTCAGCATTGAGGCTGTTGATTCGGAAGCTAATGGTATGGATGTCCGATGCTTATGTTACTAACAGTCATACTGGTAGCGATTATTTAATCGAGATTTTAAACGCAAAGAAAGATCGGGTGTTTGTGCAGCCCTACGAGATTCCCGATGAGCGCACATTGCCAAGTAGTTCTGAGGTTCAAGAAGCTCCAATTGCACAACAACGCCCAGTATTTTTATTTGTTGGTCATGTGATTCCCCGCAAAGGATTACCTCTGTTATTACAGGCTTGTGCGGTACTGCAATCTAGAGGCTATGAGGGTTACACTTTACAGGTGGTGGGCGATGGTTTGCAGCAGCAGGAATTAGAGACTTTTTGTCAAGAGCATCATCTGAGCGATCGCGTTCAGTGGTTAGGGCGAATCCCCTTTGATCAAATTAGATCTTATTTTGACAATGCTGATGTATTTGTCTTCCCAACTTTAGAGGATACTTGGGGAGTGGTTACCTTAGAGGCGATGCTGCTAGGTAAGCCCATCCTTTGCTCTAAGGGAGCGGGAACTTCAGAACTAGTGATTGACGATCAAAATGGATATGTGTTTACCCCAGATGATCCTGATAAGCTGGCTGACCTGATGCAAAAGTTTTTGGATGAGCCAAACTTAATTGCTACTATGGGCGATCGCTCGAAGCAGATTATGGCTCAATACACCCCAATGGCGGCGGCTCACTGCTTGGCAAAGATTACTGAACTCGTGATGTTAAAATAAATCGAAAAAGCAAAATGAGTACACCAAAAGTTGCAATCCTGACTCATGACATTAGTGGAGGCACATTTACAAATCTCTGTACGGCCCTAATCCGAGGATGGCAGAAGCTTGGAATAGATTGTCATTTAGTCATTCTTGATGCAAGTGATGAAGAAATATCTAGATTCCCAGACATTCCCATTGTGTCTTTAAAGGTCAAGCGTACAGCTTTTTCCTTGTTTTCCACGGTCAAGTACTTAAAAGAATACCAGCCCGATCTGCTTTTACCGATGCCTTGGTATTTTAATATCGTGGCAGTTTGGGCTAAGTATCTATCAGGAAATAAAACCAAGGTGATTCTGGGCGAACATAATATTATCAGTCTAGAAGCGAGTGTTGAACATCGAGATAAACTACATCTACGATTTTTACCAATTCTGATGCGGTATACCTATCCCTTTGGCGATGGGTTGGTGGGAGTGTCAAAAGATACAATCACTGATTTAGTGGAAACTCTCAAGATTGCGGCTAAAATTCCTATGCAGGTAATTTTGAATCCGATTAACGCTACTCTTGTAGAAGAACTAGCCAAAGAGCCAATAACGCATCATTGGTTCCAAGATTCCGAAATTCCCGTAATTGTCACAGCAGCACGATTAGCCAAGCAGAAGCAACTGGATGGTTTAATCCAAGCCTTTGCTCAGATGGTAAAAGTAACTCCAGCTAGACTGTTAATTTTAGGAGAAGGGCCTTTAAGAACTGAGTTAGAGGATCTATGTAAGAATTTAGGTGTGGAAGATTCAGTATGGATGCCAGGATATGATTCTAATCCCTATCGCTATATGGCAAATTGTGATTTGTTTGTATTAGCTTCGGCTTGGGAAGGCTGCCCGATCGCTTTGGAAGAGGCAATGGGTTGTGGAGCCGCAGTACTTGTCACCGATGCTCCTGGAGGCATGAAAGACATTGTGGATTATGGTAAATATGGTGTAGTTGTGCCGACTGGTAATCCCGAAGCTTTAGCCCAAGGAATGTTAAAAATATTGACACAACCAGACTTAAAGCAGCATTATCGAGAACAAGCAAAACAGCGATCGCAGGATTTTGATTACTTGAAGATTAGCCAACAATACTTAGATTTTTGTCAGTCGATTTTAGCTGCGCCCTCTAGTCAAAAGGAGGTCGTGTAACCATGAAAATCTTGATGTCGGCCTATGCTTGTGAACCAGGGCGCGGTACAGAATTGGGCGTTGGGTGGAATACAGCCCGTGAAGTGGCAAGATATCACGAAGTTTGGGTATTGACCAGACCTGATGATGGGCGCGAAGCGATCGAAGCCGAGTTAGCTCTTAATCCAGTTCCCAATTTGCACTTTATCTATTTCACCTTACCGATTTTGGGTAGTATCTGGAAGTTAGGTCAAGGAGCATTTCAACTGCACTACTATCTTTGGCAAATTAAAGCTTACTTTGTGGCTCTGAAATTACATCGTGAGATTGGCTTTGATATCGCGCACCATGTCACCTTTGTCAAATATTCCACGCCTAGTTTTCTATCGCTATTACCAATACCCTTTATTTTTGGTCCCGTCGGTGGTGGTGAGTCTACTCCAAAAACTTTTGAGGAGAACTTTAGCGGACGCGGTAAGATTTACGAATTTCTGCGTAATTTGTCCCGTTGGCTTGGTGAACGCGATCCGTTTACGCGGATGACGGTTCGTCGCAGCATTCTCAATTGGGCAACAACCACAGAGACTGCTGAACGACTTACCCAGATGGGTGCAAGCAATGTGGAGGTGCTTTCGCAAGTAGGCTTATTACCAGAAGAAGTGACCTATTTAGAGAAATTTCCCTTGCCAGATACTGCTCCTTTAAGATTTATCAGTATCGGCAGGTTCTTACACTGGAAAGGATTTCATTTAGGATTACAAGCTTTTGCTCAAGCAAACTTGCCCAAAGAAACGGAATATTGGCTGATTGGCAAAGGTCCAGAGCAAGAGCGTTTACAGCAACTTGTTTGCGAATTAGGCCTTGCTTCCCAAGTCAAGTTTTTGGCTGAAATGCCTCGCGATGAGTTACTCCAGAAGCTAGGAACTTGTCTAGCGCTTATCCATCCCAGTTTACACGAGTCAGGCGGCTTTGTCTGTCTAGAGGCGATGGCATCGGGAAGACCTGTGATTTGTCTAGATCTAGGAGGTCCAGCAGTACAGATAACAGAGGAAACAGGATTTAAAATCCTCGCCCTAGATCCTGAGCAAGCTGTAGAAGGTTTAGCCCAAGCGATGAATAATCTTGCTCATGACCCAGCCCTGCGATCGCGGATGGGGCTTGCAGGTCGTCAGAGGGTAAATCAACTATTTAACTGGGCAACTAAAGGCAAGTTTCTCGTTGATATTTATGAAAAAGTTTTGGCAAAATCTTTAACAAAAAAGGAGAAATAGATGCGGGTTCTAACGGTTCATAATTACTATCAACAACCTGGTGGTGAAGAACAAATTTTTGCTACTGAGAGCGCCTTGCTAGAATCCCATGGGCATGAAGTTTTTCGCTATACCGTTAATAATGACGAAATCACAAGTACTAATCCCTTGGTTTTGGCAAAAAATACTTTCTGGAATAGCAAGGTTTATGATGAAATGCGATCGCTGATTCGCGAAAAAAAGCCTCAAGTTGCCCATTTTCACAATACATTTCCTCTCATTTCTCCCTCGGCATACTATGCCGCCAAGGATGAAGGCGTGGCAGTAGTCCAAACATTGCATAACTATCGACTTCTATGCCCTAACGCGCTCTTTTTTCGGGAAGGGAGAGTCTGCGAAGATTGCTTAGGTAAAGTACCATTACCAGCGATCGTCCATGCTTGTTATCGTGGCAGTCGCAGTGCTAGTGCGATGACCGCAGCAATGACTAGCTTTCACTCTGTATTAGGAACTTGGACTAAGGCGGTAGATGTATTTATTGTTTACAGCCAGTTTGCGATGGATAAATTTATTCAAGGGGGAATACCCGCCGATAAACTTGCCTTTAAAACTAACTTTCTCCATCCTGCCCCTAGCCCCGATCAAGGTGATGGTGGCTATGGCTTATTTGTCGGTCGATTGTCGGTCGAAAAAGGCTTAGGGATTATGCTAGATGCATGGCGACAACTAGGTGGCAGAATTCCTCTGAAGATATTAGGTGATGGACCAATGTCTGGACTAGTCACGGCAGCCGCTAGGGAAATGCCTGAAATTGAGTGGCTAGGACGCAGACCCTTCGAGGAAGTGTATGACATCGTGGGCAAGGCTGCTTTTCTAGTATTTCCTTCTGAATGGTATGAAACCTTTGGCAGAGTAGCGATCGAAGCTTTTGCTAAGGGTACGCCAGTGGTGGCCTCGAACATCGGTGCGATCGCCGAACTGATAGAGCATGGACATAACGGAATGCTGTTTCGACCTAGCGATCCCACCGATCTGGCAGACAAGATTAAGTGGTTGCTAGAGCATCCTCAAGAATTAAAACAAATGCGATCTACCGCAAGAAGTGAATTTGAGGCTAAATATACTGCCGAAGACAATTACAAACGATTGATTGAGATCTACCAAGGTGTTTTATAAGCTTAAATTAAAAATCGTCAAAATATCAATACTCTTTACTTGAGATAGCAGGATTAAAGAATAATGAGGACAGCTTTACCATCAGCACCCAAAGCAAAAGGTTATATCACAAACTCCAACTTAACATTATTTGGACTGGCAACAGCGCTATTCTCACGAATTTTTACTGCTTTAAAGATTCCGACAGCAATTAATTTTTTGCATTTTGTTACTATTCCCCTTGCTTGTGGATCGGTGTTATGGAACTCTCGCAGCAAAGATCCTCAACAAGTCGCTATTTCTAAAAAGATTTTATTGGGTTTATTTTTTTTCTTAATCGTTGTTTTTGCTAGTGCTTTGCTAAATGAGGCAGGAGCAATTAATGCGGCTCTAGATTATTTATTACTTGCAGAACCATTTATTTTGATTTTAACCATTGTCAGTATACCAATGACAACGGAAATCTATCAGCGCTTTCGCAAATGGATTTTACAAGCTTCCATGATTAATATGCTATTTGCCTATGTCCAAAAGTATATTTTTCGCATGGAGAGACTTGAAGGATTTGAAGATAATATCAAAGGTATTTTTATTGGACAGGGAGCTGGACATGTACTAGGCGGTTCGGTTGCAATGACCTTTGCCATCTACTATTTCGTCACTGCTAAAAGCAAACCACTTTGGTTTCGGACTGTCATAGTTTTAGCTTGTCTAAATCACATTATTGTTTCTGACACTAAGCAAGTATTACTGACATTTATAGCGGCTTATGTAATTTTATATCTTGTCAATATCAAAGACATTAGAAAGACATTAATCTATTTGATTGTTGGTGCTATAACCTTGGGTGGTTTCTATTGGGCAATTTACAATATTGAAGCATTATCAGCCTATACAGTATGGATTCGCCCAGAAATTTATGGACCCGATGGAGAAGCAACCCGACTAAAATTCACTACCTTTCGACTTGTACCGCAATACTTTCAATCACCTCTGAACTGGTGGTTGGGATTAGGTCCTGGACACACGGTTGGGCGACTGGGAGGCTGGATGCTTGAGACTTATTGGAATTTATTATCACCACTGGGAGCAACTATACATCCTGTTAGTAAAGAAATTTGGCAAGCAGTCGCGGACAGTTGGCTAGGAGATCAATCTAGTATGTTTTCTCCGCTATTTGGTTGGGCAGGAATCTGGGGAGATTTAGGTATTCTCGGATTAACAGCTTACTTTTACATAGCATATTTAGTCTGGCGTTATATTTGTGTAACGGATCTTTCTAAATATTTAATGTTAACAGTATTTGTGTTTGGTCTAATTTTCTCGCAACTTGAGGAGCCAGGGTATAGTCTTTTTGTGGCTAGTATGATTGGATTGGGTTGGCAAGATGTCAAAATTACGGCTAGGGGAGATCGAACTGATTAAGAAATTTCAAAATACCAGCCGTGACTACAATTTGCACAATCACTTGTACAGGAGTTTGTCTATTATCGCCACCACCGCCTTCACCCCTTTCTTGGGCTAATGCGGGATAAGAAATGCTGAGAAATACTGTAAGCACAGTAAGGATGATAAAAAACTTGGGTTTGAAAATCATTTAAGTTCAAAAATTATAAATTACTTTGATAATAACAAATTTGGGTAGTCCTAAATAGATAGGAATAGGCGGCGCGATGCGCCGCCTATTCCTATAAATCCTTTCTTGTTTGGGACTACCCAAATTTTAAATTAATTCAAGAAATTCAATAACTTCTATAAAGTTTCTATAAAGTATAGGTAGAATATTCGCACACCTAGAATCTTGCACTTAATACCATAGGCTTTAGTAACAATTGCATGAAAGTTGAAATTACCGCAATTCCCGATGTTTTATTAATTACCCCCAGAGTATTTGCGGATGCCAGAGGATTTTTTTATGAGTCCTATAACCGTCAGGCTTTTGTGGAAAAAACGGGTTTAGATATTAATTTTGTCCAAGATAATCATTCCCGATCGCAAAAAAATGTTTTGCGAGGATTGCATTATCAAATTGGTCAACCTCAGGGTAAATTGGTCAGGGCTTTGGTTGGGACAATTCAAGATGTTGCTGTGGATTTGCGGCGAGATTCACCAACCTTTGGTAAGGCAGTGAGTTATATTCTCAGTGCTGAGAACTATCAGCAATTGTGGATTCCTGCGGGATTTGCCCATGGATTTGCCGTATTGTCTGATGTGGCGGAAGTGGCTTATAAAGCTACAAATTACTATGCGCCCAGTGAAGAACGTTGCTTATTATGGGATGATCCTGATGTGGCGATCGCATGGCAACTTGATCAGCCTCCTATGTTGTCTCCTAAAGATGTTATTGGCAAATCATTAAAAGAAGCAGAGTTATTTGTATGACCTCAGAAACATCTCCAGCCCAGTTTCAGACACAGTTTCAAAAAGTATTAGTCACAGGTGGAGCAGGATTTATTGGCTCTAATTATGTGCATTATGCCCTTGCTCATCATCCAACATGGGAGATTGTCGTTTTAGATAAGCTGACCTATGCTGGCAATTTAGATAATCTCAAGGCTGTAAGCGATCGCATTACTTTTATTGAAGGTGATATTGCTAATCCCGAAGATGTTGAAAAAGCAGTGAATGGTGTGGATGCTATTCTCAATTTTGCGGCTGAAAGTCATGTTGATCGGAGTTTGCGCGATCCTCTTCCATTTATTCGCACAAATATCGAAGGGACATTACTCCTATTAGAAGCTGCGAAAAAACATCAAATCAAGCGCTTTCTCCATGTTTCTACGGATGAGGTTTACGGTGACTTGGTGGGCAGCGATCGCCATTCCTTAGAAGCTGATCCCTTAACGCCGCGCAGCCCTTATGCCGCATCGAAGGCGGGAGCCGAGCATCTAGTATTTTCCTACGGCATCAGTTACGGACTAGACGTAGTAATTACACGCGGCTCCAATACCTATGGTCCCTATCAGTATCCCGAAAAGATTATTCCTCTGTTTGTTACCAATGCCCTAGAGTCGAAATCGCTTCCCATCTATGGCAAGGGCGAAGCGGTGCGGGATTATCTCTATGTGGAAGATCACTGTTCTGGGATTGATACGGTGCTGCACGCAGGTAAAACTGGCAATGCCTATAACATTGGTGCGCGGGTTGCCATTAATGGCATTGAAGTTGCGAAGACGATTTTGAGCTTGTTGGAGCGTCCTGAATCCTTGATGGAGTATGTCAGCGATCGCCCTGGTCATGACTATCGCTATTCCGTTGATCCTAGTGCGGCGGAAGCTTTGGGATGGCAACGCAAATGGAATTTTGAACGCGGAATGGCTCAAACCGTTGATTGGTATAACCAAAATACTGATTGGTGGCAGGCGGTCAAAGACAAGAAGGTATTCCAAGAGCATTACAGCCAATGGTACGCCCGATGACAAATCCACTCAAGGTTGCTTTAATTGGCGCAAATGGTCAGTTAGGTTCGGATATTGCGAAGCATTTTGCTGATTGCGATCGCTATCAATTCACGCCCCTAAATCGTGCTGATATTGATATTAGGCAAGAAGAATCAGTACATCAGGTTTTGACCAGTCAAAAATTTGATGTGGTGATTAATAGCGCCGCCTATGTGCGAGTAGATGACTGTGAGCAGGAGGTGGAAACTGCCTTTGCGGTTAATGCTTTCGGGGCTTTGCATATTGCCAGAGCCTGTCGGGAAATTGATGCTCTTTGCGTTTACATCAGTACTGATTATGTGTTTCGTGGCGATCGCCCATCCCCCTACACCGAATCTGATCTGGCTGATCCCGTAAATATCTATGGAGCCTCTAAATTTACTGGCGAGAACCTAGTCCGCCAAACTACGCCGCGATCGCTAATTTTGCGAATTTCCAGCGTATTTGGAAAGGCTGGCGCAAGTGGTAAGGGTGGCAACTTCATCGAAACGATCATCAAAAAAGCGAAGGCAGGCGATCCCCTCAAGGTAGTCAATGACATGTTTATGTCACCGACCTATACCTATGATGCTGCGAGATTGTTAGATGCCCTTTTGCAATCAGGCACAACAGGGATCGTGCATGGTGCAAACGCGGGTAGTTGTTCATGGTATGAGTTTGCGACTCAAGCCTTGGAACTCGCCCATATCTCCCACCCGATCGCCTCAATCCCTGCTTCGGCATTTCCCACCAAAGCCACAAGACCGATGAATTCCGCCTTAGTTAGCGATCGCTTAGAAAGCATCACTACTTTTAAAATGCGTCCTTGGCAAGAAGCTCTGACTGCCTATTTAGAGGAAAAATCCTATCGTTAAATAAATACGGGCGACACAAAGTGTCGCCCGTATTTATTTTATTTATTCTTACAGCGCTTTGCGCTTACTTAAAACCCAGAAATATTTTCAAAAGCGGCGCTTCGCGCCGCTTTTGAAAATATTTCTGTACTACTCAAAGCCTCAATAGACTGTATTAAATATTGAAAATATGCAAAATATGAAAGCTCTAATTCTCTCAGGCGGCAAAGGCACAAGACTCAGACCCCTTACCTACACAGGTGCTAAACAACTCGTACCCGTTGCCAATAAACCGATTCTTTGGTACTGCATCGAAAGCGTTGTGGCGGCAGGAATTACGGATATTGGCATTGTCATTAGTCCTGAAACTGGTGACGAAGTTAAATCAAAAACAGGAAACGGCGATCGCTTTGGAGCCAAGATCGAATATATTCTCCAATCCGAACCCGCAGGGCTTGCCCATGCGGTCAAAATCTCCCAGCCCTTCCTCGGCGACTCGTCTTTTATCATGTTTCTGGGCGATAACCTGATTGAATCAAAGCTAGACAAGTTTTTAGCTGATTTTCAACAAAAACAACTAGATGCGCTGATCCTATTGCGACAAGTCGCTGATCCCAGAGCCTTTGGGGTGGCCACCGTTGACGAAACAGGTCGAGTGCTGCAACTGGTGGAAAAGCCCCAAAATCCTACCTCTAATCTGGCTCTTGTCGGGGTGTATTTCTTTAAAAACACCATTCACACCGCGATCGCCCAAATCGCACCATCCGCTAGAGGTGAGCTAGAAATTACCGACGCGATCCAAAAACTAATTGATACCGATAAAAATGTGGCCGCCTCGGAACTAGAGGGCTGGTGGCTAGATACAGGTAAAAAAGACGATATCCTTGCAGCTAACCAAATTGTGTTGGATGCCAGACTGAAATCAAGCAATTTGGGAAAGGTTGATCCCGATAGTGATATCAGTGGGCGCGTCCAAATTGGGGTTGGCTCTAAAATAACCAACTGCAAAATTCGCGGTCCTGTGGTAATCGGTGAAAATTGCCATCTCGAACACGCCTATATCGGTCCCTACACCAGCATTAGCGATCGCGTCACGATTATTGACACAGACATCGAACATAGTGTCATCCTCAGTGATACCAATATCACAGGCATCCACCAGCGTATTGTCGATAGTGTGATCGGTCAAAGAGTGAGGATGAAGGTGTCGCCGAAGCGCCCTCAAGCCTTGCGGTTTCTGGTTGGTGATGATTCACAACTGGAGATCATGTAAAAAAAAGAGGCGCTTTGCGCCTCTTTTTTTTGTTTATAAAAAATGGCTTTGCCATTTTTTATAAACAGATGTTTTTTAGCGAGAAGGACCTAAGCCAACAGCGCCAGCATAAACTGCTTGACTGCCTAGTTCGGCTTCAATTCTGAGCAAACGGTTGTACTTCGCAACACGCTCACTGCGACAGAGAGAACCAGTCTTGATCTGACCTGCGCGGGTCGCAACCGCAAGATCGGCGATCGTGGTGTCTTCGGTTTCGCCTGAACGGTGACTGATTACCGAGCGATAACCATTACGATCTGCGGTGGCGATCGCTTCTAAAGTCTCGGTCAAACTACCGATTTGATTGAGCTTGATCAAAATCGCACTCGCGCAACCTTCACGGATACCACGCTCTAGACGGGTCTTATTGGTTACGAATAAATCATCACCGATTAACTGAGTGCTGGTAAGTTGAGCAGTCATTGCCTTCCAACTAGCCCATTGGTCTTCTTCCAAACCATCTTCAATCGAGATGATCGGATACTTAGAGATCAAACCTTCGTAATAGTTGACAAACTCTTGAGGGCTGAGGGTTTTGCCATCGATCGCATAGCTACCATCTTTAAATAGCTCATTAGAAGCTACGTCTAGCGCCAGAGCCACCTGTTCACCTGGTTTATAACCAGCCTTGGTAATTGCATCAATCAGCAATTCGAGAGCCGCCTGATTAGATTCAAGATTGGGCGCAAATCCACCTTCATCACCAACGGATGTTGATAAACCCTTTTCGTGCAGAACGGAACCGAGCGCCGCAAATACCTCGGCTCCGTAGCGCAGCGCTTCCTTAAAGGTGGGTGCGCCTACAGGCACAATCATAAACTCTTGGATATCAACGTTATTGTCTGCATGAGCGCCGCCATTGAGGACGTTCATCAGAGGTACAGGCAATACATTCGAGAGAGGATTGCCAAGATAGCGATAGAGAGGTTGTCCGATTGCTGCCGAGGCGGCCTTGGCGGTAGCAAGGGAAACCGCCAAGATCGCATTTGCCCCAATGTCAGATTTATTAGCCGTACCATCACGCTTGATCATGATCCGATCAACTAATTCTTGATTAAGCGCGTCTACACCTTGCAATTCGGGTAGCAATTTTTCATGAATATTGCGAACCGCGATTAAAACCCCTTTGCCGCCATAGCGCTTTTTATCTCCGTCGCGTAGTTCGTGGGCTTCAAAACTACCTGTAGATGCACCACTGGGAACCTGTGCGAGACCGACTGCACCATTGGCCAATTTGACTTCTGCCTCAACGGTCGGCTTACCACGCGAATCGAGGATTTCTCTTGCAGCGATCGCAATGATTTCTGTTCCTTTAGTCACTGTGAACTATTCCTTTAATGATTAAGTGAAACTATTCGCAACAATCTTACAGTTTTGCGATGCCCCATTTCTCAAATGTTAGGCTTTCATTAAAAAGTTTGACAAGACGATTTTTTTAGACATCACAATCCAGCACAAATCTCCGCAGGGCTTTATTTGTTTATCGGGAAAAAGACAAGGGGCTTAAGCCCCTTGTCTATACCTCATCAGCGCGAGAATTGCTATAAATAGGACTTACAGCCATGCATCGTAAGGGAAACGGCATCTTGCGATGCCATATAAATAAATTATGAACAAACAAAGGCGGCGCATCGCGCCGCCTTTGTTTGTTTAGTTTTTAGATTACAAAAAAGATAATTACTAATAATGCTTAATTAATATTCACTTGATTTTTAAGAATTAGAATCTAATTATTGCAGTGACAACACAAGTGCATCTAGTTTTCTGATTCTCTCAACCATAATCTTCATCACTTGAATTGCAAAAAATGGAGTTTGTTGTACTAAAAAAGTAAAACGATGCTGATTGATAGGAACTAGTTTACATTCCGTTTTAGCGATCGCCGTTGCACTTCTTGATCTGGAGTCAATTAGTGACATCTCACCAACAATTCCTCCAGCGCCAGTGACATCTAGAAATTTGCCATCTATGGAAATTTCTACTTCTCCTTCAACAATCGCATACATGACATCAGCAACCCCTCCCTTCTCAAAGATTACTTGACCTGCGGGAATAATAATGAAATCTTCGGCATTATTAAATAAATTAATTGTAGTCAAAATCCAACTCCGCGCCATGAAAAAGCTAATAATAGACACTTATTGTAATTGCCAATTGCCTAATTTCTTGCATATATAGCAATATTTTTTCGTAAAATATAAAAGGAGATTTTAACAATGAGTATTGTGCTTTTTAGGGTTAAGATTAAGTTAATCTTAGATGAAATATTAGTAATAACTGAATGATTAATACCGCGATCGCTGCGCCAATCGTGGTGTTAATTCCATTTACTAATTCATTGGTGAGCCAGTCATATTTTTCTTGCAAAGTTGCCCCAATTAGACTTTCGATATTAGTCGCGATAAAGGCGGCGATCGCGCACCAGAGCAAATCCCAAGGAGTGGCGAGCAGCCCCACTCCCCAACCGATCGCCGACATAAATATCGAGCCAACGATCCCCGCAATCGTCCCTTCTAAACTAACCGCGCCCTCGGTCCCTGCGGCAACAGGTTTGAGGGTGGTGATCAAAAATGTGTTTTTACCGTAAGCCTTGCCAATTTCACTAGCAGTGGTGTCCGCAAGCTTGGTACTAAGACTAGCGACATAGGCAAGTAACCATAAAGGATTTGGGGCGATCGCCTGACCAATCGCACAAACTGCACCTGTAGCAGCCGAACCCCATAAATTTTCAGGACCTCTTGCACCGTCACGTTTTTCGGCGATCCCTTTAGCTTCTTTAATGTCTTTGCCAATGCGCGTTACCCCAGACCCCACTATTAAATAGCTTAAAATAACTAGATAACCCTGCCATCCTAAGCAGCCCCAGATCACAATTCCTAATATCCAAGCATGGTAGATTCCTGTAGTGGTCAAGACTTTGCGCGGTAATAATAAGGCAATCGCCCCAAGAAAAGTATTGAGGGCGATCGCGATTAACCAGCCCTGTGAAATGGAGAAATTATTGATCATGGCAGTCAATCTCACTACGGAGTAAAAATAAAAATAATGACAGAAGCATTTGAGCAGTTTTCAGTAAACTTTCGTTGGATGGGCTGGAATTTATTTTTGGCAATCATTCCCTGCCTACTCAGCTTTATTTTATTTGCTAAGCGATCGCCCAAGCGATTACCCCAAAATATTATGTGGTGGGCGGGACTAGCGGTGTTTATCTTATTTTTACCCAATGCGCCTTACATAATTACCGACATTATTCATTTCGTAAGTGATTCGCGATCGCCAGAGATTTCTGCTAATGGCGTGATTTTTGTGTTGATTCCGCAATATACTGCTTTTTTGTTAATCGGCTATGAGTGCTATGTCCTGTCAATGATCAAGTTAACTCAATATTTAGATTGGCTGAAGCTGATCAAAAATCCGACTTGGCTGGAACTCAGCATCAACCTCATCTGCGCGATCGGTGTATATTGGGGAAGATTCAATCGTTTAAATAGTTGGGATGTTTTTACACAGCCGCAAAGGGTTTTGGAAACAGCAATTAGCAATCTCGAAAATCCTAGCTTCTTCTTCGGCACAATCTTATTTTTTGTGATCTTTGCAAGTCTCTACTATGCTTTTAAATGGGTTAACTTAGCGATCGCCTTCTACTGGCATAATCGCTTTAATCGCATTTCTACATAAAAGGTAATGATAGGTTGTGAGGTAACAAAAAACCTCAAAAGTGCTAAGAAGAAAAATAAGCCTCAAGATCAAGACTCATGAAATTACCCATGAGGTTACAATTTTCTACAACCTTTCATAATCCAATCCACTTCAAAGTCTCAAAAAGATCTCTGTAGCTGCTTTTAGTGAGATTCAAATTTGGCTTAACCTTAATCCCTTTAATTAGATACATATCAACCTCTCCCATATTTTTGGCTACAATTTTGCCTCGATACTCAACATCAAAAGAATCTTTGACTAATTCAAATGTAGATTGAGATATATTAATTCTTCCAGCTACTCCTGATGATTCCATTCTTGAGGCAAGGTTAACTGTATCTCCCCAAACATCATACACAAACTTTTTTTTGCCAATCACACCACTTAATAATGAACCCGAATGAATACCAATTCTTGTATTCCAATAGGGTAAATCTAGTTCAATTTTTTGCTGTTTTCGTATTTCCATAAACTGTAGAATTTCTAATGCAGCATGAACCATTTCAAAAGCATGAGTTGGCATAGGCATAGGAATACCACTAGCGCACATATAGCTATCACCAATAGTTTTAAGCTTTTCTAAGTGATATTTTTCAATAATTTGATCAAAAGCGGAAAAACAACAATCAAGTTCCTCCACTAAGTCTTCGGGAGTCATCAATTTAGAGATTTTTGAAAAGCCTTCAAAATCCGTAAATAAGATGGTTGCACAGGGATGATAAACTGGCTTAACCCTACCTGTGGACTTAAGCTCTTCGGCTATTTTTGTAGGTAAAATATTTAGCAGTAGGCTATCTGATTTTTGTTTTTCGGTTTCAACCCTTGATTTAAGCACATTCAATTTTTCAAAGGAATTAGCATTACTAATTGCTGAAGAAAGTTGTAATGCTAACAAATATCCAATGCGTAAATCTTCTTGGTTATATATTTGCGGCTTAGTTGAAGCAAAAATAATCACTCCCAGAATTTTTTTATAGCTTTCCAGCGCTAAAATAATCTGAGAGCTGTATTGGTTTAGAAATTCATCACTAGAAGCTTCTTTAACAAGCAGAGATTGCCCCGTCACCAGAGATTTATACAAACTACTGGATGTACTAATTGCGGATTCATCAAACTCAACATTAGTACCAATTAATTTGATAAATCGTTTAGAAGTATTGTTTACTAGGCAAACGCTAAGATGATCAAAGTCCAATAGCCACTTAGCTTGTTTCCCAACAACCTTGAGTATTTCATCAAGATTTAATGAACGATTAATAGCTGTTGCAATCTCATTAACCGCAGAAATCCTTACTGATAAAGCTTGAGTCTCGGCTAACAGCGAACGTGCAGCTATTAAAAGTTCGTCTCGGTCTAAGCTTTCAAATTGTTTACCAATAAATGACTCTGACGAAGGATTAACCATATTGCTAGAAAGCGTCAATCTCCAAAGAGATCGCGTCAGTATAACGATTAATGCTGGAGAACATATCCGCCGCCGCCACAATTTCAAAAATTTCTGATTGATCCAATCCCAAATCCATCAAGTTTTGATAATGAGATTCATTTAACTCAAGGGGATTTGTAGCCACTAATAAGCCAAATTTAATTACTGCTTTTTCTCTAGCAGTCAATGGACAAGCATCAAAATTTGAAACTAAAGTGGATAGAACTTCTTCACTCATGCCCAATGCTGACAGTCCATGCAAATGCACTTTTAGAACATAAACACTATTGTTTGCTTGAGATATAGCAACTCCAACCATTTCCTTGAGAATTCTGGGAACGTCACCTTGGAGCATCGTAGAGCGAAATTTTTTCCAGTTCGCCTCTAAAATATCAGGATTGATCGCCATTGTCTTGAAAATATTCGGAATAATGCCAAATCCTAACTCTGACAAAATCTCATCATAGACTTCTTTGACCTTAGCATCAGTTACTTGGTCATATTCAACTATTGGGAAATGAGTCATGATTTTTCTTAAAGCAAGTTGCTACACCTACATGATCATAACAAGTTTTTGGTTGCATATGATACATACAAAATGCTTAGATATATGGCTTTCGCCAGTATTGTTGCATTTGTCCTGAGGCAATTACGGAATAAACCTATACTTCGGCAGACTGGAAAGCACAATAGCGTGAATATTGCTTTAAAATATTGCTGGAAAGCATGAATTTTGTAGCTTTGATCGCAGCTATGGTAGAAGTATTGACTAACACATCCTCAAAAGAGATTACTCAAAGCAACGCTATTGTGGCAAACGGTTTGAGCAAAACCTATCGCACTGGATTTTGGTTAAATCAAAAAATTAATTCTTTACAGTCGTTTTCCCTAACCATCCGCAAAGGCGAGACTTTTGGTGTGTTGGGCCCTAATGGCGCAGGAAAAACTACATTATTAAAGATTTTGCTCGGTATTGTACAGCCCACCTCAGGAACTGGCGAAATTTTGGGATATCCCCTCGGCGATCGCACGGCTAAGCAATCCATTGGTTATTTACCCGAAAATGCTTATTATTACGACTACTTAACAGGTTGGGAACTACTCGATTTTATTGGTAGCTTGTTTGGCGTTGACCCATCATTGCGCCGTCAGAGAATCGCTGATTTGCTCGATCTTGTGGGACTATCCCAGTCAGTTGCGCGTAAAAAACAATTGCGCCAATACTCTAAGGGAATGGTGCAAAGAATTGGTGTTGCCCAAGCCTTGATCAATGATCCCGAAGTAGTATTTCTCGATGAGCCAATGTCTGGGCTTGATCCCGTGGGACGCTATCAGGTTCGCGAAATTATTTTGATGCTTAAGAAACAGGGAAAAACTGTATTTTTTAATAGTCATATTCTGTCCGACGTGGAATTGATCTGCGATCGCATCGGTATCCTCAATAAGGGCGAACTCGTGGCGATGGGTACTTTAAATGAGCTATTGGGTACTGAGCAGTCCTATCAAGTGAGTGGACATGGCGGCACTGAGACAGATTTAAAACCTTGGTTACAGCACTTCATTTTCCAAGGCGATACTTGGCATGGTCAGTTAGAAAAGGAGTTGCCAGAATTTTTGACCTATATTGCTAGTATTGGGGCAAAAGCCATCACCATTGATCTAGCGCGACAAACCTTAGAAGAATTTTTTATCGATCAAATTAAGTCTTCTCGCCACAAGGAATAATAAACAGAATGTAGCGCAGGCTCAGCAAGCGCTACATTCTATAAGCTCTCCATCCGCCGTATTCTGTAATTTCTTTTTGCCCTTCGCAGAGGAATGGTTCGCCTAAAACTCCTAACACTTCTTGTCCATTGGTAAGCATAATTTTGCCGATACATAATCCCGCAGGCTCTGATAGTAAGATTTTGCCGAGGGCTTCGAGGGTGATTGACCAGATTTCGAGGGCGATCGCTTGTCCATTTTCGCTAACCCTGAGCATGGCGGGATGGCGATCGCTGATTGACCAGAGCCGATAAATGGGAGCAGTGAGATCTTCTCTGACGAAGATTGCGCCAACTTGCTGTAGGTTCTCATTTAACTCCAAGCCACGCATTAAAGTTCCATTAACTGCAAATTCAATCATATTTACTCGGTTCTAATTCATTGTACTACAGCGCTTTGCGCTCAACTCTAAACCAAGAAATTTTTTAAAAGTGTTGCTCAGCAACACTTTTAAAAAATTTCTTATGGTTCGTTTAATGGGAAATAGCTTTAAGAATAGAGAACGCAAAGCGCCACCTATCCTAATAATTGTAGCAATTCCTCTTCTGAGAGACACTCTACTCCTAATGATTGGGCTTTCTCAAGCTTAGAGCCTGCCTCCGCACCGACTACGAGATAATTTGTCTTTTTACTAACAGAATCCGTGACTTTTCCTCCTGCGGACTTGATGAGATCCTTGGCTTCATCGCGTTTGAGGGTTGGTAAAGTCCCTGTCACTACAAAGATTTTACCTGCAATATTAGGATTAAGCGCGATCGCCTTGCCTTCCTTCGGCTCACTCACAAACTGTAAACCCGCACCTTGAAGACGTTCTACTAAATGCTGATTGATGTCTTTACGGAACCAGTCATAAATGGATTGGGCAATTTCTTCACCAATACCAAAAATGGAAGCGATCGCCTCTTTACTTGCCCCTGCCAATAACTCCACATTAGGAAAATTGTCGGCAATATTCTGAGCATTGACGCTGCCCACATGACGGATGCCTAAGCCATACAACACTCGCGCCCAAGGTTTGATTTTGGACTGCGCGATCGCCGCAATAATTTTGTCAGCAGATTTTTGTCCCATGCGATCGAGGGTTTGTAATTGTTCGCTAGTGAGTGCATACAAGTCAGCAACGGAAGTAATATGATTTTCGGTTACTAATTGCCTCACCAATTTCTCGCCAATGCCATTAATATCCATTGCTTCACGGCTGACCCAATGCTCGATCGCACCCCGCACGATCGCAGGACATAACCGATTAATACAACGGGTTGCCGCTTCATCTTCGGGTTTGAGAACGGGCTGACCACATTCTGGACAGTGGCTAGGCATCACAAAACGGATCGCACCATTGGGGCGCAACTCAGGTAAAATCCGCACCACTTCAGGAATGATTTCCCCTGCTTTACGAACGATCGCTGTATCACCGATATGTAAATCTAGTTCCGCGAGGCGATCGCTATTGTGCAAAGTAGCCCTAGCAACCGTCGTCCCCGCAAGCAGAACGGGACGCAGTTCGGCAACGGGGGTGAGAGTGCCTGTGCGTCCCACTTGCACAGTCACAGCTTCAATTACCGTAGGCATTTCTTCGGCAGGATATTTCCATGCGATCGCCCAGCGTGGTGTTTTTTGAGTGAATCCTAATGGTTCTTGTTTAGAGAATTCATTGAGCTTAATCACCATGCCATCGGTCATATAGGGAAGTTTTAAGCGTTCCGTTGCCCAATAATCATAATAGTCTTGCAATTCTTGAATAGATTTACAAAGCTTTTTATTGGGATTAACACGAAATCCGATTTGTTGGAGAAATTCTAGGGCTTGCCATTGAGAAGTAACATCAGGCAGATTTTGCAAAGCAAAATCTGCCTGATTAGTATTTGGAGAGGGGAGATGAATAGTATAGGCAAAAAAATCAAGACGACGTTTGGCAACGATGCGCGAATCGAGTTGACGTAAGGTTCCTGCGGCAGCATTGCGAGGATTAGCGAAGAGGGCTTCGCCTTGTTGCGATCGCTCTTGGTTAATGTCATCAAAAACGGCGATCGGGAGGAATGCTTCTCCGCGAATTTCTAAGCGATCGGGAGGATTTTCTAAATTGAGCTTTAAGGGAATGGAACGAATAGTTTTAATATTGGGGGTGATGTCTTCGCCTGATACGCCATCGCCTCTAGTTGCGCCACGCACTAGTAAGCCTTGCTTATAGGTTAAGGCGATCGCCGATCCATCGATTTTCAATTCACAAACACTATCGAGAAATTCTTGCTTCTCTAATCCTTTTTGACAGCGTTCTTGCCATGAGTTCACATCACTAGATGTAAAGGCATTTTCTAAACTATAAAGCGGAATGTTGTGCTGAACGGAAACAAACTGAGTAGTTGGCTTTTCGCCGACGCGCTGCGTGGGGCTGTCGGGAGTAATTAGTTGCGGATATTGCTTTTCGAGATCTAGCAATTCATGATAAAGCGCGTCATAAACTGAATCCTCCATCGTGGGAGCATCAAGGGCATAGTATTCATAACTAGCCCGTTGCAAAATCTTCCGCAGTTCTACGGCTCTTGATTGCAGAGTATCTAGTGCTGAACCTTGCGAATTTTGAGTTTCTGGAGCCATTGCGTTTCAATATCTTGCGAAGACAATTTTGTATGACTAATCCTAGCAAGTTTTGCTGGTGCGCCGATCTGCAAACTCCTAAAGAATTACAGCAAAACTCGATCAAACCCGCCACAAGAAGGGTCGCAGGGCGAAGCCCCGCAACGGGTTTTATATTTTAATTTGTGGCGGGTTTGAAAACAAATTGCTGTAAGTAGGGGTTTAGCATTTGCGCCCATATTTGTGAATTGTTACTCCCATTTTTATTTGCAAATGCTGAACCCTTGACGCGATTTACCGATAAATTAGGACTGCGGTTGAGAATTCGTGGCGCAAATTAGAGGTTTAGGGCAGAACATTCCCGATTTGAGGTTGTCTATAAATTG
>Ga0316612_1000143_pt1 | contig 27066 bp, 24 predicted proteins | sample MIS2016226_MG_FD_207676 | JGI IMG/M metagenome (GOLD analysis project Ga0316612, IMG submission 207676) | Microbial mat bacterial communities from Middle Island sinkhole, Lake Huron, Michigan, United States - MIS.2016.226 | ecosystem: Environmental > Aquatic > Freshwater > Lake > Sediment... | reverse complement strand
TGCACAATGGCTCCCTGCGCCCCTTGAGTTGCTACTTGCGCCAAGAAGTTGTGGCCGTTGGTCTTTTCCCCTGGCAAAGCTACAAAAAGAGTCCCTGACCCTGCATCACGGGAATCTGTCACCACGCTCGAAAAGGTTATGGCCGCAAGATTTGGATCAGAAAGACCTTTTTGCGCCATTTCTGCGGGCTGAATTCCGTGCCAAAGATAATTTAGCCTGAGCATAAAGTTTCTCACTCGCTAGAAAGGATATTGAAGAGGCTGGATTTTGAGGTCGACAGTATGAAAAAACAGTCACTAAGCACTGATTTTAACCCTTTGAATTTCTAATGGTATTCTGATAAACGCCAGCCTTGCTCAGATTATCGGAGCTTTTTATGTTCTAGGAATGATAAAAGCTTAACAAGCGTTTCATTTTATTGCCCTGGACTGAACAAGGTTGGGTCGGGGGGGATTCGTTCGTGGCGGACAAGCTGGTCAACAATGCGGTAGAAGACAGGGACAACGGTGTTTGTGCCCCAGATGTCATCTTTTGGGCGGTCTATCTTGACGATCATTGCATATTTAGCATTTTCGGCGGGGACAAAACCTGCGACAGAAACAATTGTGGTCTCAGGATCATACTCCCCAGTGGGTAAAGGAATTGAAGCCGTACCCGTTTTGGCCCCGACTTGGTAGCCTGGAACCAACCATTGGTCAGCTTTGCTGCCCGTTTTGGTTTCCCAAACCGCATGAGCATAATGATTGGCGGAACGAACTAACATGCGTCTAAGAGTCCAGGCTACACCTTGCTCAACAACTTGCTTAACTTTGGTCGGCTGCGTGGTAACGCAATAATTTCCATCACAACGTTGCTCAACCATATAGGGCTTCATCAATAAACCATCATTAGCAATAGCGGCAGTGGCCGCAGCGATCTGTAAAGGCGTTACAGAGATAGATTGACCATAGGCATTGGCTAAAAGCATAATATCGCTATAGTTTGGGGAAGCTGCATCATGCACAATCCCGCGTTCTTCGCCACCTAAATCAATGCCTGTTTTTTGCCCAAACCCAAATTCGTTGATGTACTGATAGAATTTCTCAGGCCCAGTTAATTCATTCAAATGAACGGCGGCGACATTGCTTGAGTAATAAAGCATTTCGCCTGGAGTAATCATTCCATTAGCTTTATAATCCCAGTTATGAATCTTTAGCCCAAACCGCTCAATCATTCCATTATCATTGACGAGCGTATCAGCAGAGAAAGCCCGCGCTTGTAAACCTGCGGCTACCGTGAAAATTTTGAGCGTACTTCCTGGCTCATACAAAACGCTAATCGCTGGATTGCGGCCATAAGTTTCGGGCATAAAATCGGCGTAACGATTGGGGTCAAAGGTCGGCCAACTGGCCATCCCGCGAATTGCGCCCGTACTTGGCTCCAAAATGATCACCGAACCACCATCAGCCTGATGTTTTTTAATCCCTTCGGCAAGCTCAGTCTCAGCAATATGTTGCACTACGGGGTCAAGCGTCAAGTGCAAAGTTGCGCCATCACGGGCTGGTTCAGTTTGTTGGGGCGCAATGGCAATTGGTTGGCGAACCCCATCGAATTCTGCCGTCATTGTGCCCGTGATTCCCTTTAATTCGGTGTTGTAAAAACTTTCAATTCCACTGATCCCATCGCCATTGTAATTTACTGCGCCGACAACATGCGCTGCTGAATCACCTTGGGGATATATTCGCCGTGGCTCGTGAATCAGGCGCAAACCAGACTCTTCCAAAGCCGCAATTTGCGCCGCGACTTTTGGCTCAAGCCAGCGAACGACAGGCAACCACCATTGATCTTTTGAGGTTAGACTAGCCAAAATCTTTTGGGCATCTTGGCCCGTCAGAGCGGCTAAAGTCAAGGCCAGGCGCGGCGCTCGCTCCGCAGGAATCTGCGAGGGAATAGCCCACAAACTTTGGCGATCTACGTCCATCGCTAAGATATTGCCTTGCCGATCTGTAATCATGCCGCGACTCGGCTGGAGCGTGATTTGTTTATTGATTTCCTTGCGCGCCATGGCCGTCAGCGATGCACTTTGAAAAATCTGAAGTTCGCCCAAGCGCAAAAAAATCCGCATGACCAAAAGCAGACAAAAGATCAGAGTCGCATAAATGCGCCAGCGCGAAATTTGCACTGGTTTAGCTTCGCGCAATTTAGAAACTCGTTTTTCAGCAAGGGTCATGGTTTTCCTGGCTCAAACAATTTAGTGGTATCAATCGTAATGTATTTCATTTGTTCACGGTCAGTCGGGCGCAAACCAAGCTGCTCGGCCCGCAGCCGAATGCGCTCCAGCGATTGAGCAGTGGTATAGCGCACCTGAAGCTGGCTCCGCTCGCGCTGCAATTCGACCTGCCGCGTCTCTAATTCAGCAATGGCATAACCTTTGGTCGCGGCTACGCCCGTTTGCCCCAAAGTAATCATGCTTAGAAGACAAATCAAGACAATTAGCCCCAAAAGATAGCGACTCGTATCAATTTTGAGATATTTGAGGATTTCAGAGCGTCGAAGGCGGGCTTGTTTTAAGGGAGAGAACTTTTGCACAAATTTTGTCATCGTTTTTTCCTTGCAAAATGGTTTGAAAGAAAGATTTTTAGTTTTCAGCACAGATTCTTTCAGCGACTCGCAACTTTGCGCTGCGACTACGCGGATTCGCCTGGATTTCTTCGGCTTGCGGCTGGATGGGCTTTTTGGTCAGAATCCGCAGCCGCAGCGGTTGATCTGAAGCTTCGTTGCCACCATAGCCCGACTCAGCGCGAAAAAAGAGCTTGACAATCCGATCTTCCAGCGAATGAAAGCTGATTACGGCTAATTTGCCGCCAGGCCGCAAAAGTGCTACTGCTTGGGGTAAAGCTCTTTCTAGCCGTTCTAATTCCTGATTCACTGCGATGCGTAACGCTTGAAAAGTCCGAGTTGCAGGATGAATCTTTGCGCGAGCTTTGAACGATTGAGGTAAGACTTGGGCGACAAGGTTTGCCAGATCGGTAGTCGTTTCGATAGGTTGACGTTGACGGCGTTCAACGATGCGGCGGGCAATCTGGCGCGATTTGCGCTCTTCACCATAAAGGTAGATCGTATCCGCCAGCTTTTTCTCATCCCAAGTTGCCAAAAGGTCGGCAGCCGTAAAGTCGCTGGTTGGGTCGAGCCGCATGTCCAAAGGCCCATCTGTGCGAAAAGCAAAGCCGCGCTCTGGCGTATCAAGCTGGGGCGAAGAAACTCCTAAATCAAAGAGAATCCCATCAAAAAGTTCAAATTCTTGAGCTTTCGCCCATTTAGTAAGATGTTGAAAATTGGTCTGGCATAAAGTATAACTATTTGGCGAGATTTCTTCAGGGCCAAAGGTTTGAAAATAGGCGGTGGCAGCCTGAATTGCATTTGGGTCAGCATCAAGCCCAAGCAACTTGCCATTGGGCTGAAGCGCTTTGAGCAGGGCCGCCGCGTGCCCACCGCCGCCGAGCGTAGCATCAAGATAGCTTTGCCCTGGCGCAGGTTGCAACGCCGCCAACACCTCCGCCAACAAAACTGGTTTATGGTTGTAAGGTCTCATAACGGTAGCCCTATTATAGCCTAATTACTAAACCCTTTCAAATATAGCGCCTAAACCCTCTTAGCCTCACAGATTTTAAGGTCTTTATCAGGTTTTTATCAGGTTTGACCTCAAGCGCTATTTCACCGAAGAGTTGAGGAAAAAACTTGGCTTTGAGTACTTGAGGCCTTTGCGGTCTGCCAGACCTCTGTTCGCATGACCGTTTGTTTTGCTTAGGTTTTATGGTACAATAGCTCAGAATTTCACTCTACCCAATTGTAGATAGCTTTTAGCAGTCGCTTATGCCTCTTTTAGTTCTGGGCAACGGCTAAAGCCGTTGATTCCAAGGTCACGGAGGAGGTTTCACCCACGGAGTCCACGGCTTTAGCCGTGGTCTAACAGCTAAAGCTGATACTCCACGGGAAAAGGGATTGGGTTTCAGATTAGTCGCTTATGCCTCTTTTAGTTCTGGGCAACGGCTAAAGCCGTTGATTCCAAGGTCACGGAGGAGGTTTCACCCACGGAGTCCACGGCTTTAGCCGTGGTCTAACAGCTAAAGCTGATACTCCACGGGAAAAGGGATTGGGTTTCAGATTAGTCGCTTATGCCTCTTTTAGTTCTGGGCAACGGCTAAAGCCGTTGATTCCGAAGGTTGTTGACGGAATTTCATAGCAGAAAGGCTCATGATGATTCGGATTGGAATTTATGGCGCAACAGGTTATACAGGTTTTGAGTTAATCAAACTTTTGCAGCGTCATCCGCAAGCCAAAATCGTTTTTGCGACGGCCCGTAGCGCCGCAGGGCAAAAACTTAGCGATATTTTCCCCACAACGCTTGATTTACCACTTACATCGGCGGAAGAAGTTGATTTAAGCACGGTGGATCTCGTTTTTTGCTGTTTGCCGCATGGAGTAACTGCGCCTACCGCCCAAAAAGCTCTGGCGGCGGGGGTGAAAGTTATAGATTTAAGTGCTGATTTTCGGCTCCATAACCCCACAGACTATGAGCATTGGTATGGGAAAGCTCATGCTGCCCCTGAATTGTTAGCAAAAGCTGTCTATGGTTTGCCCGAAATTCATCGCAAAAGCATTAAAAAAGCCCAACTGATTGCTAATCCTGGCTGCTATCCGACGGGAATTATTCTCGCACTCCATCCCCTTGTGCAAGCGGGTTTATTAGCCGAAACCACGGTTATCGCTGATAGCAAATCGGGTGTTTCAGGGGCAGGGCGCTCTCTCTCCCTGAAAACTCATTTTAGCGAAACGCACGAAAACTTTAGTGCCTATAACATTGGTCATTCTCATCGGCATATTGCTGAAATGGAACAAGAAACAGGCTTGAAAATTATCTTTTCGCCGCATTTGTTGCCTGTAATTCGCGGAATTCTCTCAACAATCTATATTACAACTAAGCCAGAAGTTGATCTTGCAACTTTGCGCCAGGCGTACAACGTCTTTGCAGAAGAGCCTTTTTTCAAACTTCTGCCCGAAGGAAAGCTGCCTGAATTGCGCCATGTTGTCGAGACAAATCTCTGCGTATTAGGAATTCAAGCGATAGCAGATACGCCAAATCGCTTTATTCTAGTTGTTGTAGAGGATAATTTGATTAAAGGTGCATCTGGTCAAGCAGTGCAAAATATGAATCTCTTGTTTGACCTAGATGAAAGACTGGGATTGCTTTGAGAAAGGAACTAAAGTATGTTGAAACACTATGGAAGTATTTTTGGGGCAATTTTCTTGCTGATTACGCTAGTTGCATGCACAGATCAACCGCTTCGCCCGACGGTTAAATCACCTACGCCGACCATTGATCGTGAAGCGGTCTCTAAAGCTCTCACGACTTTGCCGACAGAAGCCCTTAAATGGCCGACGGAGATGCTTACCGTTTACCCTTCTTTGCCTACTCCTCCACCTGAAGATGAACTAACACCTACAGCCGAATTAACGCCAACGCACGAGGCTGAAACAATTAAACCCACACCTGACCGCGTTGCAACTGCTTTAGCAGAGACCAATTCGCTTTCCCCTACTTTAGAAACCTCTTCTCAACCCACTCCCGATATGATTGCAACTGTTTTAGCTCGCGTTACAGCGTATGCGACTACACCAGAAGCAGAAAATCCTACTGCTACTTCTTTTAGCATTACTTTACCGCCTACTAAAACAACCTTGAAAAGTGAAACTCACAGCAAAACCCCTATTTCTGCGCCTGATGTCGCTATTGAGGCTCCTGTTCCAATTAGCATTCGTGTGCCAGAGACCTTCAAAGCCCCAAAAACAGGCGGCTTTGCTAAATTTGTCGCCTCAAAAGTGCAACAAACCGCAAATATCTCGGCCACAGAAATTGCCCCTGACTTGGGAAATGTCGAAATCAGTATGCTTCTTTCGCGGGAACAGCGCAATCGCCTTACGCATAATGGTTTTGCCGTTAGCCCTGGCGAGAATAAAGAGTTTTATGAACTCTACGAAAAAGCTCGCTACGACTACATTCCTGTTTTTGTAACTTCTGACTCGCTGCTCCATGTCTATCATCTGCTTTTTGACAAAGTTTTACGCAGTGCTGAAAGTTCATCTTTCGTGCCAATGCTTACCAAGCTTGATTGGGAATTGCTGAATACTTCGATTAAGCAGTATGATACATTAGAAAACACGCCTTGGGCAGAGGCTGCACGACGGAATGCAGCTTATTTCGCAGTAGCCGTCAAAATTCTTATGCCTGAATGGGAAATTCCCAATGGTCTGCGCGATTTAACGACTCCTGATTTACAACAAATTGAAACCCATAAAGGGCTTGGGCCATCGGCGATTTTTCCTGCCTATCGGGAGGGCGAGGATTGGAGTCAATATGTCCCGCGTGGGCATTATACGCAAAGCGAGGCTTTACAACGCTATTTCAAAGCGATGATGTGGCACGGAAGAATGACCTTTCGGGTGAATGACGCAACTGAAACTCAACAGGCTGCATTGCTGACGCTTGCGCTTCAGCAAACTGTTGTTGATAGTAAGCCAGCTCAAGCGATTTGGGCAGGAATCTATGAGCCAACAGTTTTTTTCGTCGGGCGCAGCGACGATTTAATGCCTTTAGAATATAATCCTGCGCTTGAGAAGGCTTATGGTTCTGTCAAAAATGCCAAAGAGTTAGTGGATGACAAGCGCTTCGCTGCTTTCCAAACCGCAATTGAGGCTCTTCGCCCGCCCGAAGTCTTGGGAATGGTGATCAATCGCAATGATCCTGACGTTGAAAAGATAACTAAAGGCTTGCGCTTTATGGGGCAGCGGCTTGTCCCTGATGCTTTTGTCTTTCGCCAACTTATAGATCGCAATGTTCCTAAGCGCATGTTGCCCAAAGCCTTAGATTTCTTCGCGGCGCTGGGTTCAGATCGCGCTTTAAGTCATTTGGAAGCCACTGGCGACACGGCTATGCCCAATTATCAGACGAACATGCTCAAATTACGAACAACTATTAAGGGTTATGATGAGCAAGTTTGGACGCAAAACCTCTATTGGGCATGGATTCACAGTTTGCGACCTTTATTGGAACCTGTTGGCAATGGTTATCCCCAGTTTATGCGGAATTCAGCTTGGTTAGATAAGCAATTAAATACCGCTTTAGGCTCATGGACTGAGTTGAAAAGAGATACGATTCTCTATGCCAAACAGGTTTACGCCGAGCGCGGCGCAGGTGCTTTACCCCCACCGAATCCCGAACCTCCAAAAGGTTATGTTGAGCCTGTCCCTTTGTTGTTTGCGCGAATCGCGGCTCTTTCGCAAATGACAATTGATGGTCTCGATTCACGAGGACTTCTGAGCGAATCAGATAAAAAAGCCTTGGCTAAAATGGCTGAAATCGCGCAAAAACTGCAAACAATCGCCGAAAAGGAATTACGAAGTGAGCTTCTAACCGAAGCAGAGTATGAATTTATCCGTTTCTATGGAGCCGACATCGAAGGACTTACTTTTGCCGCCAGCGACGAAGCCGATTACCAGGGAAGCGGAGGCACGGCTGCGGGCGGCGATACGCTTCAGGCGGCGGTAGTCGCCGATGTAGCCACCGACCCGAATGGGCAGGTTTTAGAGGAAGGGGTCGGACGCATCTTTGACCTTTACGTCGTTGTGCCCATTGGAGACCACTTAATTGTAACTAAAGGGGGCGTTTTTTCGCATTACGAATTTGCCCAGCCCCTTGCGGAGCGGCTGACGGATGCGGATTGGCGCAATCTGCTCGACCAGGGCAAAGCCCCGCCCTTAGCTTCGTGGGTTCGCAATTTCATCGTTGATGACAAGGTCACGACGGGCCCCGCCAGCGCGATTCGGGAATTTAATCACGCTTTGGTCGAGGCTACTTGGTACGGTGATGCTGAAAGAGTCGCTAGGTTCTTGGGCAAAGCTGAATTTGAGGATACCCGCAAATATATTCAGGGTCTCAAGGATAAAGGGCACTTCATCGGCAGCAAATTGTTCGATTTGAATTATCGTTCCTTCGATTTTCAAGGCTCAGATCACGTTGTTGTGACGACTCGTGAGCGTTGGTTTGATGAACTTTACACTGGCTCCCCTGAATATAGCAAAGAAATGTCTAAGGTCAGCGAGCGAGGGCCTTACGAACTGAATGCTACCTACACGCTAGATTATCAAGTCGCAGAAAAACAATGGCTGATCACGAAGATCGTCGTTTCTCCAGACCCGCCTAAATGGAAAACACCTTGAGTAAGGGAACTTTTTATGCAACAACCGTCTCAAATGCCACTTGAATCTGTTTGGAATTGGCAATTGTAAAATTCAGTTTTTCAAAGCCAATGACTTTGCCATTCCTATCCTTCATTAAGATTACTTCTTCGCCTGTTTCTTCGCTCACATACTCGTCTGCGGGGTTGCCGAACCAGACCGTGAGCGTTTTAGCAGCTTCGTCGTAAAAGACTTTTACTTGGGCCATATCCGTGTTCCTTCTTTGATCGCATTTGTTGGGTACGTGGTGATCAAGAAGCCATTTCCATTGGTTTGTTTGGCCACCACGCAAACCCATCTTCCGATTCGTTCGGGCTTGTAGAACAAGTAGACGTTTTGGTCGCTCTTGCTTCTTCGGATTTCACTTGGGTCTTCAAGAGTTTCCTTTACATCATTCTCCCGTCCATCCATAATGGGATGCTTTATCTTGGTAATAACATCCCAGTAAACTTTGGTGACACACACCCAAAAGCCCAAGGGTGTTAGTGCTTCAAAGAGTAAATCATCATGTAGCGACGGGGTATCTTCCATAGTTTGATTTAGAGGTCAAGGGTATGCACCACAATGCGTTTAATTTGACAGATACGGGTTGCGTATTCAAGGGCCGCAAAAAGGTCTTCGCGCTCAAGGTCTTAATAGACTATAACAACTCAGCCCCCGCCTCTGAAAACAAAAATACTTCTCAGAAGAGGGGGCTAAAGTGGAGGATGTGGGGGTTAAACCCCTAACTTTAGATAGAAACTACATTTGTGGCACTCGGGCCTTTTGGCCCCACCCCAATTTCAAACTCAACTTGCTGACCTTCACTTAGAGTTTTGAAGCCGCTATCCTGGATGGCAGAAAAGTGGACAAATACGTCTTTACTACCATCATCCGGGGTAATGAAACCAAAACCTTTAGATTCGTTGAACCACTTAACTTTACCTTTGATTCTAGCCACTTTGGACTTCCTTTGGGTTATTCACTAAACGCTTGTTTTGCTCACGCAACCACTTTTTGAACCATGTCGGTCACGATATTATGGTTACTTACACCATGAAAGATATAGTGTACCACAGGTGACCCATATAGTGCAAAAAAAGAATAATGGACAATAAATCCTAACTAGAAATATGAAGGATGTTTTTTACATCAAATCCCCATTCACATATTTATTGAACAGCTCAAAAACTCTTTTTCTTCTCATCTCTTTCTGCCTCTTAGTCTGCTGCACAAAGAGCAATTCCTCTCCTCCGCCAATTTCTTTCTCTGATTCCAACCAATGGAACATAATTTATCGACGGCCAAATAGCTCTATCTCGTCATCAATGGTAGATCTACGCGCTGTCGGGGATCTAATGGTTGGGCGATTTGTTGCTGAAATTGCAGAAAAACGAGGATTATCCTATCCTTTTGAACAGATCAATGATACCGATCTGCTCAAAGGCGATTTTGCGCTTGGCAATTTGGAAAGCCCGCTCACGGACAAAAAGAGGCTTCGCCCTGGCCCCTACCGCCTCCCCGCCTCTGTAAATTTTGCCAAACCGCTCGCTGATGCAGGTTTTCGGTTCCTTTCCCTCGCTAACAATCATGCTTTAGATGCTGAAGCAGAAGGTCTCCATGATTCAGTGCAAAGTCTAGCAGCGCAAAACATTTCTTCGCTTGGGGTTGGTAAAAATGTTACTTCAACTTATCAACCAATTATCACGATAACAAAGGGAATAAGAATTGCACTTTTTGGCTTCAATGCGGTAATTGATCCTGAAGATAAACCTACGGAGGGCCAAAGTTGGGGAAGAGCCTGGCTTAATGAATCTGCGCTTTTGGCTCTTCAACAAATTCGCAAAAAAGTAGATATTATTGTGGTTTTAGTGCATTGGGGCAAAGAATATGCTTTAGAGCCATCTTTATCGCAACGCGCTTGGGCTAAAAAGCTTGCTGAGGCTGGCGCAGACGCGATTATCGGGAGCCATCCGCACGTTTTACAGCCTACTGAAATCTTAACTTCCAGCCAACGTACATCTTTTGTCGCTTATTCGCTGGGCAATTTTCTCTTTGATCAGCCTTTCAGCGCGGAAACAAAGAAAAGTCTGGTCTTGCGAATTCTGTTTGATAAACGAGGAATAGCTCTGGCAGCCACTTCACCACTCGAAATAAGCGAAGGGCAAGTGCGACCTCTTCAGTTTGCTAAAGCCCAAAAAGCCTGGAAATGGAACGGTCAAATCGCTCAAACCATAACGCTGACCAACTATCTTTCGCTTTCAAAGCGTTCAAATCATCTAGCAGCAGATTTACGCGGCGATGATAAACCTCTTTGGGCAACCCTTACTAAAGATGGGGAAGTTAAAGTTAGACTTGAAGACTCTGAAAAGGCTCAAGTTGTTTGGGAAAACGAGGCAGATGATTGGCAAATAACGCGAATCGCCGTCGGTGATCCCAATGATGATGGCCGCAGCGAATTTGTTTTCCTCCTTTGGAAGCCAGATCCCAACTTAGGTGGGCAATTGCATTCGCATCCTTTCCTAATGGGCTGGCGTGGCGGGTATTATCGCATTATTTGGGGTGGCTCCGCGACCACGATTCCAATTCAAGACCTGGATACTGCTGATTTAGATGGCGATGGCCGCCAAGAATTAGTGATTTTGGAAGGGGGCCAAAAGCCAAATGATCCGCCAGAAATGCTTTCTCTTTGGCATTGGCATGGCTGGGGTTTTCAACGTGAATGGTCGACTTCTCTTAAAAAGCAACGACAAACCCAGCTTTTCTTGCAAGATATTGATAACGATGGCTTGCCAGAAATCGTGCTTGAAGCACAATAAGCGTAGGGAAAGATAGACGCTGGTTGAATGGTAAGTGAACTGTTTGAACGGTAAGTGAACTGGTTGAATGGTAAGTGAACTGTTTGAACGGTAAGTGAGCTTGCCGAACTTGTCTAAACCAGCTTTTCCTTTTCAAATCAAGTTTTCACCTGTATCCTGCGCGAAAAGATACATTTTGTTTAAATCCAAAACAATTTCCATTGTCTGCCCAGGCTTGGCCGTTGTGCGCGGGTCAAAGCGCCCTACAAATTCCTTTCCTGCTTTTTCTACGTAGACATACGCTTCACTCCCCATTCGCTCCACAACTGTAACTTTCACCCCTAACCTCACACTTTGATCAACCCCTGACGGCACAAATTGGGCATCGTGAATGTTCTCTGGCCGCAGCCCAAACATAACCGTTTGCCCAACTTTCTCTACCAAACCAATGCTGCGCTGTCGTGGAATCGGTAGCTTAAATGCTCCTGGAAGAGTAAGAATTAACTCTTCTGTTATTTGCTCTAGCGTCGCTGGCAGAAAATTCATTCCTGGACTACCAATAAAACTTGCAACAAAGATGTTTTTAGGATGATCATAAAGATTTTGAGGCGTATCAAGCTGCTGAAGAAGGCCATCTTTCATCACCGCGATGCGATTTCCCATCGTCATTGCTTCGGTTTGATCGTGGGTAACGTAGATAAACGTCGTTTCAAGCTGCTGATGAAGCTTAATTATCTCAGCCCGCGTCTGGACTCGCAGTTTGGCATCGAGGTTAGATAAGGGTTCATCCATTAAGAAAACCGCAGGATTGCGAACAATTGCCCGCCCCAGCGCGACCCGTTGCCTCTGACCACCTGAAAGCTCCTTTGGTTTGCGCTTCAAAAGTTGCCCAATGCCCAAAGTTTCAGCGACTTCTCGCACACGTTTGTCAATTTTAACTTCGGTGGCTTGAATCTTTTGGCGAGCGGGGCCATTGCTAAAACTTGTGAAGAATTTACGCATAAAACCTGTTTTCTCGCGCAACCGCAAGGCAAAAGCTAAATTGTCGTAGACCGTCATGTGGGGATAAAGGGCATAGGATTGAAAGACCATAGCGATATTGCGATCTCTGGGCTGCACATCATTGACTATTTGGTCGCCAATCGCAATTGTTCCCGCGCTAATCTCTTCCAAACCTGCAAGACAGCGCAAAGCTGTCGTTTTACCACAACCTGAAGGCCCAACTAAAACCAGAAATTCGCAATCAGCAACGTGAAGATTAAGGTTGTTGACGGCAACCACATCGCCAAAACGTTTAGAGACTTGATCAAAAGTAATGCTTGGCATTTTACTATCCTTTTCAATTGAAAAAAAGGCGCTCGATTTAGAAGGCTTTTACAGATCAGCTGGCCCTAAATCATAACCCAAAACATTGAACTTGCCAAAAGAGAAGCAAGCTACCATAGTCAATAGTAGCTTTAACTACCCTGAAAGCCGAATCTTGGTTGATTTTGCCAGCCAGAAGAGTTGCTTTGTAAGCCCAAAAACCATATAATAAAGGAGGCGATGAAGTGCAACGGGGTTGAATTTTATTTTGCCTTAGCCTCCTTTCGCTGGCTGAAAGGTCGTCGGCGAGCCTCTACCTCGGGCCTTTCAATTGCTTTATGTGAAAAGCTGTTCAGGATGGGAATAAAATATGCCACTGATCAAACGGGTAAGCCGTGGGACAACCAAAGGTATTGGGGCGGCGTTGCTCAGAGAGAGCGTTCTGACTGACGACCCAACCCAAGAAATGCCGCTTCCCACGGAAGATTCTGCGCCACCACCGCCTGCCGCCGAAGAAATCCATGCTTTGCCCAAAGATACGTTGCTTCAAAATCGCTACAGTATTGAGGGAATGTTGGGGGTTGGGGGTATGAGCGTGGTCTATACCGGGCGCGACTTACGTTTCAAAGATGTTAAGCGGTTGTGTGCAATCAAAGAGATGTATCAACGTGCGCCAGATTCCCAAACGCGGATGCTCAATCTGCGGCTCTTTGACCGCGAGGCTGGGCTTCTGGCGACCTTAAACCACCCGGCCATTCCCAAAATTTTCGATTTCTTTGAAGAGAATAAACATGTTTATTTAGTGATGGAGTTGGTTCCCGGCAAAGATTTGGAAGCGATTTTGGAAGAGCGCGGCAAACCGCTTGAAGAAACGACGGTGGGCCATTGGGCCATTCAGATTTGCGATGTTTTACAATATCTGCATAACCAAGACCCCGTGATTATTTTTCGAGATATGAAACCTTCCAATGTCTTAGTTACCCCAGAAAATCGCATTGTTTTGGTTGATTTTGGCATTGCCCGGCTGCTTGACCCCACTAAAAGTAAAGGAACAATGATTGGAACGGAGGGCTATGCGCCACCTGAACAATATCGGGGGGTGGCCGACCAGAAAGGCGACCTTTATGCGCTGGGAGCCGCGTTGCATCATCTGCTTACGAACCACGATCCGCGCCAAGAGACCCCTTTTACCTTCCAAGATCGCCCAATCCGCAAGCTCAATCCGCTAATTTCAGAGAGTATGGAAAAGATTGTCATGCGGCTGTTGGAATATAATGCGGAGGATCGCTATAGTTCGGCCCAGGAAGTTAAGCAGGCTTTGCTCACCGTTTTGGGCGGGAGTGGAGCCTTTAGTGTGCCCTACAGTGGCAGCGAACCCCAAACCGCAGCTTCGGCAGCCGCCGCGCTGGCGAACCAAAATCGGGCCAGCGGGGCCGAATTGATTTGGAAGTTTCAGTGTGAAGATGAAATCCGTTCTTCGCCCTGTATCTATAAAGGACTTTTGTATGTTGGGTGTTATGATAGTAACCTGTATGCGCTTGACCTGGCAGAAGGCAAGTTTCGCTGGAAGTTTGCCACCGAAGCGGGTATCAGTTCTTCGCCCGCGATCTGGGAGCAGAACGTGATTTTTGGCTCCGAAGATGGGGCCGTTTACTCCCTTAATCAAAATCATGGCGTGCGGCAATGGACTTTTCGCACTGGCGGAGCGATTCGTTCCTCCCCCGTGATTCAAGATCGGTTGGTCTTTATCGGCTCAGATGATAACAGTTTCTATGCCATAGACGGGATGCGCGGTTCCGAAGTTTGGAAATTCACTACGTCTTTGCCTTTTCGCTCGTCGGCTTGCCCAAGCAGTGATACAGTTTTTACAGGTTGCAACGATAACTTCATTTATGGGTTTGACATTCGCAATGGGAAAGTGAAAAGCAAGCAACGAGTTCAACAACCAATCGTTTCCACGCCAGCTTGCAACGACGACTTAGTTTTTGTCGGCTCTTTAGATACTTTCTTTTATGCTTTAGACAAAGGGAGCGGCTATACCGTTTGGCGCTTCCGCACCGGCCACAGCATCATCTCTTCACCCTGCGTGGTTGGCAAACGAGTTTTCTTTGGCAGTGCCGATGGCGGATTCTATGCTGTCGAAATTAAGACAGGCAAATTAGCTTGGAAATATGAGATAGAAGCCCAAATAACCTCTTCGCCTTGCGAGGATAGTGGCCGAATCTATTTTGGAGCCACCGATGGTTGCGTTTATTGCTTAGAAACTAATTCTGGCACGCTAATCTGGAAGTATCAAACGGGCGCAGCCGTTGTTTCCTCGCCGAAAGTGGTCGAGGGAGTGGTCTATGTCGGTTCAATGGATCATTGCGTCTATGCTTTGAAAGCTTGAGTTTTCCCGCTCAACCCTGAAAACAAGAGGGCCTAATGTCATTATCTTCAGAACTTATCCTTGCTTCTTCGCTCGCAGCACCGTTGGCAACAGGAGCGCAAGATCAAACTGCGCCAAACGAAGTCCCAACTGAGAAGCTTACCCCTTCTGAGGACTTAAAAGTGGGGGAACAGACCTTAGCTGCCTTTGGCCAACGGGATATTGGGCAGCTTCGCCAAAGCAACCAAGATAACTTTTTTACGTTGGTAGCTTCTTTGCCGCATGAGGATTCAGAACTTGGGTTTGGTTTATTTGTCATCGCCGATGGCATGGGCGGGCACGCTGGGGGCGAAATTGCCAGTAGTTTGGCCGTGCGAACCGTGGCGCACCATGTTTTAGCTAATTTTCTCTTGCCCACTTTGAGCGAAGAACCAACCGAAGCCTTACAAAGCTTGCTGGTCGAGGCCCTAGAGAATGCTAATCGCATAATTTTGGCCCAGGCCCGGCGAGCAGGCTCGGATATGGGCACAACTTGCACCGCTGCGCTCTTGCTCGGCCCCGCGCTTTATCTGGCCCATGTTGGGGATACACGGGTCTATCTCCTCAAACCCAACGCGTTTGAACAATTGACCACCGACCATTCCGCTGTGGGCCGCCTCCTTGAATTGGGCCAGATTGCCCCCGAAGAGGCGCATGATCATCCTTTGCGGAGCCAGCTTTACCGTTCAGTAGGGCAACAACCCACGGTTCAAGTTGATTTTCTCTACCAAAGGTTGGGGCCTGCAACCAAATTACTGCTTTGCAGCGACGGCCTGTGGAGTATGTTGCCCGATGAACAAATCTATGCAACCTTGACGGAGGATGACAAGCCAACTGAATTGTGTTCCACGCTGATCAAGCAAGCGAATGAGGCCGGGGGCGAGGATAATATTTCGGTTATTGTTGTCCGTTTGCCGTCCAACGAAAGGCTTTCCTGATGGCTGCCAGCATCGCCCTCCAAACTACTCTTGGCCGCAATGTTATTGCCAAAAGTGCCGAGCCGCAGATCGTCTATTTGCTGTTGGAAACAAAGGCGGTAGATGTTCCGGCGCGAGCCACAAAGCTTCCCTTGAATCTTTGTCTGGTTTTAGACCGCAGTTCTTCGATGCGCGGGCCCCGCCTTTACCAGGTGAAGGAAGCCGCACAGAAGATCGTAGAACAGCTAAGTGGCCAAGATTCTTTCTCCCTGATCTCCTTCAATGACCGGGCTACAGTAGTGATTCAGGCCCAGCGAGTGACTAACAAAGCTGAGATGAAGGCCGAAATTCAGACGATAGAAGCCGCTGGGGGCACAGAAATGGCCACGGGCCTGGAGATCGGGTTGCAAGAACTTCAGCGCACAATGGTGGGCCAAGGTGTCAGCCGCATGCTCTTGCTCACCGATGGCCAAACTTATGGCGACGAAGAGCGTTGTCTGCAACTTACGCGCCGCGCTCAAGAACGCGGGATTGGCTTGACCATTTTTGGGCTGGGCGAGGAGTGGAATGAGGATTTATTACAACAACTGGCTAACCAAGAAAATAGTAGTACCCGTTATATTACGTCTGTTGAAAGTATTGCCCAAGTTTTTGGCCAAGAACTCAAGCGGATGACTTCCATCTTTGCCAAAGGAGTCCTCGTAGCGCTTAAATTCCAAGGCGCAAGCAAGTTGCGTTCCTTAGATCGAGTGCAACCCTTCATTGCCCCCCTAAGTGGCAAACAAGACCGCAGTGGTCAATTTTTGGCGCGGCTGGGCGATTGGTCCAGCGATGAACCCCAAACTTTTTTAATCGAAGTTGAAGTTCCCCCTTTGGCTCTGGGCGAGCAACCGCTTTTCAACCTCGAATTGCGCTATGACCTGCCAGGCTTAAACATGCGCGACCAGAACAGTAGTACCCCTGTGACCATTAAAGTTCAAGAAGATGCGAATTCCCAAACGCTAGATAGCACCGTCAAGCAATGGCTCGAAAGATTGGTGGCCTATCGTCAACAAAGCCGGGCTTGGCAAGATATTCAGGCGGGGCGCGTCAAAGAGGGGACCAGTCGCCTCCAGGTGGCCAGCCAACGCATGGCAGATGTGGGGGAGCATGACCTGGCCCAGATGATGCAAAAAGAAGCTTTGCAATTGGAACAAACAGGAAATACGTCAGCTGGAGCCCGAAAACGGATTAAATATGGGACTAGAGGGTTGGTGGCAAATAAGCCGGCAAAGTAGCCACCCCCATTGCTTGAGTTTTAGATGGAAATAAGCTATGCAAATGTGTTCAAAATGTGGGACTGAGCAGCTGGATGGGAGCTTTTTTTGTGCAGAATGTGGGGAAAGTTTGGGGGCCAGCCCGGAGCCTAAAAAATCCACGGCCTCATTACACCAACGGGTTCGGGAGCGGCTGCAACAAGCTCCCCCAGAGCCACCATCCCAGCCGCTCAAACCAAATTGCGAAATTGACTTCGTCGTTTTACGAACGGGGCGGCGTTTAATGCTGGCCATGAACAAAGAGCTTTTAGTTGGCCGTTGTGATAAAACCCAGGGCATTTATCCTGATATTGACCTTGAACCCGATGGCGGCTATGATGCAGGAATTTCGCGCCAACATGCGCTCCTGACTCTTGAAAATGGAACTTGTGTCGTTCGGGATTTGGAAAGCACAAACGGGACGCTGGTCAATGGCCGCCCGGTCCTGCCCCACCAGGCGGTCCCCGTTTCCGATGGTGATAAATTAACTTTCGGGGATTTAACTTTGTTAGTTGAGTTTGGGGAAAAACCTTAAAAGCAGGTTAAAGAGATTTGGAAACCCCAAAAGGGGGCTTGCGAACTTCAAACTCTATGTTATACTGGGACGGACATTTACAGAAAATAGCCCGCAAAGCCCCGGCGCTTTAGCTCTGGAAGACAGCCGAGGAAGCGGATCCTAAGTCGCGATCTCTTTAAGCACGTGAGAGCCTGCCAAAAGCGAAAGCTGCGCGAAGGCGGCGGCTTTCAGCGGGCAGGGCAAATTAGGCATTTAGCTAGAAAGGAATAGGGATTCCTTTGGCAAAGACTTTTGTTTTCCACCTCACAGGTGAGCCTCCCATTTTAGGGGAAATTGAAGAAGAGATTTCAATCACGGCTACCTCGATCCGCATCATCAATGCTCGGCGGACCGATGGTAAAGACCTTACTTATCTCGACCCCAAAACTCAAGCAATGGTTATTCCGTGGCATCGCGTTACGTTTTTGGAAGAATTGCCCAGCGAGCAAGACCGTGACCAGGTTATTGGCTTCTTTCGGGAAAGCTAAGACCTTGCGAATAAAAGAGACCAAATGCTTTGGCAAGCTCAACAACCGCAGCGGGGCGAGTTTTTTATTGAAAGTAGCAGGAAGCTTTATGCTTTATCTCGGTGAACTCAGTGGGGGGCAGCAGGTCTATCTTGAAAACCAAGAGGCCCTGACGCTACTTACCCTTACCAGTAGTGGCCCAGGCCAGCAACAGAGTCAACGCAGTAGTTGGCAGACTGGGGCTTGGACTGTCCCACCAACCATCTTCCAAACCGCGACGGGCACTATTATTCGGCTTGAAACGAACCAAGGCCAACTTTTCCTTCTGTTGCAAGCAGGTGGCGTAATTTCTCCTGCCGCAAATCCGCCTGATTTGAGTGGTGCAAGGGTTTTACCCCTCAATCCAGTAACTAGTGGGCCGGCCACCGTGATGCCTCCCATGCAGCCTTTGCCTCCCATGCAGCCATTGCCTCCCATGCAGCCATTGAAGCCAATGGCTCCCTTGCCCCCCATGGAAATGCGGATGGGCAATATGCAATTGCAAATGGGAACGGCGAGTCAAGCTCAAACCCCTGGTGCTTTCTGTACTCAATGCGGCAAACCCACAGAAAGCACGGATCGCTTTTGTGCTAAATGCGGCCACCCCTTGAAGTAAACGCGCTAATCGTTAAAAGTTTTGGGCTTGGAACAGGAGAATAAGCTTTACAAAGCAACTGTTTAAGTCCATGTTGCATCGCCAAAGAAGTTACCATGATCGCGGTTGAGAAAGGCCTCAATTGCTTGGCGCTTTTGCCCTAACTGAAATGAGGGCCCATGGCCTGGATAGCAGAGCGTCGCGTCGGGCCAAGCCAGGACAATCTTTCGCAGTGTTTGAAGGGTTGTGCGAAACCCCGCCGCCGACCAAGTTTTGCCTGGGCCACCTTCAAAGATCGTATCACCGACAATGATGCGGTGATCAGCTTCGAGGGCAAAACAGAGCAGATCTTCAAGATGCCCCGGTGTATGATAGACGCGAAGCCACGAGTTCCCAACCTTTACCGTATCACCGTGGGCCAAAGTTTGGTCTAGGTCTAAGGCCATACCATCAAAATGGGGCCCTTCATGAGCCATAACGGGGACGTTTAAGGCTGTCCGCATTTCCGTCAAAGCCCCGATATGGTCGAGGTGGGTATGCGTGAGCAAGATCGCTACGGGCTTGGTATCCTTCAGTAAAGCCTGAAGTTTTAGGGGTTCAGCCCCAGGGTCAAAAAGGATACTTTCGCGGGTAACGGGACAGACAACCGCATACGTGTTCAAGGGCCAGGGCCCAACTTTAGACGAGCGAAGTTCCAATGGTTGGGGACGCACAAGCATTTTTATCCTCTTTTTTCAGCCAATGCTTAATTAGTCAGATGGGAGATAATCATAGTGAATAGGAGCAAGGTAATTGAAGGAAAGAAGTTCCTTCTCTGGTTTGAAGAGTCTTTTGCCTAATGAATCAGGCAGTCTTCGTGAAGAATCTAACAACATCCCCGCGTTGGCGTTGTTCGTGCCTTACCATTTCTATGCTATACTAAGGAGGCGCGATGAAGACGAAGGTGTCATTATCTAGCGAAACAAAGGAGTAACGCAATGATTACTAAGGAACCAAAGGGATATGGCAAGGTGCGGATTACGTTTTCCATGCCGGCAGGTATTTGGGCCGATACGGTGCATCTGGTAGGTGAGTTTAATAATTGGAGTCCTACAGCTAACCCTATGCAACTGGGTGATAATGGTTGGAGCGTCTCCCTTGAACTCGATGTCGGTAAGGCTTATCCCTATCGGTATTTAATCAATGGCTCAGTCTGGTATAATGATTGGCGAGCAGACGGCTATGAGCCAAACGAATTGGGGGGAGACAATTCGGTTGTTACAACGCACCTTCTACCGCCGGACCCTTGTACACAACCGCCCGTTTGTCTTCCGCCTAACCGGAGTTGGAATTGGCGTTACGGTTAGAACCATTTTGTGAGTTGGTCGGCAAGTAAAAGAGAGGTTCTGGTCAACACGAAGGAATCATAGCCAAGGCAGAAACCTTCTCTTAGCTTAGGAGCAACTTTATCTCTAGCACAATGACTAAAAGCATTCCTGTCTTAGATTTTGGTTCTCAAACTGCTCAACTTATCGTTCGGCGGGTGCGGGAGCTAGGTGTGTATAGTGAGCTTCTCGCCTATGACACTCCTGAGTCAACTATAGCGGCTTTGAACCCTAGTGGCCTAATCCTCTCCGGGGGGCCAGCCAGTGTTTATGCCCCCGGCGCTCCCCGGTTGCCGGCCTGGCTAACCACAACAGACCTACCTATCTTAGGTATATGTTACGGTATGCAGATACAAAGCCAAGCCCTTGGGGGCGAAGTTTTACCCGCACCCGCCGGTGAATATGGGCCCGCAAGCCTTGAACGGGAAGGCGAAAATCTCCTTTTCACTGGGCTACCGCCGGTGCAACCGGTTTGGATGAGTCATGGAGATAAACTTGCCACTTTACCGCCAGGTTTTCAACCCTTAGCGCATACTGCAAATACCCCTTTTGCCGCGATGGGCAATCTTGAAAAACGTTGGTATGGAGTCCAGTTTCATCCTGAAGTCGTCCATACCACTTATGGGCGCGACCTTCTCCATAATTTTCTCTATAAAATCTGTGGTTGCACGAAGACTTGGCAACCTGCTCATTTCGTCGCCCAGGCGATTGAGCATATTCGGGCCCAAGTCGGTTCAGAACGGGTTATCTGCGCTCTTTCTGGCGGCGTAGATTCTGCCGTAGCTGCGCTGCTTTTGCATCGAGCAATTGGGGAGCGTTTAACCTGCATTTTTGTTGACAATGGGCTCCTGCGCTTGGGCGAAGCGGCTCAAGTTAGACAAACTTTTCAGGACCATTTTCAGATTCCCTTGATCTTTATTGATGCTTCTGAGGAATTTCTGACCGCGCTTGAAGGAGTTTTTGACCCAGAGCAAAAGCGTAAAATCATTGGGGAACGCTTTATTCGCATCTTTGAGCGCGAAGCCCGCCGTTTAGAGGAGATTAAATTTCTTGCTCAAGGCACGCTTTATCCCGATGTGATTGAAAGTACTGCGCCAGATCGGGCTAAAGGGGCCAAAATTAAAACCCATCATAACGTTGGTGGTCTGCCAGCGGATATGCACTTAAAGCTAGTTGAGCCGCTTCGTTTCCTCTTCAAAGATGAAGTTCGTGCGGCAGGTTTAGAATTAGGCTTGCCTGAAGATTGGGTTTGGCGACATCCTTTCCCAGGCCCAGGGCTGGCGGTAAGGATTCTTGGCCCCCTCAGTCAGCAACGTTTAGCTACTTTGCGCCACGCCGATGACCTTTTCCTCAGCGAACTTAGGGCTGCGAAGCTCTACCGGGAAGTGCAACAAGCCTTTGCGGTTCTTTTGCCCGTTCAAAGCGTGGGCGTGATGGGCGATGGGCGCACTTATGCGGATACCATTGCGCTCCGCGCCATCACGACGGAAGACTATATGACCGCCGATTGGGCCCGTTTGCCCTTTGATTTTTTGGCCCGCCTCAGTAGTCGGATTGTCAATGAAGTCGCGGGAGTCAACCGCGTAGTCTACGATCTTTCCTCCAAACCACCGGCAACTATTGAGTGGGAATAACGATGATTGAAGCAAGTGCGCCGGGCAAACTGATTCTTTGTGGGGAACACGCGGTAGTTTATGGCCGGCCAGCCATTGCTTTGCCGCTTGAAAATGTTTGTGCAACCGTTAAGATTCAACCTGAGCCAGCGGGGTGCGGGATTCTGGTTCATGCGCCTCAAATGGAAAAAAGTTGGGTCGTTGACATTGCAGATCCTGACCCTTTGAGCGAGTTGATTCGGGCCACGCTGGCCTATTTAAAGGCCGAGGCGACGGATTTTTCGGTGACGATTAGCTCGGCCATTCCAATTGCAAGCGGGATGGGAAGTGGAGCCGCTGTCGCGGTGGCGTTAATTCAGGCTCTGGCGAAGCAATTTAAGGTTAAACTAACCCCCAAAGAAGTGGCCCAATTAGCGAATGTTAGTGAGCAACGCTATCATGGTACGCCGAGTGGCATTGATAATGCAGTTATTGCCTATCAACAAGCGATTTGGTTTGTGCGTTCAGAAAGTTCTGCCCATTTGCCGACCATTGAACCTTTGACCATGGGCACGTCCTTAAACCTCGTTATTGGTGATACGGGCCTTCGTAGCCCGACTCATTTGCCTGTGGGGAAAGTGCGCGAGCGCCGTCAAGTCGAAACTTTGCGTTATGAAACGATCTTTAATAAGATTGGGGCTTTGGTAAAGCAGACTCGTGGCGCATTGAATCGTGGAAATCTCATTGAACTTGGACTGCTTTTGAACGAAAACCAAATTCTCTTAGAGGAAATGGGGGTTTCCTCCCCCGAATTGGAACGTTTAGTCACGGCGGCTCATGTTGCAGGGGCTTTGGGAGCCAAACTTTCAGGAGGCGGGTGGGGCGGCGTGATGTTTGCCCTAACCACCGAAGAAGACCGCGCCACTGTCGCCAAAGCTTTGCGCCAGGCTGGGGCGGCTGCCGTTTTGGAAACTAGAGTTAGCGGTTTTCTGCGCCGATAATGGCTAAAATTCTGGTTGCAATGAGCGGGGGCGTTGATAGCTCTCTCACAGCGGCTTTACTTCACGAACAAGGCCACGAAGTTGTAGGTGTGACTTTGCGGCTTTGGGCTGGTGATGGTTCACCTAATCCTTGTTGTTCGCAAGCAATGGTTGCTGATAGCCAGGCGGTCTGTTCCCAAATTGGTTTTCCCCACCTGATTCTCAATTATCAACGCGAATTTCAACAGTTTGTCATTGACCATTTTATTGCAGAATATGCTCGTGGCGCAACGCCTAATCCCTGTTTAGATTGTAACGAGAAAATAAAATTTGGTTTGCTGCTGGAGTATGCTCGAAGAAATGGTTTTGAAGCTCTAGCTACTGGGCATTATGCACGAATATCATATCTTGATCAACAGTATTTGCTTTTAAGAGGACTTGATCCAACAAAAGATCAAGCCTATGTTCTTTTTATGCTTCAGCAGCGCGATTTAGCCCAGCTTAGATTTCCCCTGGGAGATTTTACCAAAGCTGTGGTTCGGGCCGAAGCCCAAAAACGCGGTTTAATCACGGCCACGCGCCCTGAAAGCCAAGATATTTGTTTTATTCCTTCAAATGATTATCGGCAATTTATGCGTGCTGAAGCTCCCGCACTTCTCGTGCCAGGCCCGATTTTTGACCAGCACGGCCAAGAAATTGGGCAGCATCAAGGCTTACCTTTGTACACGGTTGGGCAACGAAAAGGCTTAGGCTTGGCAAAAGGAAAGCCTCTCTTTGTCTTAAAACTTGATCTTGCTCAAAACGCTTTGATCGTTGGGCCAAGCGAGGCTAAATTGCAAAAAACCTTTCTAGTTGAACACACAAGTTTTATAAGCGCAGAATGGCCCGCAGAAACTTTCCCTTGCCAAGTTCAGATTCGGGCCAGAGCCAAGGCCGCCGAAGCCCTTGTAAAGCCCTTAGCCGACCAGAAGCTGCAAATCAGGTTTGTGCAACCGCAGCCTGCAATTACGCCAGGCCAAGCTGCCGTCCTCTTTGAAGGGGAAAGAGTCCTTGGCGGCGGCTATATTGCCCAAATTGAGCCTTTCCAGAGCGAAAAATGACCTTTTTCTCCCTCCAAGACCTTAGCCCAGCAGGGCTGCTCTTATTTCTTTTAGCTACGGTTTGTGCTTCCTTAGCTCACATCCTTTGGGGCCACCGCTGGCTGCAAATTTTGATCTTTTGGCTGGCCGCCCTGATCGGTTGTTTTCTCGTCTATCTGCTAAATCTAAGATTGCCACTTGGTTTGGCTTCCCCTGCTGGCGTACCTGTTCTGGAAGCCGTAATCTTTGCTTGGCTCCTGATAATTGCCGTTTCGCGGCTGGGCGGGCCGAAAAATTCAGCTTTCAAATAAATCTGTTATAATAGGCTAACCTTCTCTTTCTGATAGGAGCTATAGCTACATGGTGAAATGGATCGGGATCGGCGCAGCAATTTTGGCTCTGGTTACCCTTGGCTTCATAGTTTGTGCAGCAATTTTTCCCGCTTTTCGGGAAGCAGCGCGGGATATTGCCATCGTTATTCTGGCCGTTTTTCAGCTGATCGGCTCCTTCCTGACAATTGTGCTTCTGCTGGCCTTACTCTATGTAGTTACGTCCCTTCATCGCTTGGCAAAAGAGTCGTTGTTGCCCAAGCTCGACTCGACAGTGGTGAAAGTCGAAGAAGTGTTAAACAATACGCGTGAATTGACCAGTAATGTGCGGACTTCAACAACGACCTTGACTACCACAACCAGTTTTGTTGCCGAACGAGTAGTTTCGCCGATCATTCGGCTCTCAGGCTTTCTGACTGGCGCTAAAGCTTCGGCCCGTTCGCTCGCCCAGCGCCAGAATCAGACCATCGAATAGCTGGAAGTTTTTGCCCAGGGCATTTGAGCGCATTGGAATTTTGTGTTACAATGCTCTCAGGTTTATGATAGGTTTCATGAGTATCTTTTTTTCCTCTGAAACTTGCGCGGGAAAACCCAAATGAGCGAGCAAACTTTCCCCTACGGGGGCCAAGCCGTGATTGAAGGCGTGCTGATGCGCGGGCAACGCCAAGCAACCGTTGCAGTACGGGAGCCTACGGGCGGGATTGCTCTTCAGCACTTTGTGCTGGCTAACAAGCAACGCCACATTTGGGCAAAGTTACCGATCTTGCGGGGGATGTTGTTAATTTGGGATATGCTCAAATTGGGGATGCAGGCGCTGAATTTCTCGGCCAGTGTAGCGTTTGGTGAAGATGCAGAAGCATCCAAAGGCGAAACAAAAGGAGCTATGGCTCTTTCTATCGGCTTGGGAATAAGTTTTTTTCTTCTTCTGCCTTCATTTCTTGCTAATCTGACAGTTTATCTGGGAGCCTCAGTCTTATTGCGCGAGGTTTTGGAAAGTTTGCTGCGCTTGGGCTTTCTGATCGGCTATATTGTTGCGATTAGCCAGCTCCCCGAAGTTCAACGCCTTTTTGCGTATCACGGAGCCGAACACAAAGCTGTCAATGCGTATGAAGCAGGAGCTAACCTGACCGTTGAAGGCATCCGCGATTTCTCACTCTTTCACCCCCGCTGTGGCACAAGTTTCCTGGGTATCGTGATTGTGATTGGCTTTGGGGTCTTCCTCTTGCTTGGGGAATTGCCCCTCTGGGCCAAACTCCTTTCGCGGGTTTTGCTTTTTCCGCTCATTGCAGCCTTAGCTTATGAATGGCTCAGGTTGGTGACAACCCAGTATCATCGTCCTTGGGTGCGCCTTTTTCTAGCGCCGTCAATCGCGCTCCAACAGCTTACGACCCGCCAACCCGATGATGAGATGCTGGCCGTCGCGCTGGCTGCTCTGCGACCCGTTCTGCTTGCGGATGGGGTTGAAACTCAAGTCTTTTGCCCAAGGGAGGAATGGGGCCTCAGAACGGGAGCTTGATTTGTTTCTCTGCTTGCAGCCATAACCACTTAGTGCTATACTCATCTTAATTAGCGAGGCCAACCTTATCGCCCCAAGGCGAGTTGGTTGGTAGGTTGGTACTTAGATGGGGAGGCTTGCGGCAAGCTCTTAGACCCGCAGAAGCGGAGGCTTTCTTTGCTGCATTGTACCTATGAAGTCTACATCAAGTGACGGCATAGCGCCCCTGGAGGCATGACGATGGCGTTGGTTGGCAACATCCAAGATTTTGGGCTTTCAGATTTCTTGTATCTCGTGGACCGTGGTTACAAGACGGGGTGTTTGCACTTGAATCGGGAAAACGAAATGGCGATCCTTTTCTTTGAAAAGGGTAAACTTACCTACGCCGCTTTGTGCCACGACGAGAAACTCACTGATTTTTTGGTGCAAGCCGAAAAGCTCACCCCAGAGCAAGCAGGAGCTCTTACGCAGGCCTATGAACGCAGTGGGCGCAATCTACCGATGACTCAGGTGCTGCTCAAGGAAGACCTTCTTCCCCAAGAAGAGTTACAGCGCACCTTGCAAACCCACGTGGAAGAAGAAGTTGTTTACAGTCTTTTTGGTTGGCCGGAGGGGGCCTTTCGGTTTGAACATGGCCAAAAGCCAGAGTTTGAGTCCCCGATTTTGCCGACTCCCTTGTCCATTGAAAACTTGATTATGGAAGGGGTCCGGCGCATTGATGAGTGGGGCCGGATTCGAGACCGCATCCCTAGCACCGATCTGGTGGCGCGGTTTGTTGACCAACCCGGCGAGAAGGCGAAGGGGGTCAAGCTGGCCCCCGAAGAATGGCGAGTTTTTGCCCGGATCAATGGCAAAGATACGATGGCAAGCATCGCCAAGAACACCAATCTGAGTGAATTTGATGTCTGTCGCATTATGTACGGGTTTGCAACGGCGGGCTTGGTGGACATTATCAAAAAGCCAACCGCCGCGCAACTCGCCCAAGGCGCACAAGACCAGCCCAAGCTCCGACGGAGTTTGGTCTCCCGGATTATTAACCGTATCCAAACTATGTAAAGTGTGGGACGCTCCAGCCAGGGCACAGCATCGTAGCGGAGGGCCGGTGTGCAGACGGTAAAAATGGTTATTAGCGGGGCGGTGAACTCTGGTAAGACCGAGTTCATCAAGACCATCAGCGAGATCGAGGTCGTTTCAACCGAGCGACGCGCCACTGACGATACCAAGGCGATCAAAAAAGAAACTACAGTGGCGATGGACTTTGGGCGGATCGCGATTGGCAATGACCTTGTGCTGCATCTGTTCGGCACACCAGGTCAAAAACGCTTTGACTTTATGTGGGAAATTTTGTCGGAGGGGATGCTGGGCCTGGTCATTTTGGTCGATAGCACGCGCCCAGAGACTTTCCGCGAAACCAACCGCATCATTGATTTCTTTATTTCCTACCGCGATACGCCCTATGTGGTTGCGGCCAACAAACAAGATCGCCCAAATGCCTGGTCGCCCGACGAACTCCGGCTGGCCTTGCGTCAGCCCCCGCGCATCAAAGTTATTCCGTGTGTGGCGACGGATCGGGAAAGTGTGAAAAGTGTCTTATT
>Ga0316612_1000142_pt1 | contig 27182 bp, 26 predicted proteins | sample MIS2016226_MG_FD_207676 | JGI IMG/M metagenome (GOLD analysis project Ga0316612, IMG submission 207676) | Microbial mat bacterial communities from Middle Island sinkhole, Lake Huron, Michigan, United States - MIS.2016.226 | ecosystem: Environmental > Aquatic > Freshwater > Lake > Sediment... | reverse complement strand
TTCTGGTTTTTAGAATATGTTCAATAAGGTTTTTTGAAGAATTTAGTATTGATATTGTTTTATAATTTCTAAAAAATAAATAGATAAATACAATAGTAACCAAGTAATTAAATATTTCTAAAAAGCCTATAAATGGATGCAAACGCAAAAATTCATCATAAGTTTTATCGTTCAGAAAAAATGCTAATCCGTTTAATATCACAAATTCTAAAATGCTTACAATCAGAATCCACTTCACAATCGAAGACGATTTTTGGTGCAACATTTTGTAGATTTCCAGTTCGGAAACCTGCGCAAAGGCGTTGTCTTTTTGCCAATCTTTTTTGATTAAATCCAGCTCTTTCATTTATCTTACGGATTTAGTATTTTTTTTAATTTCCCTTTAATTCTATTCATTTTTACCCTTGCATTTACTTCGCTAATTCCCAAAGTTTCAGAAATTTCACCATAATCCTTATCTTCCAAGTACATATAAACCAAGGCTTTTTCAATGTCATTTAGTTGATAAACAGCCTCATACATCAGCTTCAATCGTTCCTCCTCCTCAAAATTATAATCATCATTGCTAATAAAAAATTGATGATTTTCATAATCGACCGTTTTCACCGTTCGCGTACTTTTTCGGTACAAGGTAATGGCGGTATTCAAAGCCACACGATAGGCCCAAGTCGAAAATTTGCTGTCGCCACGAAACTTCGGAAAAGCTTTCCACAACTGAATAGTGATTTCCTGAAACAAATCCTTATGCGCGTCCTCACCATTCGTATATAACCTACAAATCTTGTGGATTATATTCTGATTGGTCTTCAATTGTAGCACAAATGATTGTTCTAAATCCTCGCTCATAGTAGCATTAGTGGCAAAAAAGTGTATATTGTTACAGTTCTTGTATGTTTAATTTGGAGCAAATGTTTTAGGGATTTCAATAAGCAGTTGTCCCGCTTTCCGCTGCAATCTTTTTTTTTAAAACCCGTACCGTTTTTAAAATCGTTTAGTTAAAAAAAAAAGGATTTCCACTGCAATCGGGGCTATGTTAAAACTTTTATTTTTTTCAAATCCAAAAAAAAACAGCATTGGTTTAGAAAATTTCTTCCTTTGTAATAGCGTTTACAATTTTGTTTTTATTATTCAATTCCGTTCTAATAAAAGTGTTGTTATCTCTATTTTCTTTGAAAGTTTTTACCAATTCTTTTTGTTTTTCTGGAGTTAAATTTGTTCCAGACCTTCTTCCCGTTTTTGGATGTATGTATAAAAGATAGACATTGTTTTCAAAATAAAATATCCACAAATAAAGTCTATAACCGCTGCTTTTTCCAGAATTTGAGGTTACAATTCTTTTTCTTAAAAATGGATTTTTGTTTGGATCACCACCGAGTCTCTTTGTCCCAGTGTTTTTTATTTCATCAATATTTTTGTTGAAAACACTGTGAATTAAGCTTAGTTCGCAATCACTGTGGGAATTCGCTTTTGAAATTAAGGTCACTTCATCGATAAATTCTTGGGTAAAAAATATTTGCATCAATGAGTTAAATTGAGTTTAAAAGGGAGTTAAACTCATCATCTTTTCTTAAAACAAAAAAGATTTGCTCTATTTCCAAAACAGTATCTTCAAAATCATCTAAAGCATTTTTATAATCATCAATTTCGATTTTACAAATACCATCTTTAAATAGTGTGTTTTTTAAAAGAATGTAATTTTTCAGGGAATTAGTATGGTATTTTTTTGCTTGAGCAATAACTTTCTTAATTAAAATTTCTTCCTCTGAATTTGCTAGCTCAAGCCAAGATAGTTTTGTGAATAATTCATCCAATTTAGATACATTAGATGACATTTTATTTATTTTAGTGCGAGTTGAATTTATAGCATCTAGCAAGCGATTTACTCTTTCTTGTTCAGAAATTTTAGGTGTAATTATTTTATCGTGAGTGATCACTTCACAAATTTGTTTTCCTAGGGTTAAAACGCTTGATTCCATATTTTTACAATTATTTTATACAAAATTAGAATTATATCTGAATTGAACAAATCATTTTAACTTTAGATAAATTTAAAATTCCTTTCCCTTATAATAATTTACCATCAAATTGACGAATTTGCTGTAACCTTCCATTCCGTCTTTTTGTTGGTTCATTTTCAGGAAATTATCATAAAAAGCGTGAAAACCTTTGTCAATAAAAGTGTCATATTGTTTCCAGAAATCCTCGCTCTCCTGATAGTTTTTCAAAATTCCGGGATGAACAGTTTTTAGTAATTGCTCAAATACTTTTTCGTCCCGAGCATACCAATTGCTCAAACAATAACGCAAAGCATAACTATATCCCGAATACTGAAAATACAAATTCTCATTTTTGACCGAAGCCAGAAACCCAATAAAATTACATTCGCTTTCGCTGGCAAAACCCATTTGATGCGCCATTTCGTGACAAGAAGTCGTCGGGGAATTGTACATTGGCATCAAATAATTTATTTGGGCTTCATTGGTAAACGGATTCAAATATCCACCAAAACCCATATAGGTCAACGGCAAACTAAATAGCGATTTCTTGATGCTGGGATTTTGATATTCAAAGAATGGATATTGATTGGAAAGTGTTTTATACCCATTCAAATTCAGCTCGAAAACCTTTTCTTGCGAATAAGGAAATACCACTTTCTGACTTTCATTTTTTGTAATTAGAAACTGAATTTCGTTGGTTTTGGCAATTATTTTTTTGGTAAAATCCAATAAGTCTGCATCAGTATAATCTCGTTCGATTTTCATTTTTTCAAAAAGCGGTTGTCGATAATAATTCATTGCCCACAGGAAATAAAACAGAAAATACACCACCGATAGCACGCTCAAAACCTGTAAAATATTGTTTTTCCACTCTTTCCTCCAGGTTTTTCGTGTTTTCCAAATCGATTTCAGAAGATATAAAATCAATAATCCGTAGATAATATCTCCCACCGAAAAAGGGAAAATACCCAAAGTAATTCGTAAAATTTTTGAAACAAAAACATACAAACCATTGCTGTAAAATTGTTCTACAAACTCTGGAAAAAAGACAATTATTTTTAGGAAAATAATTTGAATTATAAGAAATAAGGGGAGAATGTATTTTCTTTTCACGGTTTTGCTTTTGGCATAAAAATAACAATTAATCAACAATATTTTTAGAAATGAATACTATTTCATTATGTCTTAATTAAAGGAAAAATTGTGGATAGTTGTAACTATTCAGTACTCTCATTTCATACATTAATTGCCTCCAGCTTCAGCTGGAGGAATAAAATTTGAATATTTAATATGGCTTTAGCCAAAATTTCATAGTTATTTGGCTAAAGCCAATGCTGCATTCATTACCTACTCCAGCTGAAGCTGGAGGCAATTGAAAAATACTGATAGTCTGAATAGTTGCTGATAGTTTAATTTTCCATCTTTGCACTCAACTCAAACCATCTTTCTTCTTTTTCTTCTATTTTAACAATGATGTTTTTCAATTCGTTGGCTTTCTTTTCGATTGCTGATTCTTCTATTTTTCCGTCTGAAAATAGCTGTTCGATTTTGGCTTTTTCAATTTCCAAATCCTTGATTTCTCGTTCGATTTTCTGATATTCTTTTTGCTCGTTGAAAGTCAAGTTAGATGTTGGATTGTTTTGTTTCCAATCTTTCTTTTCTGCCATTGCGAGGTTCGACTTGTCCGCTGTGGCGGAAGCAATCTCTTTTTGTGTAACATCGGCGCTGTCTTCATAAGTTCTAAAATCAGAATAATTTCCGGGGAAAGTTTCAATTTCGCCTTGACCCCTGAAAATGAATAATTGATCCACAATTTTGTCCATAAAATAACGGTCGTGCGATACCACGAGCAAACATCCCGGATAATCCAAAAGGAAACTTTCCAAGACATTCAGGGTTACGATATCCAAATCATTTGTGGGTTCATCCAAAATCAAAAAGTTGGGGTTTTGGATTAAAACGGTACACAAATACAGTCGTTTCAACTCGCCACCACTTAGTTTTTCGACATAATCATATTGTTTTTTGGAATCAAAAAGAAAACGTTCCAACAATTGCGAAGCCGAAATCAATCTCCCTTTGGTCAAAGGAATAAATTCGCCATATTCCTTGATGACCTCAATCACGCGTTGTCCCGGTTTTGGGTTGATGCCGCTTTGGGTATAATATCCAATTTTGATGGTTTCGCCCACTACTACTTTTCCAAAATCTAATGGAATAGTTCCAGTCAAAAGGTTCAGGAAAGTTGATTTTCCAGTTCCGTTTTTTCCGATAATTCCAATGCGCTCGCCACGTTGAAAATCATAACTGAAGTTATCCAAAATCACGTGATCCTTCCATTTCTTAGAAATCTTGTGAAGCTCAATAATTTTGCTTCCCATTCGTTCCATATTGATTTCGAGTTCCACTTTATTCTCTCGACGACGACTTTGGGCTTTTTCCTTAATCACATAAAAATCATCCTGACGCGATTTCGATTTGGTCGTTCTCGCTTTGGGTTGGCGACGCATCCATTCCAATTCTTTGACGAAAAGGTTTTGGGCTTTGTCCACGCTCGAATTTTCAGATGCAATTCGCTCTTCTTTTTTCTCTAAATAATAAGAGTAATTTCCTTTGTATTGGTAAATTTTTCCGTTGTCCAATTCGATGATTTCATTGCAAACCCGTTCCAAAAAGAAGCGGTCGTGAGTTACCATAAACAGTGTAATGTTTTCTTTGGCGAAATAACTTTCCAGCCATTCTATCATCTCCAAATCCAAGTGATTCGTAGGTTCATCCAGAATCAACAAGTCAGGACGATTAATCAAAATAATGGCTAATGACAAACGTTTTTTCTGCCCACCCGATAGATTTTTCACTTTCAGTTTGAAATCTTCCAACTTCAATTTGAACAAAATTTGTTTGAATTGGGTTTCAAAATCCCAAGCATTGTGTTGGTCCATTCCGTCAAAAGCTTTTTGATAAGCCCCTTCGTCTTCAGGATTTTCCAATGCTTTTTCGTAGGCTTGAATCACTTTCAAACTTTCGTTATCTGAGGCAAAAATACTTTCCTCAATTGTCAATTCATCCTGCAATTTATTGTCTTGCGAAAGGAAAGCCATTCTGATGCTTTTTCGAAGCACGACTTGTCCAGTATCAGGCTCGTCAAAACCATTGATGATGTTCATTATGGTGGTTTTTCCAGAACCATTTTTGGCAATAAAAGCTATTTTTTGGTCTTTGTTAATTCCGAAAGAAATGTTTTCAAAAAGCGTTCTTTCGCCAAAGGATTTGGAGATATTTTCGACTGATAAGTAATTCACTAGGCTATTTTTTGGGCAAAAGTAAGTTATTAAAACGGAAGTTGCTAGGTTAAATTAAAATGGAATGTAGATGAAATGGATTTGATATTGTTTTTTAATTTACTGATTTCAGACTCTTTTAAATATTTGAAAAACCTTAATTGAGTAAAAAATTTAGAAATAAAACACTACTCCAACTCCCTAAAATACTGCAATAAAATTTTATCATTTTCCAATGATGGCGTAAAAACTTCCAAAATACTAGGCCTTTCGTTTTGAGCAAATAAGGCTTTCAAGCTCGTTTCTAAATTGGCTTCAGTACTGGCAATACTGTATTCAAAACCATACATTTTGGCCAATTGTTCGGCAGTCAAACAATGGGAAGTTTCAAAAAACTTGTTGAAAACAGGCGTTTCATCGTGGCCGGGCAAAATTCTAAAAATCCCACCTCCGCCATTGTTGATGAGAATAATCTTAAAGTTTTTTGGGGTGTATTCGTTCCACAAAGCGTTGCTATCGTACAAGAAACCGATGTCGCCAGTTATCAAAATCGTGGGTTTTTTATTGGCAACAGCCGCGCCAATTGCAGTAGAAGTACTACCATCAATACCACTAGTGCCACGATTGCAAAAAACTTGAATTGATGGATTGATGTCGAACAATTGGGCATATCGAATGGCAGAACTATTACTCAAATGCAACATCGAATTTTCGGGTAAGGATGGAATTATTTTCTCGAAAGCCTTAAAATCAGAAAAAGGAATCTTGGCTAAATACTCCTCGTGTTTCTTTTCTCGGAGTTTTGCAACAGCTTTAAAAGTTGAAAAATATTGGCTCTCAATGGGTGTTGTTGACGGCAAAAAATGATTGAAAAATAGGTTAGGACAGACCTTGAAATGTTGGGTCAAACAACCATAAGTGTTATAGGCTCGCAAAGTATCGATGTGCCAATGATGTGTTGGTTGATAGACTCTTAAAAATGCTTTTATCCTTTTAGAAACCACCATTCCGCCAAAAGTAATCAGAATATCAGGTTGCAACTCTTTAAATTCTTTCTCGGAAAAGGGGGTAATTATCGTATCAATATTATTCAAAAAGGAGGGATGATGCAGGTTGGAAGTCGTTTCCGTCATCACCACAACCGATTCGTCATTGGCGAAAAATTCAATGATTTCAGGGTCAATTTCATTGGGCTTGTTTTCTCCAACCAGAATTAATTTCTTTTGAGATTTGTTCCAAATATTCGAGTATTCGACTAATTCTTCTTTGGATATTTTATGTTCTTTTGCTTTGAAATCTGAAATTGTTACCTCGACATTCAACTTGGAAACCGTTTGGTACAAAGGTTCTTCAAAAGGGGCATTGATGTGAACGGGACCTTTTTTGGCAACAGCCCTATGAATTGCTTTGTTAATTTTCAAATCATTTTCTAAAGAAGCTTCTTCGGTTAAATTGGCGTTATACAAAGAATGATTTTGGAACACATTTTCCTGACGAATGGTTTGGCCGTCGCCAATGTCTATCATCTTTTGTGGCCTATCGGCAGAAATCACAATTAATGGAATTTGGCTATAAAAAGCTTCCGCAAAAGCGGGATAATAATTCAACAATGCCGAACCCGAAGTACAAACTACAACAACCGGTTTCTGAATTTGTTGGGAAATTCCCATAGCAAAAAAAGCGGCACAACGCTCATCGGCAATACTGTAACAATTGAAATCTGGATTGTTTACAAAACCTATGGTTAGTGGTGCGTTTCTAGAACCAGGAGAAATTACTATGTTTTTGATTCCTTTGGCAAGACAAATTTGGATGATGCTTTGAGCAAGAGGTATTTTGGGATAAACCATTTTTGGAAGTTAGAAGTTTGAAAGTTTAAAATTGTTTAAAGTTGTTTAAAGTAGTTTAAAGTAGTTTAAAGTTGTTTAAAGTTTAAAGTTGTTCGTCTTAACTTGGCAAAGTTACAACTTGGCTATTGAATAAAGTAAATTGAAACAAGTTTTTCATACTTTTGAAGAGAAATAATTTTAGAAATGGAAATCAAAATTAGACCTTATAAAACCGAAGACACTCAAGCGATTTTAGACATTATCAATCACAATATTTTACATTCGACTGCTTTGTATGATTATAAAATTCGAACTTATGAGCAGCAAAAAAATATTTTGGAAGAGAAAATAACTAAAAACTTTCCAGTAATCATAGCCGAATTGGATGGAAAAGTGGTTGGTTTTGGAATGTATAGTGAGTTCAGATTTCGGGAAGCCTATAAATTTACGGTCGAACATTCGGTTTATGTCAATAATGATTTTAAAGGAAAAGGCATTGGTAAATTATTGCTTCTGGAATTAATTGCTGCCGCTAGAAAACAAAAACTCCACACTATGATTGCAGTTATTGATGCTGAAAATCAAGGTAGTGTGGAATTTCACGAGAAATTTGGTTTTAAAACGGTAGGAATCATCAAAGAATCAGGATATAAATTCGACCGATGGTTGGATACGGTTTTAATGCAGCTAATTTTAGATTGTAGATTTTAGACTTTTTAGAAATCTAAAATTACCCCTTAATCCAATTTAAAACTTCTGGATCATTTGGCAATGTTCTTGGAGTAATTACTTTCTCTAATTCCCCTTTTTCGTTGACAAGGTATTTTTGGAAATTCCAACTTACTTCAGAATCTTCAAATCCGTTTTTGGATTTTTGAGTTAGAAATTGATAAACCGCACACATATCATCGCCTTTTACCGAAACTTTGTCCATCATTGGGAAAGTTACTCCATAATTGAGTTGGCAGAAACTCGCAATTTCTTCATTAGTTCCCGGTTCTTGACCCGCAAAATTATTGGCTGGAAAGCCTACAATCAGAAATCCTTTCGAAGAATATTCTTTGTACAAAGCTTCTAATTCTTTGTATTGCGGTGTCAATCCACATTTAGATGCCGTGTTTACAATCATTATTTTCTTGCCTTTCAAGGAAGCAAAATCGAAAGTTTTTCCGGATAAATCTTCCACCTTGAATTGATAAATGGTCTGTGTTGTCATAGCGGCATCGGTTTTAGCTGGTTTGTTTTGACCTTGGCAACTCCAAAAAAGGAATGAAGCTAAGGCATAAATAATTAGGTTTTTCATTGTTTTTTTATTAAATTTTAGTATTCTTTGAATAATATTTTTTAGCTTTTGGATAAGTAATTGCTCCCAATATCGCAATTGCCAATAAGGATTGCCATATCCAACTTAATGATTTTGCTTCGCCACTTGCGTAGGAATGCAGACCAACCAAGTGAAAATTCACTCCAAAATAAGTAAACAAAATCGATATGAAAGCAAAAACACTCATCAGGTTAAAAATCCATTTTCCTCTTAAAGAAGGAACAAAACGAGCGTGAATGACAAAAGCATAAACCATAATACTAATCAGTGCCCAAGTTTCTTTTGGATCCCAACCCCAGTAGCGTCCCCAACTTTCGTTAGCCCATTGTCCACCAAGGAAATTCCCGATGGTAAGCATTATCAATCCAATGGTTAACGCCATTTCATTGATATAGGAAATTTCTTTTATGTTCAACTCCATTTTGGTTTTGTTTTTTTCATTGGTAAACAGAATTAGTAACAAAGAAACAATTCCCAAAATCATTCCCAAAGCAAAAGGGCCGTAACTCGCCACGATAATCGCAACGTGAATCATTAACCAATAGGAATTCAAAACTGGTTGCAAATTACCAATTTCAGGATCTATCCAGTTCATATAAGCAGCAGTCAAAATCATGGCTGCTACAAAGGCAGAAGAAGCTACAGTCAATTTCGATTTTCGGTCGAAAGCCAAGCCGAAAAACATCGTTGCCCAAGCTACATAAATAATAGATTCATAAGCATTACTCCAAGGAGCGTGACCTGAAATGTACCAACGAGCCATCAATGCAAAAGTATGCAAAGCGAAAAGTAGCCCTATAATAATGTGCATTGTATTAACGGCATAATTTAGAAATTTTCTTTCTTTAAATATTTTTAGAATGGTAAAAAGAAGCATCAAAATGGACGCAAACATATACCAATAAGGCAATTTTTGGAAAACATCATATTTGTTATACAAAATTTCGGAAGTGATTTTTTGGTCACTTGGCAACACTTTACTTCCATATTTCTTTTGGAAACCGACGATGCTTTCCAATAATCCGTCGGCTTGTTTGTAATCTTTAGAATCAGAAGCTTTTTCCAATTCAGAAAAATACATCATCAAAATATTTTGAGTATAGGTTGCCGCCATCCCTTTAATACCAGAATTTGCCAATTCAGGAAAAGAAACCCATTTGTTATTTGGGTCATCAGGGATTGGGAAAATTTTCAAAATAGTGCCACTCAAGGCGTCTTCCATTAAATTAACTTTCTTGTCGGTTTCTATAAAATCCTTTTCAAATTGATTTGGATTGGCTGTTTTGTATGCCGCATCGAGATAAGGCATCAATTTATAGTTTCCTTCATTGTCAAAAAAGTCTATAAACGAAGCGTATTTTTTATCAGCACTAATTCCAATAATCTTGCGAATACTGTCATTTCCTGATTTCATATAAATCAACGGCACTTGAATCCAAATATTTCCGCCTTGAGTCATCGACAAAAACACTTGGTCGGAATTCATTCCTTTGTAGGAATTCTGATGGCTTACTTTTCGCAATAATTCAGACGAAAATGTGTTGATTGGTTTCATTCTTCCACTAGCATCCTGAACAATTAATCTACCAAATTTGGCTGCGTGTTCCTCAGAAACTTTGCGTTTCTCGATAACAGAATCCAATTGTTTTTCCGATAAAAACTGGGCGTTGTTATGGTTTTGGGAAAATGTTCCAAAACTTAAAAACAGCAATAACAAGGTTATTAAATTAGTTTTTTTGGTTTTCACTACTTCAAGTTTTCGTTTCAAATCGGCAAAGCGAGAATGTTTGGTAAACATAATTGCCATCAGGGCGAAGTACAACATAAAATACCCAAAATAAGTAATCATTGTGCCCCAATAATCGTGGCTTACGGATAAAACAGTTCCCATTTCGTCTGGGTCGAAAGAGGATTGAAAAAAGCGATAGCCCTCATAGTCCAAAATATTATTCATAAAAATTCGGGCATCAAAAACTTCAGCTTTGTTTCTTACGGTCACTTGACTTTCGAAAGATGAAAAACTTCGCTCTGTTCCAGGATATTTCTGGGCTATAAAATCATTCAATTTGATACTAAAAGGCAAATTATAGACTTTATTTCCATAGAAAAAAGTATATTCCAATTTACCGATTTTCACGGTTTGGGATTGCCCAACTAAGCCTTTAGTTCCTATTAATGTTATGGTTTTTTCTTGACCTTCTGCGGATAATTTTACTGTTAAGGCATCGTTGCGTTCTTTGGCTTTAAAATCATTCGTTGCATCGTATCCAATTACTCCTTTTTGGGCTGGTTCAGGAAACACAATTCTCATATCGCCAATAGAATATAGAGAACGCATCATTAAAGGTTGCACTACATCTTTGGCAACTTTGCCTTGCAATTTGTCGGCCATTCTCATAAACTCGCCTTCATAAGGAGTTTGAATGGTAGAAATAGTATCGTTTATAGTAATATTTATGGCACCTTCAGTAAATTTATTTAAGGCAAAAAGAGTATTATGAACGTTTTGCACTTCGCCTTCTTTCAAGAAATGTTCTTCACGTCCGCCTTCGCCTGCTTCGACAATTTTAAAATGCAAACTTCCCTTTGGATCGGGTTTGATCACTTCTTTAACACCCATTTGGAAGTTTAGATAGTCAACATCAAACTTAGTATCAGCAAATTGACCTGAAATAGAAAAATAATTATTGGTTACAGGAGAAAGTAATAATGGTTTTTCAAAAACCCTGCGTTTCATTCCGCCTTGATAATCGCCATCTACATAAACGCTAAGGTACATTTTGTCAGAATAAAACACATTTTCGGTATTGCCCTCACGAATGGGCATCATTCCTTCATAGCTGATATATCGGGTGATAAAGGCACCTGCAATTATAAAAATAAAGGACAAATGAAGCATCAGCGTTGCCCATTTTTCCTTTGTCAATAAATTATAACGTTTGATGTTTCCAATGAAATTAATCATAAAAACCAACATAATTCCTTCGAACCACCAAGCATTATAAACCCAAATCCGGGCAGTATCTGTATTGTATTTGCTTTCGATAAAAGTTCCTACACCCATTGCAATTGCAAAAGTTAGGAAAAGTACCGCCATCATCCGTGTAGAAAATAAAAAGGAAGTGTATTTATTAATCATCTTTCAGCATTTACATTTTTTAAAAGTCGTGTCAAAAGTAATTAAAATTGTTCTATTTTGTCGTTCCTCAATTGTTAATTTAATTGAAATTTAAGCAATAAAGAACAACTTTATTCCTAATTTATTTTCTATATCATTTCTAAAGTAATGACTTAGTTTTGAATTATTATTGAAATTATTTATTTGATTAATTCAAATTAAAAAAACTCTAAGAAATTGAATGGTTTCACATTACAAACTCTTCAAAATTGGATACCGAAATACATTTCGCTTCCTTGGGTAAATAGGCTAGTGTGAAAACTTTTGGAAATTTATAATTGATTTTTTCTTTCCATTTGAATTCATAACAATTTATTTCACCATTTACTTCCTCGATATAGTCAATCTCCTGCTGATTTTGATTCCGCCAAAAGAAAATTTTATTGTTTTTTTGATGATAGAAATTGTGTTTCATCCTTTCAGAAATCATAAAATTTTCCCACAGAGCACCAATATCATTTCTATTTTGAAAAGGATTATAATTGCCAATTATAGCGTTTCTAATTCCATTATCATAAAAATAAATTTTTTTGCTTTTGGTTAATTCATTTCGTAAATTTTTATTAAAACTGTTTACTTTAAAAATTACAAATGCTTTTTCAAGCAAGTCAATATAGTTTGAAATAGTTTCTTTATCCACTTTGAGCAATTGTGCTAACTCGTTATAGGAAACCTGATTTCCCAGTTGCAATGCCAATGCTTTGAGCAATTGTTCCAAAAGCTCGGGTTTTCTAATCCCGTTAAAGTTGAGCAAATCTTTGTATAAATAACTGTTGGCGAGGTTAGAAAGTATTTCTATTTCGTTTCCAATAGAATTCAAAACATCTGGATACATTCCAAATATTAAACGATTTTCTAGTGATGATTTTGCTTCAATATAATGGTGTTTTTCTCTATATTCTTCCCAACTAATTGGAAACAATTTATATTCAAATTTTCTGCCAGTCAAAGGTTCGTTTATTTCGCTCAATAATTCTAAAGATGATGATCCTGTGACTAATAATTGAATATCAGGGAAATTATCCACAATCAATTTAAGGGTAAGTCCAATATTAACAATTCTTTGGGCTTCATCAATAACCACCAAATTGGCTTGCCCGACTATTTGTTTTAATTCAACTACCGAAGTATTGGTCAATGTTTCACGAACATTTGTTTCATCGGCGTTAAGCAACAATATTTTTCCAGCAAAATTTGATGCTATTAATTTTGTGATAGTGGTTTTGCCGGTTTGTCTTGGACCCAATAGTATTATAGCCTTTCCTTTGTAAAGCTTGCTGTTTATTGTTTGATACAAAAGTCGATTATACATCTCAATTTTTTTTACAAAAATACAAAAAAAAAATTCTAATCGAAATATAAATATGTTTTTTTCGATTATAACCGAAAATAAAATACAATTTTAGTGGTTATAACCGAAAATAAAATACAAATTGTAAAATTTCAATTGAAAAAATGGGGTTTTAAATTGTAATTTTCTCGAAAACTTATTCTATAAACTTTCAATAGTTGATAAGTTCTAATTACTTTGTCCATCATTCCTTTTTTACTAATTTAGCCAAATGATTCAAGTAGTGATTATCGGTTCTGGAAATGTAGCTCATCATTTGATTGAGGCTTTCGCCAAAAGCGCAACAGTGGAAGTAATTCAAGTGTTTGCTAGGCAAAAAGAAAGTGTTACTGCCCAATTCGATTTTAATCAAATTATCGATAATTTCAATGAATTAAAAGAAGCCGATTTATACATTATTGCTGTTACTGACGATGCTATTACCAAAGTTTCTGCACAAATTCCATTCAAAAATGGTTTGGTTGCACATACTTCTGGAAGTGTTTCGATAAACTCTTTGGACGACAAAAACCGAAAAGGAATTTTTTATCCACTACAAACTTTTACCAAAAATAAAGCCATTGATTTTAGTCAAATTCCAATATGTATAGAAAGTGAAAACGAAACCGATTTTGAATTATTGAAAAATGTGGCGCAATCTATTTCTGCTAATGTACACAAAATCAATTCCCAACAACGAAAAGCATTGCACGTTTCGGCAGTTTTTGTCAATAATTTTGTGAATTATTTGTACCAAATTGGCAATGAAATTTGTACTGAAAATAATGTTTCGTTTGACATCTTAAAACCCTTAATTTTGGAAACTGCTAATAAGGTTATGAGTCTTTCTCCAAAAGAGGCTCAAACTGGACCTGCAAAACGCAACGATTCACAAACTATTAAAGCCCATTTGGATTTTTTATCGAATGAAGATCATACTACAATTTATAAAATATTAACACAATCTATACAAAATAATGGCAAAGAGTTATAAAGAATTAATGAATAATATTACCACCTTCATTTTTGACATTGATGGTGTGCTAACTGATGGTTCAGTTTTTGTAACCAATGAAGGCGAAATTCTCCGAACAATGAACATTCGCGATGGTTATGCCTTGAAAGCTGCAGTAGAAAGTGGATACAATGTGTGTGTAATTTCGGGCGGAAGCAATGAAGGAGTAAGGGTTCGGTTGCGAAATCTGGGAATAACCGACATCCATCTTGGTAGCCCTGACAAAGTAGAAACTTACAAAGAATATATTGAACTTTACAACATTAGCCCAGAACAAGTTTTGTATATGGGCGATGATATTCCCGATTTTCACGTGATGAAATTAGTAGGTTTGCCTACTTGTCCGCAAGACGCAAGTCCTGAAATTAAAGCTATTTCTAGATATATTTCACATAAAAACGGAGGAAAAGGTGCAGTGCGTGAAGTCATCGAACAAGTGATGAAAGTGCACGGAAAATGGAATCTGCATTTTGATGGGAAATTGGATTAGTAGTATTAAGTATCAAGATTGTAGTATTAAGCATTAAGACTGAAAAAATCCAAACTAGAACCAAAGACCTCTTACCCAAAGTTTCCCAAACCAAATTTCCCACTTCAAACCTCTAACCTCTAACCTCTAACCTCAAATGGTAAAAACAGTAATTTTCGATATGGATGGTGTAATTGTGGATACTGAACCCGTTCATCGTTATGCTTATTATCAACATTTTGATGAATTAAATATTCAGGTAGCTGAAACAATATTTACAACATTCACCGGATATTCAACACGAAATACTTACCAGAAATTGAAAGATTTATTTCCAATTGATGCTGAAGTAGAGGATTTAATTCAAAGAAAAAGAACCTTATTTAATGATGCTTTCGACAGGAAAGAAGATTTGTATTTGATAGAAGGAGTAGAGCAATTAATTCAGGATTTGCATCGAAACGGAATGCAATTGATAGTGGCTTCTTCTGCTGCAAAAGTAACCATAGAAAGGGTTTTCAACCGATTTAATTTGCATCAATATTTCACTCATATTGTGAGTGGAGAAGATTTTCCAAACTCAAAACCACATCCAGCTATTTTTGAATATGCTGTGAGTTTGTCAACCACTCCAAGAGAAAATTGTATCGTGATTGAAGATAGCACCAATGGAATTAAGGCTGCAAAAGCGGCTGGGATTTTTTGTGTGGGATACAAGAGCGAAAATTCAAAGCTTCAAGATTTGTCATTGGCAGATGCAATAGTAGAAAGTTTTAATATTCTAAACTTTGAAAGAATATCAAAATACTAATTTTTGGAATTAAGGAATAATTAACATTTTTAAATCCTTGAATTTGTAATTTTGAACAAATCTAAATTAATAAATATGAAAAAGATTATTTTTATTTTAGCAATGATTATTGCTAATTATGTTTCCGAAGCGCAAGTAAAAACGCCTCAACCAAGTCCGAAGTCAACATTAACTCAAGTTGTTGGTCTTACTACTGTTGAAATTGTTTATTCAAGACCTAGTGCCAAAGGCAGAGATGTTTTCAATAACTTAGTTCCCTTTGGAAAATTATGGAGAACTGGAGCCAATGAAAACACAACTATCTCTTTTAGTGATGATGTAATTATCGATGGTAAAACATTAGCTAAAGGGAAATATGCCCTTTTTACCACACCAAAAGCTGATATTTGGGAGATTATCTTCTACACTGCAACAGACAACTGGGGAAATCCAGAAAATTGGGATGAGGCAAAAGTAGCCTTGAAAACAACCGCAAAATCAGATCATATCGATCGATTTGTAGAAAGTTTTACTATTGGAATTAATAATTTAGACAATAATTTTGCTCATTTAGAATTGTCTTGGGAGAAAACCATTGTTGCTTTGAAATTTGAAGTACCCACTGCTAAAAATGCCATTGCCAGTATCGATAAAGTCTTGGCAGGACCAGGAGCAGGAGATTATTTTTCAGCAGCACAATATTATTTTCAGTCCAACGGTGATATGACCAAAGCTTTGACTTATGTTAACAAAGCTTTAGAGATGAACAAAGACAAACCATTTTGGTACAACCGATTAAAATCCTTGATTCAAGCCAAATTAGGCGACAAAAACGGTGCTATTGAAACTGCAAAAATTTCACTTGCCAGTGCTGAAGCTGCTAAAAATCAAGATTATGTGAAAATGAACAAAGATAGTATTGCGGAATGGAGCAAGAAATAATTGTTTTAATTTTATAGATGCAATACTTCTAAGTCTATTATTTTGAAGGTGGTTGCCTGAATATGAAGAAAATAAAAAGAAACTTTGGTTGGTAATTTAACTCCTAAACTATTGAAATATAGAAAATTAATTAGAGTTTTAAGAGTTAAATTCGATAAAATTAAATAAGAGGATGGTTATAAAACTATCCTCTTTTTTTGCCAATTTATACCAAACACATTTTTAAAATAATCCAAATAGGTATTATTTCTTTTTTTTGTCCGAATTCATCATAATGAATACAGCGGCGACTAATCCTACGACTACTAACCCAAAAACTACTACCATAATAATGGTTCCGTTATCCCAAGTAAAAAGTGATGTATCTTTCATAATTTCATAATTTAATTGTTCAAATATACAATTCTTATAAAATTAAATTTATGATAATTGTCATAAAATTATTTAATGTATTTCAAAACCTAACAGGTTTTGAAAACCTGTTAGGATATTCATTACAAAAATTTTGATTTCAATTCAGCGGTTGGAATCATACAACTTTCTTTTTTACCATACCATTTGTAACGATTTTTGGCTATGTAATCATAAAGTTGGTTGCTAATTCCTGTTGGAATAATTCTGAAAATAGTACCAAAATGCCAAAACCCACCAAGATTTTTTGCTATTTCTAAAGCAGCTTTCGATTTATAATAGTAAGCAACTCCAGGGTCGTAAAGTATGATACTGTCAATTTTTTTTGGATTTACTCCAATGTGTTTTAAAATTTCTTGGCCCAATTCAGATTGTAAAGCCACGAAGCGGAAGACGTCTTTCTTGTCGTGCTGAATCACAAATTGAACCGACGAATTGCATAAATTACAAACGCCGTCAAAGAGGATTATTTTTTTGTTGGGAGGGAGGTTCAAAATATATTTGTTTAAAGTTTCAAGGCATTCAATTCTTTAACAACTTCACTAACATCGCTGCCTCCCCATTCCACTAGGGTAAATCCTTTTCTTTCTGTTTTAGATAAAATCTGTTCAGAAATTTCAATACTTTTATCTAAACCATAAAATTCCATAAAAATTCTAATTGAAGTATCAGGCTTTGGCGAAATGTTATTTTTCGAAATTACATCATAATCATCATTAACATAAAAATGAATGAAATTAGTTTCATTTTTTTCAAGAATAGGAAGCCAATATTGAACGAAATCATTTGTTTCAGAATTGTTCAAACCCAAATATTCTAGTTTTTCAATTAAAAAATCAGTCAAATCATTTTTAGAAACTACAAAACCAGACTTATATTTATAATGTTCCATGGGAAAATTTTGTGTTCCATCCCAAAACAACGAATTGTAAAAACGTTGGGACTTTTTATCAAAAATTTTACCATCGGGATAAGCTGTTACATTCCATTTTCCTTCATATTGAGGAAAAGTAGTCAATAATTTTCCTTTGAAATTAATAGAAAGTATGATATCCGTTTTTTGAGTTGGGTACAGGTAAATTAAAGGTTTTTTTATCATGATGGCATCAGGTGTGGTTTGAATTTTTAAAATAACATTTAGAATTGTATCTACTTTTATCCTAATTTTTTGCGATTCAAAGCCATTTTTAGAAAAATTAATATAATCATTTTTGGCAATATTTATTTTATAATTTCCTAACGAATCGGAATAATAGGTTTCTTTCTTTGTTAAATTTGTTACGACTGCCTTTGGAATATTTTGATTGTTGTCATCTTTTATAACACCTGTTAAAACTAAATTGTATTGATTTTTATCGAAAGTGAATTCTGAAGTTGTTTCTTCATTGTTAGCTGTAGATTTTAGTAGCTTTTTGTATTTTTTTAACTTATCCTTTTTGAGAGTAATTACTATCACTCCATCAATAGCTTTATTTCCATATTTGTCTCTTGCCTTCTCATTCTTGAGTATATCTAGCTTTTCAATGTCATTTGAATTAATTTTATTTAAAACAATACTTTTTTTAGGAAGTTCAATTCCATTAATTATAATTAGAGGACTGCTCTCGCTAATGTTCAATTTACTATATTCAGCTTTTCCACCTACTGCTATTTTTTCAAAATCAGTTGATTGTGCTTTTATTTCTGAAGTAAGAATTGCCCAAAAAAGAATAAAAAGTAGTTTGATGTTTTTCATGATATTTATGTATTTTATATTTTGTAAATATAACTATTTCTTACCGTTTTCCACCAATTCCAAAAGTTCCAAACTCACTTTCGATGTAAACATTCCATAATTCACAGTAGCCTTATTTTTCTCAATATTATCAATACTTCCCACTGCTTTTCCATCAAACATTCTTACTCTGTCGCCCACTTTTAGAATTGGTTTTGGTTTTTCAATAACGGGTTTTAGTTTCTTTTCTTTTTTGGCTACCCTGATTTCCTCCACTTTAACTTCAACTTCTTTAATGACTTCCTTTTTCTTTTCGATAATAGCTTTGGCTTCTTTTGGTGTAGCTTTTATTCGTTTGGAATTTTCGATTTCGATGATTTTCAAAAATTCGCCAATAAGGTCTTTTTTATTTTTATTATTAAAATATTTTTGGGCAATATCTTCTATTTTCTGACCAATGTAAATTGTCTTTTGGTTGCTGTCATACAATTCCTGATAACTTTCCAGTTTTTGTTTGATTTTGACGTTAATAGTTTCCATTTTCTTACCTTCTTCACGCGCTTTTGTTTCTTCTTCTTTCAGTGTTTGCGACGTTTTTTCCAACTTCGAGCGTTCTTTCTGCAAGGTGGCAATGGTTTTGTCGAAACGTACTTTTCCCACTTCAATTTTCTTCTTCGCTCGATTGATTAAGCTAAAAGGGATTCCATTTTTCAAAGCGACTTCAAATGTAAACGAACTTCCAGCTTGACCCAAAACCAATTTATACATTGGTTCCAATGTTTTTTCATCAAAAAGCATATTGGCATTAATAGCAAAAGGCAATTCATTAGCTAAAATTTTTAGGTTGGAATAATGTGTAGTAATGATTCCAAAAGCCTCCCGATGATAGAATTCTTCCAAGAAAATTTCTGCCAGAGCACCACCCAATTCTGGGTCGGAACCTGTACCAAATTCATCGATCAAAAACATCGTTTTCTTGTTGCATTTTTTTAAAAAATAGTTCATATTTTTTAAGCGGTAACTATAGGTACTCAAATGATTTTCAATGGATTGGTTATCGCCAATGTCAGTTAAAATTCTATCGAATAAAAAAGTTTCACTGCGTTCGTGAACAGGAATTAACATTCCCGATTGTAGCATCAATTGGAGTAATCCAACGGTTTTTAATGAAATGGTTTTTCCTCCAGCATTGGGTCCAGAAATGACGATAATTCTTTTTTCTTGGTTTAATTCAAAAGTTTGTGGATGTGTAATTTCGTTTTTCTGTTTATTGTTCAAATACAAAATAGGATGGAAGGCGTCTCTGAAGTATAATCTTCTTTCCTCGGTAATTGTTGGCAAAATTCCATTGATTTTGTTGGCATATTTTGCTTTGGCAGCAATGACATCAATATCGCTCAAGAAATCTTGGTATTGCATAAGCAATGGTAAAAAAGGTCGAATTTGATTGGACAATTGTTTCAAAATTCTTGTAATTTCTTCTTTTTCTTCGTATTCTAAATTGCTTAATTCACGGGAATATTTCAAAGTAGTTTCGGGTTCAATGTAAGCAATACTTCCTGTTTTGGAACTTCCCAAAATGGCTCCTTTCACCTTTCGGCGATACATTGCCAAAACCGCCAAAACCCTGCGATTTTGAACGAAACTTTCTTTAATATCATCCAAATATCCAAGCGAATTGTATTGGGTTAAAGCCACTCCAAAGCTCTGATTGACTTTGCCACGAACCAAATTCATTTCTCTTCTAATATCCTGTAATTGAGGAGAAGCATTGTCTTTTATTTCCCCATATTTATCGACAACGACATCAATCAAACTGCTGATTTCTTTTGTGATTTGAATTTGGGAAGCTTTTTTATTCAAATAAGGATAATAATCCTCAAATTTTTTGAAATAATTCAACATAAAATTTGTGGTTTCGGAAATGGTAGCAATTTTCCTGAAACCGCCCACTTCAAGAAAACTATCTTCTATGGACAAAAACTTGATTTCATAAGTAATGGCATCAAAACCGTGATTGGGAATGGCATTGTTATTTTGGAAAGAAGAAACATATTCCGAGGTTTGCATCAAGGCATTCATCAAGTTTTCCTTGTCTTTGAAAGGCTTGATTTCCAGTGCTTTTTGTTTGCCAATATCGGTATTGCAAATGGCCGAAATGGTTTCGAGAACAGTCGGAAATTGTAAATCTTGAAGTGTTTTTTCTGTGATGGATATCATTTAATTCTTGAATTGCATAAAGGCAAAGTTACAAAGTAAAAACCACTAATTATTAGTGTATTTTGCGAAAAACTTTGCGAACTTTACAGCAAAGTAAATTGTATGCACCCCAACCTCAATCCTTCTTGGCAAACTATTTTATCCGACGAAATTCAGAAACGGTATTTCCAGGATTTAATGAAAACCGTTGATGAAGAATGCCATAATTACACTTGTTTCCCACCAAAAGATTTGATTTTTGCTGCATTTGACCATTGTTCTTTCGATGATTTGAAAGTGGTTATCATTGGTCAAGATCCTTATCACGGTGCTGGTGAAGCCAATGGTTTGTGTTTCTCTGTGAATGATGGCATTAAAATTCCGCCCTCTTTGCGCAATATTTTTCGTGAATTAAATGACGATTTCGGAACTGTTTTTTTTCCTACTTCTGGTAATTTACAACCTTGGGCAAAACAAGGCGTTTTGCTTCTGAATGCTTCTCTTTCTGTTCGAATGGACAATCCAAACAGCCACAAACATTTGAATTGGAATCTTTTTACAGATGCCATCATTCAGAAAATTTCGGACGAAAAAGAGAATGTGGTTTTCCTGCTTTGGGGAAGTTTTGCCCAAAAAAAAGGTGCTAAAATTGACCGAACCAAACATCTCGTTTTAGAATCGGGACATCCTTCGCCTTTGAGTGCGAATCAAGGAAAATGGTTTGGCAACAAACATTTTAGCCAAACGAATAGGTATTTAAAATCGGAAGGGAAAACGGAAATTGATTGGTAAAAATTTACAAATTATTTTCCAATTGATACCAATTCCAAGAAACGCCATCTTCTAGATACTGTTCCGTCATAAGCATCCCGATTTTTTGAAGAATTCTATTCGAAGCTGCATTTTCAGTATGTGCAGCAGCTTCCATAGTTTTGATTTTCATAGTATCGAAAGCATAATTCAACCAAGCAAAGGTTGCTTCGCTTGCGTAACCTTTTCCCCAAAATTTTTCGTCCAATCGATACCCAATATCATAGAAATTAATTTTGTTGTTTACCAATTCTGTATTGTACTTTAACCCAGCCCAACCTATAAATTCATTGGTTTCTTTCAAAATCATTGCAAATCTACCGATTCCATTTTCAACATATTGTTTTCTAACAAAGGCAATAACCTCGATAGTTTCTTCGATTTTTTGAACAGGTTTGTTCCATAAGTATTGGTGAACCTTGGGATTGCTGTCCATTGCAAAAAAAGCTTCTGCATCAGAAAGTTTTAGTTCACGGAGAAGAAGTCGGTCGGTTTCGAGGATTAGGTTCATAGGCTATTCTGCTAATTTCCCCAAAGCATACGCAATCAATTCATCGACCGCTTTGTATGGATCTTCGCTAAAAGTGCCATTGGCGCGATTTGCAATGATGGCGTTTAAGGACAAACAATTGTGCCCGAGTAATTTTCCCAATCCATAAATAGCACTAGTTTCCATTTCGAGATTGGTCATTCGAGTTCCGTTAAAATTGAAACTATCCATTTTTGAATTCAAGTTTTCATCCTGAATATTCAAACGCAATACTCTTCCTTGTGGGCCGTAAAATCCGCCAGCAGTTCCTGTAATTCCTTTGAAAATTCGGTTGCTTTCCATTCGTTTTTCCAGTTTTTCGGAACAAGAAATTATGTAAGGTCGTCCTTTTTTCATATCCCAATTGGTGTGCTGGATGAAAGCATCTTCCATTTCAATTTCTGTGATTTCATCAATCAAATAGGAGCGGAGCATATTGTCTAAGCCCAATCCGAATTTTCCCATCACGAAACTATCCACTGGAATATCGGCTTGCAAAGAACCCGAAGTTCCAATTCGGATGATATTCAAAGAGGTCAATTTCTCTTTTGGTTTTCTGGTATTTAAATCAATATTGACCAAAGCATCCAATTCATTCATCACAATATCAATATTATCTGGCCCAATTCCGGTTGACATAACGGTAATTCGTTTGCCCTTGAAAAGTCCAGTTTGGGTTTTGAATTCTCGTTTTTGAGTCGAAAATTCGATGCTGTCAAAGAATTGCGTTATTTTTTCGACACGGTTTTGGTCACCTACAAAGATGATATCGTGTGCAATATGTTCGGGTAATAAGTTCAAATGATACACACTTCCGTCTGGGTTGAGTATCAATTCTGATGATTTTATCATTGAAATTTTTTGTTTAAATTGTTTAAGAGTTTAAGAGTTTAAGAGTTTAAAATTGTTTAAGGTTGTTTAAAATTGTTTAAACTTTATGTTGAAATTTTGCTCCTGAAGTTTTATTGCAACCTGCAATCTGCAACCTGTAATCTGCAACCTGCAAACTGTAATCTGCAATCTGCAATCTGCAACCTGCAACCTCAACCACCAACGCGTTTTACTTTGAAGCCTTTTTCTTTGAGTATTTCCATAATTTTGTCACGGTAGTCGCCTTGAATGATGATGGACTCGTCCTTGAAAGTCCCGCCAACGCTTAATTTGGTTTTGATTTCTTTGGCTAAAATTTTAAAATCTTCGTCCGTTCCTTCGTAGCCTTCGATTATGGTGGTGGCTTTTCCTTTTCGCTTTTCGAATTTGCAAATCATCGGTTCGTTCTGAATATAAAGCGTGTGATCTTCTTCTAAAAGTTCCTCAAGTTCCGATTCGATATGGTCGGGAAACAAATTTTTTAATTGTTCTTGTAAGTCCATAAATTTTTTATGCTAAAAAATATATTTCGAATTTTTAAAACTCCAAATTCCAAAAGTGAAGTATTGGAATTTCAGATTTGGAATTTATTTTGATTTTATTTTTTGATTAATCCTAAATCTACCAGTCTTTCGTATAAATATTCTCCAGCGGTAATATCATCGAATTGTTTTGGGCTTTCAGCATCTATACAATTTTCCAAACAATCCAATTTCATATCGCTCACAGGATGCATAAAAAACGGAATAGAATAACGTGAAGTTCCCCATAATTCTCTTGGCGGATTGACCACTTGATGAATAGTCGATTTCAATTTATTATTCGTATGACGTGATAACATATCTCCTACATTGATAACTAGTTCCTCTGGTTGAGCAATGGCGTCAATCCATTCTCCATCGTGATTTTGAACTTGCAAACCACGACCTTGTGCTCCCATCAAAAGGGTTATTAAATTGATATCGCCGTGAGCCGCTGCGCGAATCGCATTTTCGGGTTCAGATGTAATTGGCGGATAATGAATTGGACGTAAAATAGAATTTCCTTCTGTGGCAAATTTATCAAAATAAAACTCATTTAAGCCAAGATGCAATGCCAAAGCTCTCAACACATAAATACCGGTTTTCTCGAGCATTTGGTAGGCTTCCTTTCCGACTATATTGAAACGAGGCAATTCTTTTACTTCGACATTATCAGGATATTCCGAAGCGTATTTTGAATTTTTTTCGACATACTGACCAAAGTGCCAAAACTCTTTTAAATCTCCTTCTTTTCTGCCTTTGGCGTGTTCTTTTCCAAAAGAAACATAGCCTCTTTGACCTCCAATACCTGGAATTTCATAACTGTGTTTGGTTTCTAATGGCAAAGCGAAAAAGTTTCTAATTTCGCCATACAATTCTTCGACCAATTGGTCGTCTAAAAAGTGTCCTTTAAGGGCTACGAATCCAATTTCTTCAAAAGCATTTCCGATTTCATTTACAAATTTTTGTTTACGTTTCGGGTCATCCGAAAGGAAATCACGCAAGTCAACACTAGGAATGTTTTGCATATTATTTTTTTAAATAATTGAAAAATAAAATTAATTTTCATCACAAATGTAGAAAATATTTTATGAAAATTTTTAATCTTAAGTAGGGTTTAAAAACTATTTTATTTAGTAACTTTGTTATATTGTTGATTTAAGGGAGTAAATTTTAAAGTTTTCTTAATTTTTCAATGTATAATATTGAATTCAACTCATTATGAAGTTGAAACATTTAATTTAACAACATTTAATTTCACTAAGTTATGGTAGTACAGTATCAAGGAAAACAAAATGGTATTCCGACAACATTTACATTAAGAATTATTGGTAACAACCTTTCCAAAAGCAGTTCGAATTATCAAATTGATTTATTGGTAGGGGATAAGCAGTTGCCCACTTTTACAACCTCAATTCATCAGAGTTTGTCTAATTGTTTGAAAGAAATTTATTTGTTCAGAAAGCACAATCATATTACTTTTGATGCTTCTAAAGAAAGTATTTCACCAAAGTTGGTTCCTTATGATTTGGTTTTATACAATTATCAAAAGAATATCCTTTTTAAGGGGTATAATTTATAATACTCATAAAAAAAACCGATTTGAATTTATTCCAAATCGGTTTTTTTAATTCGTACCTCGTACCTCTATCTCAGACCTACAAATGAATCACTTCGTCATAAGCATCGGCAACGGCTTCCATTACGGCTTCACTCATTGTTGGGTGAGGATGAATGGATTTTAGGATTTCGTGTCCTGTTGTTTCCAATTTTCTAGCTACAACGGCTTCTGCAATCATATCGGTAACTCCTGCACCAATCATGTGACAACCCAACCATTCGCCGTATTTGGCATCAAAAATTACTTTCACAAAACCATCAGCGTTTCCTGCGGCTTTCGCTTTTCCAGAGGCCGAGAATGGGAATTTTCCAATTTTCAATTCATATCCTTTTTCTTTGGCTTGTTTTTCGGTTAATCCCACAGAAGCAATTTCTGGTGTGGCATAAGTACAACCCGGAACGTTTCCATAATCGATAGGATCCACGTGAAGACCAGCAATTTTTTCAACACAATTAATGCCTTCCGCAGAAGCTACGTGAGCTAAGGCTTGCCCAGGCGTAACATCGCCAATGGCATAATAGCCTGGAATATTGGTTTGGTTGTAAGCATTTACCAAAATTTTATCTCGGTCAACTGCAATTCCTACTTCTTCCAGTCCGATGTTTTCGATATTGGTTTTTATTCCAACAGCTGACAATAAAATATCAGCTTCCAAAACTTCTTCTCCTTTGGCTGTTTTTACAAAAGCTTTTACCCCTTTTCCTGAAACATCAATTTTCTCTACCGAAGAGTTGGTCATAATCTTAACGCCAGCTTTTTTCATAGAACGTTCCATTTGTTTCGAAATGTCCTCGTCTTCAACAGGAACTATGTTGGGCATAAATTCAACGATGGTAACTTCAGTTCCCATAGCGTTGTAAAAATGTGCAAATTCTACTCCAATGGCTCCTGAACCCACAATAATCATCGATTTTGGTTGTGTTGGCAATGTCATAGCTTGTCTGTATCCTATAACTTTTACACCATCTTGTGGCAAGTTGGGCAATTCGCGTGAACGAGCACCAGTAGCAATGATAATGTGGTCAGCGGAGTATTCAGTTACTTTTCCATCTTTGGCTGTAACATCAATTTTTTTGCCTGGTTTAAGTTTTCCAAAACCTTCTATAACGTCGATTTTATTTTTTTTCATCAAAAATTGAACGCCTTTGCTCATTCCATCGGCAACCGAACGACTGCGTTGAACGACAGCTGGAAAATCTTTATCAAAGGAAGTAACTGTCAATCCATAATCGGAAGCGTGCTTTAGATAATCAAAAACTTGGGCTGATTTCAGTAATGCTTTGGTTGGGATACAACCCCAGTTTAAGCAAACTCCACCAAGGTTTTCTTTTTCGATTACGGCCACTTTAAAGCCCAATTGTGACGCTCTAATGGCAGTTACATATCCGCCAGGACCACTTCCTAAAACTATAATATCGTATTTCATTTTTTCTTTTTTCTTATTTTAAATATGCAGTCGCTAACGCTCCTGTCACTTTCGCTTTTATAAATTAAATTCACTTTGCGAAATTAAGAATTTATTTTAAAAAAAAGTTAGTAAGTTGTATAAGTTTTAAGACCAGAAAGTAATTGAAGCAATCTAAAAATAAATCACATTTTTTACTTGTTGAAAAAGTATTTTTATTCTATTTTTTTAAGAAATGAATCTAAGTCTTTATGACTATGTGTAACTTTTCCATTGATAATTATTACAGGCATTAATATTGTATTAGAAACTTTATTTTCTCTTAATTTTTGCCACATTAAGTTATTGAATTCTTTGTTTTTTGTGGTCTCCATGTCAGTATATTTTATATTATTATCATTCAAATAATTTAATACTTTGCTGCATCTTGGACATCCAATTTTAGTAAAAATAAAAATTCCTTTGGAAAAATCTATTTCTATTTTATTTGCGTTTTTTATCTCATTTGCACTTGAAATAGAGATATAAGTGTATTTTATATTGAAATTAATTCCTTTTTTTGATACTGGTTTTAAAGTAACAAATTCTTCAATTTCATTTTTATTAACATTTTTTGTTATGGGCATTTTAATTTTTTGAAATCCACTTCCTGTAATTGTAACACTAACTTGTTTTCTTTCTGTAGAATTATTTTTAATTGATAGCACAATTGAATCATTTATGTTATTTTGAATAATTTCTATTTCTTTTGTTTGGGCAAAAGAATTGTTCATTATGAAAAATATAAGTGAAAATTTTATAATTACTTGTTTCATTTTTTTTTTTCATTGTTGTCCGATAAAAAAGAAGCCAAATTAATGGCTTCTTAAAAAAATCGTAATTTCGAGTTGCAAAATTCAAATAACGATGGGCAAAAATAAGTATTTTTCGACTAAATCTGTTTTCGG
>Ga0316612_1000140_pt1 | contig 27381 bp, 18 predicted proteins | sample MIS2016226_MG_FD_207676 | JGI IMG/M metagenome (GOLD analysis project Ga0316612, IMG submission 207676) | Microbial mat bacterial communities from Middle Island sinkhole, Lake Huron, Michigan, United States - MIS.2016.226 | ecosystem: Environmental > Aquatic > Freshwater > Lake > Sediment... | reverse complement strand
AGGCCCCGGCCCGCCCCCCTTGCTGGTTGAGCTTGCCGAAACCTGGCCTTCGGCCCGCTCAGGGCCTTCGGCAAGCTCAGGCAACGGCCCACTCGCTGGTTGAGCTTGCCGAAACCCCGCAACCAGCGGGTCTGGGCCATATTGTGCTTCAAACTGTTTGACCGCCCAATCCGTGATGTTTTCCTGGCGCTTACTGCCATCTTCGGCGTAGGTGTAGAAGGGGAAAGATTGTGTTTTTTCTAGCAGATCAAGGCAAGGAATCGTATTGCTTACAAGACACTGGAATGGTTTATTATTCCCTATTCCGCTCACGCAGATCACCAGATTCTCACCTTCGCTGGCGGGCGTAGGGAGAATCTTTGGGAATTGATAAACTCGCTCGACCATAAAGCGATCAAAGTAAAGATATTGCTTACAAAAGGGCCGATAGAGCGATTCTCTGCCTTTTAGAGGATCAAAATTGATAGCTATACCCCGCTCAAGGTAATGCTTGAAACCTTCACTCCACTTAATTTTTGTTTCATCATTGATTACAAAGTCATCAACTTGGATAGATTTATTATCACGTCGCTTCCAACGCTCAACCTCTTCATTATAATTTTGCATAAAACGCTGAATATTTGAGGTCAAGCCAGCCTGCTGAAAATTGTAGGCCCACGAATCACGATTAGTTTTTGCGCCATTACTGTAGGTTTTGAAAAGCGCTTCGGGTTGGGCTGCCACCTTTGATTCCTTTGTTCCCATTGGCAAAAAGGTCTCAAATTCAGAATGTAAGCCTGAAGTTAGCCAATTGTTTTTTGCGTCTGGGTGCAAGATTTGCCATTCAATTCCTTCAACACTCTGGTGTTTGGTTAGCAAGGCTAATTTTTCTGGGCCTGTTAATTGATTAGGCAAAGCGTGGTAAAGAAGCGTTGTTTTTGAGGAAGCTACCGCTTTTTTTGCGTTGTTCCGCACTAAAAAGGTGATGCCCACGCCGACCATGATGCCAAAAACGCTTCCGCCCCCACCTTTACGAGCATTACCTCCAAGATTAAGATGATAAATTGTGGTAAAATCCTGCGCGAGATGTTGCCGAAAGCCATCAAAAGCAATGCCCTCCAGAAAACCATTATTACTGACAAAGCAAATAATGCCATCCTGACCATCCAAACGGTCTACGGCCCAGCGCAAGAATTTAATATAAGCATCACTGAGCGCGTTTTTGTTTGTGGCCCGCGAGTCTTTAGCATAAGTCGCGCTGACACGGCTATCAATCACAGCATATTTACGATTTTTGTTGTTATCGTTTTCGCTTATTTGCCCCACGTTATACGGCGGATTGCCAATAATCACGGTCAGCGGCGCAGCTTTTTGGCGGGCCACCCGCTCGCTGTTTTCTTCATTGAAGAAATCCAGTTGCGGGCTTTCGGCCAGGTTTAAGGTATCCACCAAACAGATGCCAGGATAAGTACGGTACTGTTTCATTAGTTCAAAATAGCAATGTTCGATGTTTAACGCCGCGACATAGTACGGTAAGAGTAAGACCTCGTTGCAAAAGATTTCGTTTTCATATTTGCGCTGGAGGTCTTTGCGGGAAAGGCGGTTGAGCAAATTGAGAATAAAGTTGCCTGTCCCGACGCACGGGTCAAGAATTTGCACCGTGGGCGCGGCCAGGGTCAGGTTAAACTCTTGCTGTAAAATCGTTTCCACGCTGTTCCACATAAAGTCGACAATTGGTTGCGGGGTATAGATGATGCCATGCGTATCCGCCTGTTTGACGGAAAAGCCTTGAAAGAAACGCTCGTAAACGACATTGAGAAAAGGTTGTTTGGCGCTAAAGTCTTCGATGCGTTTGGCATTATCCTCCAGGGTCAGATAGATTTGATTGAGATCGCCGAGGAAGTCGCTGCGCTTAAAGGCGCGATTCGTCAGCGTTGTAATGACTTTTTCAATTTCAGCGGCGATGACATTGCGGCGCACGAAATCAGGATTATCAAAAACCGTGCGAAAGAGCCTTTCGGTAAGGAGATGTTGCACGAGCATCTCTTCGACGACTTCGCGGCTGGTAGCTTTGTGCAAAGCCTGTTGGCAAAGGGTATGAAACTTATTGAACGCTTTGCCGAAAGCAACGTTTTGCTTGAATTCCTCGTCAATACGGTGGATTAAACCTTGCGCTAAAAGGGGAATCCGCGCTTGAAACTCGCGCACGGCGGCTTCAAACTTCTGAATATCCTCGCCTGTGTACGTAAAAAAGCGCGAAAGCAAGGTCGCTAATTGCTCTTTGTGGCGCAAATCGGCTTCCAAGACGCGCTGCCCATCTTGGTAGAGAATGCCATATTCACTATTCTCAAAGATCATATTGAACGTAGGGTATTTCTTATCTATTTTCTTAATTATCTCAGTTTCAAGGTTATCTTTGGTATCTTTGGCTTCCCAATAACCACGCGGAATCCGCAGATTATCAAACAAAGTTCCATCGGGGCGAGCGCGACTATCATCAAGCTTATGCTCTAAAATCAAAGTCCAAGCGACTTTTGTGGATACAGCTTTCAATAAAGCAGCGAAGGCTGGGCGGATACTCAGTTCATTGGTGACTTGCTGATGGCGATAGGTTTGCAAATCATCATAATAGGCTTTAATCGCGGGGTCAGCAGGCGAAAGCGTGAAGGCGGCCATGAAAGACTCCTTTAAGGCCTAAACGGTTGGCTCCTGCGGAGTATGATACCACAAGCGGAGTCTGGGCCAGGCTCGAAGCCTATCCTATTTTTCTCTACCTTCGTAACATCCAAAGTTAAGTTGCACTCTGTCCCTAGCCATGCTATAATCGCGCATCATGTTTATCGTGAAGCGCACTATTTGCTTGAAATAGCCTCTCGCCAGACGGGGCGGGTAGGCTCTTTTTGTAATGAAATTCCAGAAACTCAATCAATGAAGACAAATGAACTACGAACTGTCTGGTGGGATGATGGGGCGGTCTGTTTGGTCGACCAGCTATTGTTGCCCCACCAGCAAGTCACGGTGCGTTGCCAGAGGCTGGTTGCGGTTGGCGATGCGATTAAAACGATGCAAGTGCGTGGTGCGCCCGCGATTGGATGTACCGCCGCGTATGGGATGGCGTTGGTGGCGCAAAGAAGCACCGCTTCCAGTGCCAATGAAATGCTTACAGAGTTAGAGGCCGCAAAAGTTTTCCTGGATTCCCAACGCCCGACGGCGGTCAATCTTAGCTGGGCAACAACGCGGCTGTTGAAATATGCTCAATCTCTGGCTAGTGAGCTTGCCGAAACTAGTGAAAAGCTAGAGACTCTGCGTTCAAAGCTGCTTGAAGAAGCTCATGCGGTGCTGAATGAAGATTTAGAAATGTGCCACACGATTGGGCATTATGGCGCACCGCTGATTCCCGCCCGTGGCCACGTTCTGACGCATTGCAATGCAGGCGGTTTGGCGACAGCGGGCTACGGGACGGCGTTAGCCCCCATCCGCACGGCTCATAGCCATGGGCGCGAAATACACGTTTATGTTGACGAAACGCGGCCTTTCCTCCAGGGAGCCAGGCTCACGGCTTGGGAATTGCAGCAAGCGGGCATCCCGCTAACCCTCATCACCGATAATATGGCCGGCTTTATGATGCAACGCGGAGTCATAGATTGCATCATTGTGGGGGCAGATCGCATCGTTGCCAATGGGGATGTCGCTAATAAAATTGGTACTTATAGCTTGGCCGTCTTAGCCAAGTATCATAAGATCCCCTTTTACGTCGCTGCGCCCTTCTCAACGGTTGATTTAACCCTGCAAAGTGGGGAACAAATCCCGATTGAGGAGCGTTCAGTTGAAGAAGTAACGCATATTCAAGGGCATTTAATCGCGCCCAAAGGCGTAGTTGCGGCTCATCCAGCCTTTGACGTTACACCAAACGCGCTAATCACGGCGATCATTACTGAAAAAGGCGTACTTTATCCGCCCTTTACCGAAGCTTTGCAGCGTAATAGTTAGTTTTATTACTTCATGCCGTGGTCTTTTCAACCTGCTTGCCTTCCCATTGCGCCCAGTGGTTTGCCCTACCGCGACCCAAGTCAGGCTCTAAAGTTTCTGCTTCAGAACTCGGCGACGGTTTTGCCCTGGCCGCAGCTTCCCCAGCGCAGCGTGCGGGAACAATCTTTTCTGCAAAGTAGTGCAGGTTTTCCAGGCTTGGTGCTGGACAAGCTGACGGGCCAAGCCCACCTTGAGCGCCCTTGTGCTGAAGCGGAACTTGACCAACTTGCTTTAGCCTATCTCCAAGGCGATCTGGTTTTTGGGGCAATGCGCGGCGAAGATGCTGCAGGTCTCACTGAGCTATTACGAATGCCAGGGCCTTGGCTTGAGGTTCGAGCGATCAGCGGCCATTTGTTAGGGCCAATCAGTCTGGCTTTGCAATTAACCGATGACCAAAAACGGCCTTTACTCTATAATCCGATGCTTTTGGATGCGATCATTCAGCATTTAGCGCTTAAAGCGGCGTGGCAAACTAACCAATTAGCCAATCTTACGAATAAAGTCTTGTTTTGTGTAGAAGAACCTTTCTTGGATGTTTGCTATTCGCCTTTTTGTCCCATCAGTTGGCAGCAAGGGATCGAAGCTTTAGAGCGAGTTTTTGCGGCGGTCAAGGGTTTTCGGGGCTTGATTTTACGCGGGAAGAGCGATTGGACTCCCGTTTTACAAACCTCCGTGGAAGTCTTGGTTTTTGATGCCTATTATGATAGTTCGGCCATTTTAGCGCATGCCGTCTTTTTGCCTGGGTTTTTCCAACGCCCTGGCACGCTGGTTTGGGGCCTTATTCCCGCCGACGAAGCTGCCCTCCAGACCGAAACTTCTGCAACGCTCATCGCCCACTTTGAAACGCTTTTGACTGAAATTGAAGTCGTTGGGCTGCCGCGCGAAAAAATCCTCCAGCGGGCCCTGATTAGCACAAGCGGTAGTTTAGCCCATTTATCAATCGAAATTGCTGAAAAAGCACTTAAACTCTGTGTGGAAGTATCTAATCGCTTACGCGAAACTTATTCTTTAGCCTAATCTTCTATTCTAAGGAGATTTTACGTGCGGATTGTTGCAACAGGCTCTCTAGCCTACGATTACATAATGACTTTCCCTGGTCTCTTTGGCGACCACATTCTCCCCGAAAAGGTGCAAGTCCTGTCCGTTAGTTTTCTGGCCGATTCGCTCTGTAAATTGCGAGGCGGAATTGCAGGAAACGTCGCTTATAATCTGGCTTTGCTGGGCGAAAGACCAATTTTAGCCAGTACGGTTGGGCAAGATTTTGGCGAATATCGCGCTGCGCTGGAGCAATTAAATGTTGATACCAGAGGCATCGTCGAGATCAAAAACGATTTTACCTCTTCTTGCTTTATCACCACCGACAAAGCTGATAATCAAATCGTGACCTTTTACCCTGGCGCAATGAGCTATTATGATCAGCTTTCTTTGCGGCATTTGGATCTTGACGCAAACGATTTAGTCCTCATTTCGGCTTCTGATCCGCGAGGCATGTATCGGTGTATCAAAGATTGTCAAGAGCTTGGTTTGCCTTACATTTTTGATCCAGGAAAGCAAGCCTTACGGTTAGAAGCTGATTTGATTCGGCTTGGGCTCCAGGGCGCAAAAGTTTTGGTTGGCAACGAATATGAATTTGGTTTAATGGCCAAACATTTGAATCTGACCGAAGAAGCCCTGATCGCGCAGACCCCACTGACCGTGATGACGCTTGGCAAAGCGGGGTCAAAAATTTACGATAATGCAGCAAACCGTCAATTGACCATTCCTGTCGCGCCGCCGCAAGTTGTGGCTGACCCCACAGGCGCGGGCGATGCTTACCTGGCAGGGTTAGCTTTTGGGCTGGCCCACAAATTACCTTTGGAACTCACGGGGCGAGTGGCTGCGCTGGCGGCTACCTACGCGATTGAAAAACGGGGCTGTCAAGCTCATACCTACACCCGTGCGGAGTTTTTGACCCGTTACACCGCACTTTTCGGGGCCAGCGAACTGGCAACTTTGTTGACAAATTAGAGTTCTTTCTACATTAAGGAGCCTTTTGTAAAGATGGTTAAGTACGATATTAAGGACCTTGGGCTGGCCGAATTAGGCCGCAAACGGATGGAATGGGCCGAGCAAGAAATGCCCGTTCTGCGCTTGATTCACGAGCGTTTTGTGCGCGAACAACCGTTGAAAGGCATTCGCTTGAGTGCTTGTTTGCACGTCACGACGGAAACGGGCAATTTGATGCGGACGCTCGTCGCGGGGGGAGCCGATGTCGTTTTGTGTGCTTCCAATCCCCTGAGTACGCAAGATGATTTGGCCGCTGCTTTAGTGCAATTTGATAAAGTTCCTGTCTATGCCATCAAGGGCGAAAGCAACGAAATCTACTATCAACACCTCAAAGCTGCGCTTGATCACAATCCCCATATCACCATGGATGATGGAGCCGACCTGGTAAGTGGGGTTCTCAAAGATCGGCCTGACTTGATTTCGACGATGTTGGGCAGCACTGAAGAGACAACCACCGGCGTGATTCGCTTGCGAGCCATGGAAGCGGATGGCGTTTTGACCTTTCCCGTAATTGCGGTAAACGATAGTGATACCAAGCACTTGTTTGATAATCGCTATGGCACAGGCCAAAGCACGATTGATGGGATTATTCGGGCAACCAATGTCCTTTTGGCAGGGAAAAACTTCGTTGTTGGCGGTTATGGTTACTGTTCACGCGGGATTGCCGAACGCGCTCGTGGGATGGGATCCAATGTCATCGTCACCGAAGTTGACCCAATTCGCGCTTTGGAAGCCGCAATGGACGGCTACCGCGTGATGCCGATGGTGCAAGCCGCCGCGATAGCCGATTTTATCGTTACGGCGACGGGCGATAAGCACGTTCTTGATGCCCGCGATTTCGCAACCATGAAGGATGGCTGCATTATTGCCAATAGTGGCCACTTCAATGTTGAAATCAATATTACGGCTTTAGAAGCTTTGAGTGCTGAAAAACGCCAGCCTCGTGCTTTTGTCGACCAATACATCCTCAAAGATGGGCGCAAAATCAATTTACTTGGCGAAGGCCGCTTGATTAACCTCGCCAGTGCTGAAGGACATCCGAGCGCGGTAATGGATATGAGCTTTGCGAACCAAGCGCTGGCTGCTGAATTCCTGGTTAAGCAAAAAGGCAAGCTGTCTAATGGGGTTCATGCGCTTTCTAAAGAATTAGACCGCGAGATTGCCGCCCTCAAACTTAAAGCAATGGGTGTTGGAATAGATGTTTTGACGGCGGAACAGGAACATTATCTCAAATCCTGGCAAGAGGGAACCTAAACTAGGTTTAAAATAGGAAAGATATGCCAACTACATTTATGCAGTCGCCGCAACTCTTCTTTACCAGTGAGTCGGTGACCGAAGGGCATCCTGACAAACTTTGTGATCAAGTCAGCGATGCAGTTTTAGATGCTATTTTGGCCCAAGACCCGCGGGCGCGAGTGGCTTGCGAAACAGCCACCACGACGGGCGTGGTTTTCGTAATGGGCGAAGTAACCACGACAGCCAATATCGAAGTTCAAGATGTCGTTCGGAAAGCGATCAGCGACATTGGTTATACTGACGCAGCTTTTGGCTTTGACGCTAACACTTGTAGCGTTTTAGTTGCGCTCCACGGCCAATCGCCCGATATTGCTCAAGGCGTAGACAGCGCCTTAGAAGTTCGGGATCGGGCGATGAGCGAAGAAGAAGTCGCCAAAATTGGCGCAGGCGATCAGGGCATGATGATTGGGTTTGCCTGTAATGAAACGCCTGAACTAATGCCCTTGACAATTTCGCTGGCCCAGAAATTGGCTCTGCGGATGTCTCAGCTTCGCAAAGCGGGCGAAATTCCTTATCTGCGCCCCGATGCCAAAAGCCAGGTGACGGTGGAATATGCTTTTGGCAAACCTGTGCGTGTAGATACGGTGGTTATCAGCACTCAGCACGCGCCTGATGTTACGCAGGAGCAAATCCGCGAAGACATGATTGAAAAAGTCATTCGCAAGGTGATCTCGCCTGAGTTGCTGGATGCCAAAACTAAGTACTTTATCAACCCGACGGGCCGTTTCGTTACGGGCGGGCCAATGGGCGATTCTGGCTTGACAGGGCGCAAAATCATCGTTGACACCTACGGCGGCGTAGCCCGCCACGGCGGCGGAGCCTTTAGTGGCAAAGACCCGACGAAAGTAGACCGCAGTGCCGCTTATGCCGCTCGTTATGTAGCCAAAAACGTGGTCGCGGCAGGCTTGGCAGACCGCTTTGAAGTGCAATTGAGCTATGCCATCGGCGTGGCCAAACCGCTTTCCATCAGCGTGGAGACCTTTGGAACGGGCCGCGTCAGCGATGAGGTCATCCAACGCCTGATCAATGAACACTTTGATCTGCGGCCAGGCGCAATTATCCGCGACCTCGACCTGCGCCGCCCGATCTACCGCCCCACCGCCGCTTACGGCCACTTTGGGCGCACCGATGTTGACCTTCCCTGGGAACGCACAGACCGCGCCGAAACCTTGCGGAAAGCGGCAGGCCTGTAGCCGAAAACATTTCCCAAGCCAAAACAGCTTTCAACCGACAGACCTGCTGGGTTTTCTAAGCCCTGTCAGGTCTGTTGGTCTTTAGGCTGCGGAAAAGGAGTCCACGGCTTTAGCTGTGATCCCAAAAGGGAGGAAGAGGAGTCCACGGCTTTAGCCGTGCCCCAGCGCGGAAAAGGAGTCCACAGCTTTAGCCGTGCCCCCAAAAGCGAGGAAGAGGAAAAGAGCTTGGGCTTCATACTAGATAGATGGCTGTTTAGCCCCTTTTGTGTGGTACAATATATCTAATTTGAGTCAATTACCCAGGGCTAAAGCGCCTGGGCTTGCATCGGGGCCCGAAGGTTGGACACCAGAGGCTGCTTGACGGCAGCCCACTTAATCTTAGTTGCGGCATTCCCATCCGCATTGCAGGTAAAGCCACACTTTTTGCACTTAAAACTGGCTTGCGAAACTCGATTTGTTCGTTCGGTCTGCCCACATTGGCTGCATTTTTGCCTGGTGGACCGTGGGTCGATTAAGACCAATGGAATGCCAAGCAGAAGAGCCTTATAGGTAACGAACTGGCGCAATTGATAGAAGCCCCAGTTAGAGTGCCGGTGGCGTTGTCTAGCTTATAGCTATTGGCTACCTTAGCAATACACCTAATAACTATCTGTGCGCCCAGATCGAACTCTTGGCGCATCCAGGGATAAGCTAGTTTGTGGAGGTCAAACTGCCTAAAGGTTTGATTATCCCAAGCCAATTGCCTAACTCCATTACAGGCTTCATTGGCCCGTTGAATAGTCTGGCGCAGGATTGCTCGTTGCGGGGGGCTTGGATTTAGTTTGAGTTTTAGGGTTAAGTGCATAGGGCTATTATACTTACTTCAGTTGCATTGGATTTAAGGAGCGGCATTCCTCCCAGGGCTAAAGCTCCTGGGGATCCTGCCGTAAGATTTATGAAACGTATTCTTCTTCTGCTTAACGATGCTGAAATTCGCTCCACCCTCACGGAGTGGCTGCCTCAACACCAGATTCTGGGCCCTGGGGCTGATAAAACGGCGTTTGCAAGCAAGCCGATTCCAACTGAAACGTTTGATCTTTGTCTAATCGACCTTCCAAACCTCGTGCAAAGGCGAGCCGAAGTGCAAGCTCGCAAAAAAGTTGAGATTTTTACGCTTTTTCTGCCCTTTTTGCTGATTCTGTCCCGAACCGAAATTGTGGGCATTACGCCAGAGCTTTGGGAAGTGATTGACGAAATCCTCGTCCAGCCTACCGCAAAAATCGAAGTTCAGCTACGGGTTGAAGCCCTTTTACGCACGCGCCAAATGGCTCTTGACCTGGCCCAAGCTAACATTCTCCTAAAGCAAAAGCTCATTAATCAGGAACTTACCAGCAAAAACCAGCATGAAAATAAGTTTTCTCCGCTTGTTGAATCTGCCTTAGAGCAATTGATTCACGAGCGCACGATGATCCTCAGTCATAAGCTAACGTTTTTGGCAGCCAAACTGCTTGAACGGCAGCAGGTCGAAACAGCGTTACGCGAGCGAACTGCACGTTATCGGGCAATTGCCGAACTGATTGCGGATTACGCCTACGCTTTTCGGCGCTCTCCAGAAGATGACAGTCTCTATTTAGAATGGATGACTGATACTTTTACGCAGAAAATGGGCTACACCGTAGAGGAGCTAAATGCTCAAGGCGGTTGGCTGGGTTTAGTCCATCCTGCGGATTTGTCAATCATTTCCCAGCGCTATAATCGGGTCTTAGAGGGGCAATTGAGTGTTAGCGAATTTCGCGTTCTTGCCAAAACGGGCGAAGTTCACTGGCTGCGGGAACGCAGGCGGGCGCTGTGGGACGCAGCCCAGAAGGTTGTAGAACGAATCTACGGCGCAGCGCAGGATATTACGGAATATAAACGAGCCGAAGAGGCTTTGCGCGAAAGCGAAATGCGGTTTCGCCTTTTAGCCGAGAATGCTCCTGATATTATCTATCGGTATCGGTTACGTCCTCCTGGATTTGAATATGTTAATCCTTCAGTGCAAACTGTTTTAGGCTATTCCCCCGAAGAATACTATGCTGACCCTAAGATTCAACTTCGCATCTTACATCCTGATAGCCAAACTCACTTAGAAACGTTTTTGCAAACCTCGCAACCTCATCGGGATCCGCCTGTCGTGCGCTTTATTCATAAGGATGGCCATGATGTTTGGATTGAGCATCGGCAATGGTTGGCAATTGATGAGGCAGGCAACCCCAGCGCAATCGAGGGGATTTTTCGGGATATCACCCAGCGCAAGCAGGCCGAAGAGGCTTTGGCCCAGAAAGCGGAGGAATTAACCCGTTCCAATAAGGAATTAGAGCTTTTTGCGTATGTGGCTTCCCACGATTTGCAAGAGCCGCTGCGAATGGTCAGCAGTTATGTTCAATTGTTAGCCGAAGAATATCGGGGCCAATTGGATGCCGAGGCCGACGAGTTTATTGCCTATGCCGTTGACGGCGCGAATCGGATGCAGCGCCTGATTGATGATTTGCTCCAATACTCGCGGGTTGGGCGACGCGGGCGCGATTTTAACCCGACGGATAGCAATCTCGTTCTACAACATGCCCTGACCAATTTGCGCGTCAGCATCGAGGAACATGCCGCCCAGATCACGGCTGACCAGTTGCCGCTGGTGCTGGCTGATGAGGTTCAATTAGAGCAACTTTTGCAAAATTTGCTCAGTAATGCCATTAAATTTTGCGGAGCCAAAGCCCCACGGGTGCATCTTACCGCCAAGCAGCTCGCCGCCACGGAAGAGTGGCTTTTTGAAGTGCAAGATAATGGCATTGGGATTGAAGCGCAATATAACGAGCGGATTTTTCAGATTTTTCAACGCCTTCACAATCGTAACGAATATCCTGGAACAGGAATCGGACTAGCCGTCTGTCGGAAAATTATTGAGCGCCATGGCGGCCATATTTGGGTCGAATCTGCGCCTGGCGAAGGGACAACCTTCTTTTTCACTCTGAAAGGGACAAAGGTGCATGTCAACGAGCAACAAACCGATTGAGATATTGTTGGTTGAAGATAATATCGGTGATGTGCGCCTAACTCAGATCGCTTTCAAGCGGGGTAAAGGCCTCAATCGCCTCCATGTAGTGGAAGATGGCGTGGAGGCTCTCGCTTTTTTGCGCCAAGAAGGTAAATATCGAGATATGCCGCGCCCAGACCTCGTTTTACTCGATCTCAATTTGCCTCGCAAGAGTGGGAGCGAGGTTTTAGCCGAAATCAAAGCTGATAACCAACTAAAAGTCATTCCTGTTGTGATTCTAACGACTTCTTCGGCCAGCGAAGACATCCTAAAAAGCTATACCCTCCAGGCTAATAGTTATATTACTAAGCCCGTTGAATGGGATCAATTTATGCGGGCGGTCCAAGCCATTAAAGAGTTTTGGTTTACCATTGCGAAACTGCCCCCGGAGGAAGGGCTATGACCGCCTCGCTCATTCAAGTTTTGTTGGTTGAGGATAACCCTGGCGATGCCCGCTTGATTCAGCGTATGTTGACCCAAATTCGGGGCGTAGATTTTGTGGTCAAACATGCTGAAAGGCTAACCACGGGTTTAACCTATCTTGCGGCAGGCAATGTTGATTTAGTCCTGCTTGACCTGGGTTTGCCTGATAGTCAAGGGTTAGAAACGTTTACCAAAGTCCGTGATCAAGCACCTGCCTTGCCAATTATTGTTATGAGTGGTTTGGATGATGAAGAATTAGCGGTTGAGGGGGTTCATCGGGGCGCAGAAGACTATTTAGTTAAAGGCCAAGTGGATGCTCCTTGGTTAGGGCGAGCGATTCGCTATGCAGTAGGGCGCAAACGAGCGAAAGCTGAGTTGCAATTAGCTTATCAAAACCTCAAATCGCTTAATGATCGGTTACAAAGTGAGCTTGATGTTGCGCGACAAGTCCAACGGAGTCTGCTCCCGCCGCCGCGCCCTGACTGGCCTGATCTAGCAGTTTTCTGCTATAGTTTTCCGACCAAAGACGTTGGGGGAAATTTCTATACCTATCGGGCCATTGATGAACGCCGTTTTGCCGTAGCGCTTGGGAACGTTTCGGGAAATGGAATGCCTGCTGCACTCTTAATGGCGGTTTTTTTAGCCCTTTTTCAATCAGTTGTGGGCCAAGGTCTTGCACCTAGCACGCTTTTAGTCTATTTAGGCAATGTTATTGCACCTTACCTTGAGACAAATGAACAAAATTGCACCTTATTGTATTTAGAAGTCACGCCGCCGTTACTTTTGCCCAGAGGCGGCAAAGCGAAAGGGCTAGTTCGCGCTGCGAATGCGGGTTGTATACCGCCACTGATTAAGCACCTTGATGGCAGCGTGGAATGGCTAAAAGTTACAGGGCCCACGCTTGGGGCAAGTTTGGTTGGGGAATTAGGCTATGCTGAAGTAACTTTGAAAATCTCAAGTGGCGATCTGATTATTTTAACTAGTGATGGGGTTAGAAAAGCCGTTAATGCTGAGGGGCAGTTTTTTGGGCTGCATCGTTTGAAGCAAACGGTCCATGATGGCCCAACCAAAGATGCTGAAAAAATGCTAGAGCATTTGAAAAAAGAATTAGCAATTTTTGTTGGTGAAGTAGAATTCTTTGATGATGTCACGATTTTAGTTTTACAGGAATCACACCAAAAAGTCACTTTCAAGCGGGCCGAGTAGTTTTATTACGCTTTACAGCACAAAACAAAAAGGGCTATAATCTCTAAGATTACGGCCCTTTTACCTCTTTCTATCGCGTTACTTATTACAACAACTCTGTTTCTTCTCACTTTCGCGGTTTATTTCGGTTCTATCACAGCACGATCTAACCTTTCAGCCAACCATTGCTGCGTCAAAGTTAAGGCCGCAGGATGAATCCCGTGGCCAATGCGATATTCTTGATAGGCCACATGGGCTGGCGTGGTTTCCAAATAGGCTTTGGCCGCTCGACTCCCTTTAACCGGAATTACATCATCATCGACCCCATGCAACAAAAGAAGATCTAAATCTTTGAGCGTCGCAGGTTGCACACGCGGCAAAATATTTTTGTCCAAATACCCACTGATCGCAATTGCGCCAGCAATAAGCTGCGGTGCAGTCAGGGCCAAGTCAAGGCTCATCACCGCTCCTTGACTAAAACCTAACAAATAGACTTGTTGCGGGTCACCACCGATTTGAGCGGGCAGTTGGGCAACTATCGCTGTCAATTGCTCAAGACTGGCGGCTAAACTTTCATCATCACCAATCAAATTACCAGGTTCACCATACAAATGATACCAAGCATAACCAAAACCAATATTGTAGAAAGCTCTAGCACTTACAATGTACAAACGTTCATCTAAATAGGGAGCTAACCCCATCAGGTCTTCTTCATTGCTACCATAGCCGTGCAACAAAAGCAAGATTGGGGGCGGCGTAGCCGACTTTTTCTGCGGCGGGCGGGTAAGGGCTTGCAACTCAATTTCACTCATGGAGCCACCTTTCTTTAGGGAATCAGCAATTCTTGCCCAACTTGAAGACTATCTCCCTCTTTCTTCGTCAAATGATTGGTTTTCAAAATGTCATTAACCTTGACATTAAACTTTTTAGCGATGCTTCCCAACGTATCTCCATCCTGAATCTGATAGGCTTTAGGCTCTGAAACTTTCGTGGGCGTAAGCGCTGGCGGATTAGCAGGCGTTTTTTGCGGAATCAAGATTTTTTGCCCAGGTTCGAGTTTAATTTCAGCAGCTTTAGTTTTCCCATTAGCTTCCAAAAGCTCTTGAAGCGATAGCCCGAATTTTTGGGCAATGCCAGCCAGCGTATCCTTTTCCTGCACCATATACCAACGGGCTTTTGGCTTGGGAACCGTCGGCAACGGCGAAGCGGTTGGCGTAGCCGCGAGCTTCGTTGGGGTAAGCTCTGCTGTGGTTGCGGTTTCTACGGGAGCAAGAGTCACGGGACTTGAAATAACGCTCGTAGGCTCTGTAAGCGCGGCGGTCTCACTAATGGGCAAGATTCCTTGAAAGTTCCAAAGATCGTCAACGAAGGGGACATCAAGGTTTGCATTATTTGTAAGGGGCAATAACAAGGTCAAATTACCAATCTGAAGACTTGGCACATTGCTGCGCGATAAAACTAAAGCACTCAGAAAAGCAATACTAAATAAAAGTGAGGCAAGCATGGTAATTTGCTCTTCAGAAAGTTGTCTTTGGATTAAGCGCAAACCAATTGCACCACCTACAGGGAGGATTAGAGCCAGAAAAAGTAGCCCATAAACCAATATTTCGACCATATCTTAGCGCTCCACAAACTTAGCTATTGTTACGCCTTCGCCCCCAGCAGAGCCACCACCTGTAAAGGAGCCAATCAAAGGATGACTTTTCAAAAGCTCGCGCACAATTTGGCGCAAAACGCCAGTTCCCTTACCATGAACCAAATGAATTTCGGGTAAGTTAGCGCGAAAAGCATCGTTAAGATAAGCCTCAAGTCTTTCTTGCACTTCAGAAGCTCGCCAACCACGCATATCAAAAGTCATTGAAACCTCAGGAATGGCTGGTAAACTGATTGTACGAGGATTTCGATAACTTTCCAACCGTTCCAATTCAGGATTATGCTTGGCTCGCCGCAGTTCATACAAGGGAACTTGCATCCGAAACCCCCCAACTTGCACATTGGCGGTTTGATCTTCCATATCAAGGGCAAGAATCTCACCGATCAAGCCAACCGAAGCAACTGAAACTTTATCTTTAACTTGCAAAGGGCGCGGCGGCTGCAAAGCTAAAGCTGGCGAAGCCTCAGTTGGTGTTGGTTTAGGCTTCTGTTTTAGCTCTCGAACTTCCTTTTGTACAGTTTGGAAACCTTTTTCGGCTTCTTGTAACGCTTGCGGCGAAATGACACCTTGCTGTAAATCAGAACGCAAACGCCGCAATTGAAGCCGAACTTCGCGCAACTCCTCATCTAATTCGTGCTGTAAAGCCTGGCTCCGCGTCTGGCGCGTAGCTTCCAATTCATCCAATTCATTTGCCAACCGATCTCGATATTTCGCGGCATCTTGGCGCAATTCCTCAGCCCGTTGTAAAGCCAACGCTGTCGCCGCCCGCTCCTGGTGCAACCCCGCCAAAAGGTCTTCAACGTGCGGGCCCTCTTGGTTCAGCATAGCGCGAGCGCGGGCCACCAAAGGAGCTTCAAGCCCCAGGCGAGCCGCAATTGCCAGCGCATTGGAACGCCCTGGAAGCCCAATATTGAGCTTGTAAGTTGGCGATAAGGTCTCCACATCAAATTCCGCCGAAGCATTTTGCACACCTGGCGTAACCGCCGCAAAAGCCTTCAATTCAGCATAATGCGTGGTGGCGATGCCCAAACAACCCTTTTCCAAAAGGCGCTCGACAATAGCTCGCGCTAAAGCCGCACCCTCGACAGGATCCGTTCCCGCCCCAAGCTCATCCAACAAAATTAGGCTGGGATTTGGGTTTTCCCACTGCTCTTTGGCATCTAAGGCTTTCAAAATGCGAATGATATTTGTCAAATGCGCGGAAAAAGTGCTAAGACTCTGTTCAATGCTCTGTTCATCGCCGATGTCAGCGAAAATCTGCCCAAAAAGCGGCAAACAAGAACCTTCGCCCACGGGAATATGGCAGCCAGCTTGAGCCATTAAAGCCAGTAGCCCAACTGTTTTGAGCGCAACCGTTTTGCCGCCCGTATTGGGACCCGTAATCAACAAAAGGTAAAATTCATGGCCCAAAAAGAGATCAATTGGGACAACAGTCCGCTGATCTAAGAGCGGATGGCGAGCTTCGCGCAAAAAAAGTGGGTATTTCGCCGTTTCGGTTGGTTGCCAAGTAGTTAAATCTATTAAATCAGGCTCAAAACATTGCATTTGAGAAGCATACTTCGCTTGAGCAAATGCTAAATCTATTTGCGCTAAAGTTTCAATTCCTGCAATAAGTGTGATTCCATCGGCTCCAACGCTTCCTGAAAGCTCAGTCAAAATGCGTAAAACTTCATGCGCTTCGGCCAGCTGCAATTCGCGCCAGCGATTATTGAGGTCAACCGCCGCGAAAGGTTCAATATACAAAGTTGCGCCACTCGCCGATTGGTCATGAACAAGCCCCCGCACCACCCGTCGCTGGGCCGCCTTCACTGGAACAACGTAACGCCCATTCCGAACCGTAATAATTGCTTCTTGAAGCGCATTAGCAACTTCAGAAGAAGAAATCAGTCTTTGAAGATATTCTTGAAGCCGCTGACCTGCAATTTGAACATCGTGCCGAATGCGCTTTAGGGCTGGACTCGCGTCATCCCGCACACAGCTTCGTTCCTCATCCAGCGCTTGGGCGATCTCCGCTTCCAGCTTAGGCAGTTGAGGTAAAGCCTCGGCAAACTCCCCAAGCAGCTGAATCGTTGCTTTTCCAACCTTCAAAAGTGCTTCGCGCAGGAGGCCTATACTCCGCAAAGTGTTTGCAATCTCTAGCAAATCACTCGTTTCTAAGACTCCACCGCGCATGGCTCGCTCTACTAGCGGACGAATATCGCGTGCGCCGCCGATGGTGATTTCTGAATGCTTTTCAAAAAGCTTGCGAGCCTCATGCGTAAGCCCCAAACGTTTTTTAACTTCATGCATCTCCGTACTTGGTAGAAGCTCTAAAGCCAAAGCATGCGAAGCTGAAAAGGAAGTATAGCGCGTGAGTTGCTCCCGAACTTTGGGAAACTCTAAAATTTCAAGGGTCTGTTCACTAATTGACATAGCGGATGAAAACTCTTTTAGGTTTGATGGGCCTAGCGCGTAAGGATGCGCCGTGCTTCTTCGGGCAAAATCTGCTGAAGATAACTATAGATTTGGGTTGAGATACTTAGTCCAAGATATTTAATAAAGCGCGAATGCTGCACATTTTGGCCCAAAAGTTGCATAATGGGAGAAGGAAAGTGTGCTGCTTCGCGGGTAATCATCAAATTCCAAAGAACAATCGTTAGAATAATGATAAAAAGCGTTGCGAGAAACAAGCCTATGAAGGCTCCCGTGATTCGATCAAGCAGCGCGAACTTTCCTTGAGGTCGAGTTGCCTGAAAAGTATGCGAAAATGCGATGGCAAAAAAGGTAAAACTGCTTACGAGGATTAAGATAAAACTTACATATTCGGCAACGAAGGTTTCGCTTCCAAATTTCCTTGCCAGAATGACGCTGACTAAGGGAAAGTAGAGACAGGAGATAATCAAACAGAGATAAAAGGTTAAAAGTAAGATCGTTGCGTGAAAAGTTCCATGAAAAAAGCCAACAAGCAAAGCCCCAATGAGCAGAAAGCTGAAAAGCAGGTCAATGGTCGCCATCTCCTATTTTCCCTTTGGGGCTTCCCTATTATAACAGATTATTTGAGCAGAGTAAGCAAACCAAAACGGCGTAGCAATGTGTGCAACCGCGCTCTAAACTTCCTAAAAGCTGAATTGGTAAGGGCCAAAGCATATTGTTGTTCAACATGCTGCACATATTGCTCCCTTTCAGCCAGAACATGCTCTAATTCGGTGATTCGCTGGATTAAATGGTTAGAGTTTAGGTGCGAATCGTAAAGAGCGGTACGGTGGGGTTGGGCACAAAAAGCCGCAAGCGGCTGAACAACGTTGGCCCAAAGATAACGCTTAGCAAGGTTATCAGCGGCTTGCCGGCAAGCTTTACGAAGGTTTGAATCAAAATAAACCTTTCTAAGCGTAGTAATCCAACCTTGTACGTCGTTTGGCGCGACAAGAAAACCCGCGCCATGCTGCGAAATTTCAGTTCCCAAACTATCGCCCGCCGTGCATATCACGGGCAAGCGGGCCCAAAGATAATCGAGCAAGCGGGTACGAAAGGCAAACTGCGTTTCAAGCCCTGGTAAATGAGCCGAAAGACCAACATCGGCCTCTGCTAAATATGCGCCACGTTGCTGATAAGGAATCCAAGCATCGAGAAAAATCACAGAATGATTGAAAACGTCTAATTCTTTAGCTAAGGCTTCTGCTTCTTGCCGTTTACGTGTAAAGAAAGGTTCCCCAAATGGATTAGGTCGCGCTCCAGCAAAGAAACAAAGGCGCATTTGAGGACATTCAACTTGCAAGTTTGCTACGGCATGAACGATAATCGCAGGATCAAACCAATCCCAAAGTCCTCCAGCCCAAAGAAAAATCAGATCATTCTGCTTTATTGCAGGATGTACCCCACGCAAAGTAGGTTTTTCAGCAAGAGGCGGCTGCGAAGGGATGCCTGAAGGAACAAGATCAAGGAAAGTGGACAAATCGCGGTCTGCCTGGCGAGCCAAACTGGGCGTAATGCGCCCCATAGCGGTCAAAGCGCCAAGCCAATAAGCCCGCTGTGGTTCAGTGGCACAAAAAAAGAAATCTCCGCGCCGAAGTTGCGCTTCAGTAAGTTTTTGATAGCGGAAATGTTGGTTTTCGGCGGTAGCCAAATCGTTTTTGGCGTAAAGCTCAAGGCCTTCCAAAATAAGCGGATCATAGAGGTCAATTGCCAAGGGCAAATCAGCAGCGAGAAGTTCAGGATGTGCTTCAAAAACAAACCCTTGCCCTATAATGACATCTGTCTGGGCCAAAAAGGGTTCTAAAGCTGCTTTTTCTCCCCAAGCATAGGTTTTAAGGTTGAACTCAGGAAAACTTAGATCGCATTTACCAGGAACAGCTAAAGTAACAAAATGCTCTTTCGCCAGGATACGAGCGATTTCGAGGGCCCGTATCCCTGGGCCAGCCATCGTCGAGCCGACGAGATCGCTGCAAACTATCAAAATGCGTGAGGACATTTCGCCGCTTTGCTTCAATCCACTTGTTTTTCAGCAACATTTTCTTGAAAAGAAGTGATGTTTTCGATTAAATAGCGTGGTCGGCGACGGGACTCATCTAAAGCGCGCCAAAGATATTCGCTTAGAATTCCAATCATGAGCATTTGTAGGCCGCCAAAGACCAAAATAACAAGCATTAATGATGACCAGCCAGCAATTGGTGAGCCGATTAAAGCATTGAATGCAACGAAACCTGCATAGATAAAGCCTAACAAAGCAACGAAAAAGCCAATGTAAGACATGAGCCGAATTGGGAGATAGGTAAAGGAAGTTACGGAATCAATCGCCAGCTTGAGTTTTTTCTCTAAACTCCAGCCCGAACGACTTGTCAAACGGCTTTGCTTAATGTAAGTAATCGTTGTTTGGCGAAAACCCATCCACGTAATAAGCGCTAAAATACTTACGTTACTTTCATTAAATTGCTTAAAAGCCTCAATAACACAGCGATCAATGAGAAAAAAGTCAGCATTTGTGGCTGGAATTTGTTTTATTCCCACAACTCGGTGCATTAGCCAATAATAAGATCGCGCAAAACCTAAATTTGAGGTTCTTTCCCCTTCCCGCCGGGCCCGCACGGCCCACACCACATGCATCCCTTCATACCATTTTGCCAACAAGTGCGGTAAAGTTTCGGGCGGGTCTTGCAAATCGGCGGCCATAATCACAGCACAACGACCTTTTGCATGCTGCAAACCACATGTAATCGCTGTATGGGAACCAAAATTACGTGCAAGCCGCAGACCAAAGACTCTTGAATCTACTTCAGCCAAATCAACAATCGTGTTAAAAGTCTTATCAGCCGAATGATCATCTATAATAATCCATTCCCAGCGTAAATCAAGTGAATCAAGCGTTTCACAAATCCGCTTATAGAGCTTTGGTAGGTTATGGGCTTCGTTACAGGCCGGTGTAAGAATCGAAAGTAGCGGTTGCCCAATGGCTTGTTCACGGCGTTCCTCGGCCTGATTGATCTGCGTTTCGTTGATAAAACTCTGTTTCTTTCCTCGTCTTTGCCGTTGCGGATTATCAACTTGAAGCATTGTGTCCGTTTTACTCATTTGTTTTGCTCTCTGTCTGAATTAAATTGTCTTATTCAATAAATAATTACTTCTTACGCGCTATTGCTAATAAGGATGTACCGAGAGGTATTGGCAATCTGCGTTTTATCAAAGAGACCTCTTGACTTAAAAGCCAGGTTAGTAGCTCGTTGACGATAGGAACAATCTGTAATTCACGTATAGTTAGCTGCTTAGACGATAGATTAGCCCTTTGTTGAACAGAACGGTTTGTAAGACTTGCTAGTTTTCGACCTAGCTTAACCAGTGGAAAAATACTCAGCATATATTGCGTCAGATATTCAATTTGATAGCCAGCAGCAAGCAATTTATTTCGCAATTCTGCTAATTGATAACGCCGAAAATGATGTGATTCTTCATCAAAATAACTCCAAAGATTGGGATGGGCTGGAACAGTTAAGAATAATCTGCCATTTAGTGTAAGTAAACTTTGTAAATCATGCAAGATTTGCATGTCATCAGATAGATGTTCTAACATATCAAAGAGACAAATGCAATTAAACGTTGTGTTAAAAGGGGAATGATGAATATCGCCCTGGATAAGGGAGCAAGGTGTTCGCTGGCGGGCATAGGGTAAACCTTCAGCGAACAAATCCATTCCTACGACTATACCACTTTTACAAACAGATTGCAACACTCGTAAAGTGTTCCCTGTGCCACATCCCACTTCCAAAATCCGATAACCTGGAGCTAAATCTGCAATAATCTGATTCATAAGCGTTTCAATCACTAGATTCCGCGCTTTGAACCAAAAATGTCTGTCTTCTGTTGCAAAAAGAGGAGCAAAATAGGCAGGATTATAGCTCCGATGATGGTCTGAAGATAACAAATCTGTATCTTTTTTCATTTGTCTAAGGTCTCTTGAAATTCATAGAGCGCCGCCACAATTCGCTCTTGCTCATTTTCAGTTAAATCATTATAAAAGGGTAAGCGAAGAATTCGGTCACTTATATTTTCAGTTATGGGACAAATTCCTAATTTTCCTCCAAATTTTTGCCCTATTTCAGAGAGATGCAAGGGAAGATAGTGAAAAACGCTCAAGATATTGTATCTTTTTAGGTGGGCTATCAAGGCTTGGCGTTGTTTCAACGAAGGTAATAAGAGATAAAACATGTGATAGGCTTGCCCACAGTGGGATGGGATAAATGGGAGTTTAATGTTACGATCAGCTGCCCAACCTGCGAGATTCACAGCATAGAAATCCCAAATTTGTTGCCGTTTTGCTTGAATTTGCGCGTGATTCTCAAGTTGAGCATACAAATAGGCAGCTAAAATATCAGAAGGTAAATAGCTGGAACCAACATCCACCCACGTATACTTATCTACTTCGCCCCGAAAAAAGCGACTACGATTAGTTCCTTTCTCACGGATAATTTCTGCACGTTCAATATAGCGCGAATCATTGATAATTAAAGCCCCTCCCTCACCGCAATTGATGTTTTTGGTCTCGTGAAAGCTTTGCGTTGCAAGGCAACCAAACGTACCAAGAAATTGGCCCTTATAGGTTCCAAACAAACCGTGGGCATTATCTTCAACGATTGCGAGGTTATGTTTCTGGGCCAGCGCTAGAATAGGATCCATTTCGCAGGCAACACCTGCATAATGAACAGGTATTATAGCTTTTGTGCGAGGAGTGATCAATTTTCCTAGGAGGTTTTCGTCTAAATTCAAAGTATCTTGGCGAATATCGGCGAAAATAGGCTGTGCGCCACGTAACACAAAAGCATTAACTGTTGAAACAAAAGTGAATGAAGGAACGATGATCTCATCGCCTGGCTGAATTTTGAGCAGCAAGGCTGCCATTTCTAAAGCGTGGGTGCAGGATGTTGTCAAAAGAGCTTTAGATACGCCTAAAACTTGCTCAAGGAAAGTGTTACACTTCTTTGTATACTTTCCGTCGCCAGAAATATGCCCTACTTCGAGCGCATCCATAATGTAGGAAACCTCGTTGCCTGTAAGACAAGGTTTATTAAAGGGAAGCTTCATTTCATAGCTCTTTTCAGCTATTCTGAGGTCTCAAACCATTTATGAAAGGTGTAATAAGCATGATCTAATTCAGCACCCAGGCGGACCCAAACTTTCTGAACAGCAATATTTGTTATTTGAGTAGAATAGAGCATTTGCTGAAAACCTTGTTTCAAGCCCCATTCCATACTTTTAACCATAAAAGAACGATAGATACCTCGCCCTTGGGCTAAAGGTGAGACCCCATAAAGCACACCTTCACCTTCCTTTTCGCTATTTTGCCGCAGAGTTGCAAAACCAACAAGCGTGGACTCCAATTCGGCAACCAAAATTTCATCGGTTAATTCCCGCGAAACACACGAGCGAGTAGCCCAAGAAAGATAAGCCTCATCGCATTTTGCTCGATCTAACTTCTCATCAGCGTGATAATGGCCGAAATAACCGCGAAAAGCCTCGGCTGCTACTTGTTTCACACCATTTTCATCGCCTGGCCGAATGGGTCGCACGTGATTATTTCCAATATCAGGTGGAATAGGCGTTTTGTTAAGGTTACGGGCATAATAAAGCAGCGTATCCATCAAAAGAAAACCTTTTTGCTCCATTGTTTGGGCAACTTGCAAATCTGTAACCTTACAACGAGCAATGAGAAGTTTAACTTGCTGAAGATGACAAAAATCGAGGATGATCGGCAAGTTCTCAAGGGTCACAATTGGGGCCCGAGCGGTCTGAATGCCAAAGCGCTCTTTGTCAATTGCCGATAAGGAAACTGGTAATTCATTAGCGTTCATTTTGTTCTCGAATCGTATACGCAGGTCGATCCATCATTCTAAAGTGCATTCGGGCCAGATATTCACCGATAATACCTAAGATAAAAAGTTGCACACCCGAAAAAATAACAATAACTGAGGCAAGAAAAGGAAATCCAGGTACGCTTCCACCTTTAATGAAATAGTATCCTAGGACGTAGAGCAAAAGACATAGGCCAAAAAGGACAAAAATGAAGCCAATTATACTCGCAATCTGAAGGGGCAAAGTGCTAAAACCTGTAATCATGTTTAAGGCATGGGTAACGAGCTTGCGAAAAGTGTAGTTTGAGGTTCCAATTTGGCGCGGCTGATGCTGCACAGGAATCGCGCCAAAGCGAGTTGTACCCCAAGTAAGCAAAACATCAATGGAGATATAGGAACTGCGATAATTAGCAAAAGCATCACGCAACTGAGTACGAAAAACCCTGAAAGCACTAACTTTACGCGAAGTTTCTGCCCCCATCGTGCTTTGAAGCGCAAGCTTTGTTGTAAGTGAAGCCAGATCACGCCAAAAACCATGCTGTTCTTCGCGTGGTGTACCGTATACAACATCATATCCCTGATTCAGATGCTGAATTAGAGTCGGGATTTCTTCAGGCGGATGCTGAAGATCATCATCTATCGTGAGGATAAGCTCATACTTGGCGGCCCGAATTCCACAAAGTAAGGCATTGTGCTGCCCATAATTACGCATTAAGTTGATTCCACGAACATAAGGATAGGTTTCAATGAGTTTTGTGATCGTTTCCCAACTTTGGTCGCGGCTGCCATCATTGATTAAGAGGATTTCAAATTTTTTGGCAAGCGTAGTTGCAACAGATAAAAGACGCTCAACTAAGGGATAAAGAGAATCTTGACTATTGTAGACGGGGACAACAATGGATAAACTATCATTTTCTGCTTCTGATTTGTGATTTAACACCAAACTTCTTACACTTTCTACTTTTTAAGATTAGATATTATCTCAAACTAGATTTTAATCAGTTGCTTTTTTGTGAATCAAGCGAAAATCCGTAATTTGCACCAGGTTCTTGGCCCCAGGAGTTGCTCTGTAGATTGGCTTGATTTCTATCTTCCGCAAACGAGCATTTTGGTTAAGTTCGAGTAACTTGAGATCATAAGCATAGCCATTTATCTCATTTCCATCGTAAAGCGGGATAATAAGCGTGTTTTGAGTTTGATTATTGAGAGTATAAACGATTTGAAGAGCGCGAGGATAGACTATTTCAGGAAACCCCATCTCTATGAAGAAATAACTATAATCAGCCAAACGTAGATCAAGGTTTTGTTTGAAAGTTAAAGAAGGAAGGCCCAGAACTTTCCAGGTTTTTGAAATACCTTGCGTGCCTGTAATTGGCTTTATCTCAGTTTGTTTCCAAATATTTGGATTAGCTACCTCAAAAACAAAGTCCTCATTTGTCTTTTGAGGCATAAAAGTCGGGGCTTTAGCTGCATTTGCCTCTGGATAACTCGGTTTAGCTGTATCCAAAACAACATCTATGAAAGGATAGCGATATAAACCCCAATCTTGCGCTGGGTTTGCTCCAGGGTTTGAGGCGAGGTGCAAAGTAATGGTTTGCCCCGCGAAGGAATGCAATGGAAAAGAGAACGGTTGCCAAGCGTGTTGATCAGGGGCTAAATGTTGCCTAAAAAGGATTTGATCCGCTTGGTTAGCAGAACTTACCGTGATTTCAAATGTTACACCATCAGCCTCAAATTTGTCAACCGTAGCGGTACTGAGCGCAACAGCTGAATGAAAAGTTGCTTGTTTGACATTTTTGGGAAGCGTAATTGTCCAATCAATGCTATTTGGAGCATGTAAAACTAGATTTAAGTGACGATAATCGCTCCAAGGAGTTGGTGAAAGCGTTAAATCTGGGGTCCATTGAATGTCTGGAATAGCAGGTGCTTCGTGAATTTGAACCTTTTGAAGAATGAAATCACCTTGTAACGCCCATTGTTGCCTGGGAGCAAAAGTCGAAAGTTGATGCCGCTCAAGGGGTGAAGCGAGATGTTTAATGTAATTTGTACTGCCTGGATCCCAAATGACCAATGTATTTTCACAATATACGGGAGCTTCTCGATAATTCCGAATGCAAGAAGCAGAAGCAGGGCTGCGGGTTCCGAGAAAAACACTTTTATCTCGATAGCTTATATTCGATCCTAAGTAAAGAATAACGATTGCAAGAACGGCTCCGGCGCTCCAGAAAGGTACAGAGAGAGAGAGAGCTTTCTGAAATGAGCTTTTTGGTTTAGCACGCTCTTTGAATTGGTTATCGCTCCACAAAATATAGATTAAACCTACAAGACCAACCCAAAGAGACATTCCCATATAGGTATACCAGGGCAAAAGGCCGCCGCGAAAGACGCTCACAATACACAAATTCAGAAAGCCGTGAATCATAAGCATAATTGTTGGGGCCGAGGCTTGCAGAAGAAACCATCTTTTTCTGCATCCCAGCAGAAGAAAGCCTGTCAAGCCTAGCGCAATTCCCACTGCACCAGCTAAGTTTGCCTCCGCAGGAAAGACATTTTGGGCAAAAGTGTTATTAGCGAGGGGTAAACCAATTAAAGGTAGCAAAATTTGATAGTTCCCAAGAGATTTAACACTTGAATCACCAGGGATTCGCAGAAAAACCAGAAAGATGATGTATGGGATTGCGGATAGAATAGCTCCCCCAAGCCAAACAGCATAATGAAGCAGGCGACGAAAGTTAAGAATTAGCATTCCAACAAGAAAAGCAGGCCAGGCTATCAACCCGCTTGCGGTTGTCCAAGACGCAACAATTCCCCCAGTAAGCATTATTCCAATCGCAGCCCACTGGTTGGGCCACCTTACCAAGCCCCAAATACCAATTGTAACTGCAAGTTGCCCTAGATTTACGCCTATCGCAGTTACTCCATGCTCAAATAAACTGATTTGGGAAGTTGAAAATGTGAGAGCCGCTATGAGGGGCAACATTATTCCTTGGCCAACAAAGTTTTTCTGAAATCTTATGAAGGAAGCGTAGAGAAAATAGACTTTGAAGATGCTGAAAAGCACGCCAAGCCAAAGAAGGGAATAAATGTTTAGGTGGGTGAGATAAGCCATTGCAATGTAGATCAGGCTCGTGAAAAAGATAAAATGGGTATTATAGAAAACCTCACGAAAGAATCTTTGCCAGTCATAAGTACCATCTAATATGGGGCCCAAAAAAGCTAAAATGACAAAATCATCACTAGATGGGTTATCAGCACCTGTTGTTGCGAGGATAAATATTATATGCAGGATAGGTAGCAAGGTTAAGATTGCACTAGCGCTCAAACCTACACACTCTATTACTTTCAACCTTTGTAATAAAGCTCTTTTTTGCCAGATTGTTAGGGATAACCAACCTAAACCAAGGCTTAGACCACCGATAAGTATAATTTGTGAAGTGGGGGGCGTAACGAGGTTCCATCCCCAAATCCCTTGCCAGATGCTAATTATACCCTGAAAAATGAGCAAAAATGAGGCTACTAAGCCACGATTTAGTTGTAATTGTCGCATTAAACTATAGACAATGAGGGTTAAGAAAACTATTACAGCTAGAAAATGCTCTGGAGCAGTACCATCTCCACTTATTGCGAGATCACTGACGATAATCCCGATCTCTCGCCTCCCTCCTTTTTCACGCATTGTCGGTGATTCAACCCAAAGATTAAGAAATGCAGCCTCTTCGTGAGGGAGCATGAAGGAATATGATCGCAGCCCAGGCAGGATAGAGAAAGAAGCAATGGGAATATGGGCTTTAGAGCGAATTCGCACGGGAGTCGCTTGTTCTGAAGCACTTGCTAAGGTAATTTTTAGCTTGGGATTGCCCCCAGGGTTGGGGAGGCGAAAAAAGGCGTTACCTTTCGTCCAGCGATACAAACGCGCTTGATAGGTAACAGGAAATTGCTCTGTAGCATAGAGATTCTCACTCAAGGGCAAATTATCTACTGTAAAAGCGGCGGTACGAGGGAAATAATAAGCCCTTTGAACAATAAAAGTTATCCCTATGAGCAGAGCAAGCAGAATGAAAAAATCTATTTTAGGCCAAGGCTGAGAAATGTTGAGTTTCATCTATGATTAACGCTTTTTAGCAGAATGAATTGGTTTGTCTAACGCATAATGAGGCTTTTGACAAAATTCAGCAAGTGGTTCTAAGACTTTAGACCAGGTGAAATCTTGCT
>Ga0316612_1000139_pt1 | contig 27393 bp, 28 predicted proteins | sample MIS2016226_MG_FD_207676 | JGI IMG/M metagenome (GOLD analysis project Ga0316612, IMG submission 207676) | Microbial mat bacterial communities from Middle Island sinkhole, Lake Huron, Michigan, United States - MIS.2016.226 | ecosystem: Environmental > Aquatic > Freshwater > Lake > Sediment... | reverse complement strand
GAAATAAAATTGGTTACAAAAAATAATAAAATGAGCATACAAACCATATCATTATCAGGCAGAAAAAAGGTGGTCTCAAATAAAGAGATGACTTTTTTAGAGCGAATGTATCTTTTAGCCATCTTAAAGGGCTTGTGGATTACAATCCAACACTTTTTCAGAAAAAAAGCAACCATTCAATATCCTGAGCAAGTACGAGAATTTAGTCCCGTTTATCGAGGGCAACACATGCTAAAACGCGACGAACAAGGTCGGGAAAACTGCACCGCTTGTGGGTTGTGTGCTTTGTCCTGTCCTGCTGAAGCCATTACGATGGTAGCATCAGAACGCAAGGCAGATGAAAAACATCTCTATCGTGAAGAAAAATACGCTTCGATATACGAAATCAATATGTTGCGTTGCATTTTTTGTGGTTTGTGTGAAGAAGCCTGCCCAAAAGATGCCATTTATTTGACTATTTCTAAAGAATTGGTGCCTGCTAATTACAGTCGGGAAGATTTTATTTTTGGAAAAGATAAATTGGTAATGCCTTTAGAAATGGCTGTAAAAAATTCTCAACTAAAAAACGCTAACTAATGATACAGATTCCAAATATAGCGAACGCAACCCCAATACAAATTATTTTTTCTGTGTTGTCAATCGTCACCTTGGCAACAGCTTTTTTGGCAATTTACAGCAAAAAACCGATGCACAATGCCATCTATTTGGTGATTTGTTTCACATCCATTTCAGGGCATTATTTGTTGTTAAATGCTCAATTTTTAGCCTTCGTAAACTTGATTGTTTACATCGGGGCGATTATGATTTTGATGGTATTTACCATTATGTTGATGAATTTGAATAATGAAGATGAGGTGCATAAACCAAGGGTTACTCGGTTTGGTGCCATTGTTTTATTCTGTTTGATGTGCGTGGTTTTGATTGCGATTTTTATGAATTCAAAACCCATTGCCGACGGAAGTTATGATGTAACAAGCGAAGATTATCAATCTATAAATGTATTGGGTAAATTATTGCTTAACGAATATATGGTGCCTTTTGAATTTGCTTCGGTATTGCTTTTAGTGGCTATGATTGGGGCAGTTTTATTGTCTAAAAAAGAAAAATCAGAAAAATAATATGGATAATATTTTAAACCAAATTGGTATTGAAAATTACATCTTCCTGAGCGTTATACTTTTTTGTATTGGCGTTTTTGGCGTGTTGTACAGACGAAATGCAATTGTTGTATTCATGTCAATCGAAATTATGTTGAATGCAATCAACCTTTTGTTTGCGGCATTTTCGACCTATCATCAAGATGCACAAGGACAGGTTTTTGTGTTCTTCTCTATGGCGGTTGCCGCTGCCGAAGTGGCTGTTGGATTAGCAATTTTAGTTTCGATTTTTAGAAATATGCACACCATTGATGTTAGTAATTTGAAAAATTTAAAAGGATAATCTTCTATGGATACAAGTTTAGTTTTAGTCTTAGTATTAGCTCCTTTTTTAGGATTTTTGTTTAATGTTTTTCTGGGTAAAAAAGCAGGTAAAAACATCGTAGGAATTGTGGGAACACTTTCGGTGACGATTTCCTTTGCCATAACTTTATATTTATTTGCCGATGTAAATCAAGAACCTATTATCATCAATTTGTTCGATTGGATTTCGGTTCAAAGATTCAATGTAAGTTTCGGATTTCTTATCGATCAATTGACGATTATCTGGTTGTTGTTTGTAACTGGAATTGGATCTTTGATTCATTTGTACTCCATCAGTTATATGCACGATGACGAGAAAATGCACTCGTTTTTTGCTTACTTGAATTTGTTCATTTTCTTTATGATTACTTTGGTCATCGGAAGCAATTTGCTAATGATGTTCATTGGTTGGGAAGGCGTGGGACTTTGCTCCTATTTATTAATCGGATTTTGGTACAAAAATCAGGATTTCAATGATGCCGCCAAAAAAGCTTTCATAATGAATAGAATTGGAGATTTGGGATTTTTGATTGGGATATTTATTCTAGCAACTTATGGGTCTTTAAATTTCATCGATTTAGCAAAAATTATTCCATTTAATAATGCAGTTTCAACAGATCCAATGTTGGCAGTAGCGACTTTGTGTTTATTCATCGGTGCCACTGGAAAATCAGCACAAATTCCATTATATACTTGGTTGCCCGATGCAATGGCGGGACCGACTCCCGTTTCGGCATTGATTCACGCTGCAACGATGGTTACCGCAGGGATTTTTATGATTACCAGATTGAACTTCTTGTTTGATTTAGCTCCAAATATTCAAAATATTATTGCTATTGTTGGTGCATTTACGGCTTTGGTCGCTGCCACGATTGCCTTGGTTCAAAACGACATCAAGAAAGTTTTGGCTTATTCTACCGTTTCTCAATTGGGTTTAATGTTCTTGGCTTTAGGATTGGGTGCATACCAAATAGCGGTTTTCCACGTAATCACACACGCTTTCTTCAAAGCTTGTTTGTTCTTGGGTTCCGGCTCGGTAATTCACGGACTGCAAGGTGAACAAGATATGCGACGAATGGGTGGTTTGAAAAAAGCAATGCCCATCACTTTTTGGACAATGTTGATTGCAGCTTTGGCTATTTCTGGAATATTTCCTTTGGCTGGATTTTGGTCTAAAGACGAAATTTTAATGACAGCTTTTCACGAAAATAAGGTTTTATGGGTAATCGGATCTATTGCTTCGATAATGACCGCTTTTTATATGTTCAGATTAATTTACCTTACCTTTTTCAATTCATTCAGAGGAACTGAGGAACAAAAACACCATCTGCACGAAAGTCCAAGTTTGATTACTTTTCCTTTAATTATTTTGGCGATTTTATCCTTCTTTGGTGGAATCATTAGTTTGCCGGGACACAGCTGGTTGAATGACTATTTGTCTCCATTATTTTCAAATACTACGCACGAAGCCCACACTCTGGGAACTACCGAATATGCCTTGATGGCAATTGCTACTGTTGGTGCCCTTATCGGAATTGGTATTGCTTATAAAAAATACTTGAAAGACAACTCGATTCCTAGCGAAGATGCCGAAATCGAAGGTGTTGCCAAAGTTTTATACAACAAATATTATGTTGATGAAGCTTATAATTTCCTTTTTGTAAAACCAACAAACTTTTTATCCAATTTTTTTAGAGATACTGTAGAAACCTCTTTATTTTCAATGGTTTTTGGATTGGGTAAAGCTACCAATAGTCTGGCATTGCAAGGCAAAAAAGTTCATAACGGAAGTGTTGGTTTGTATCTTTTTGCTTTTGTTATTGGCATTATTGCCATATTAACTTATTTATTTTTACAATAATTTTCTACCTGATGGATGTAACTACACTATTAATTATTCTTTTGGTTGGCACATTGGCTACTTATTTTTCGGGTGATAAATGGGCACCAAAAGTGGCTTTGCTTGTTGGTTTGACCGCTTTTGCTGGAGCCATTTGTTTGTTGAGCCAATACAATTTAGGAAACGAAATCAACTACACCAAACTTTGGATAACCAACCCAAAAATTCATTTGGCTTTTCAAGCAGACGGATTATCCTTGGCAATACTTTTGCTAACAACCGCTTTGACGCCAATTATCATTTATTCGTCTTTTGGGAATACCTATAAAAACGCCAAAACATTCTACTCCTTAATCTTGTTTATGAGCTTTGCGATGTCGGGAACTTTCCTAGCTTCGGACGGACTTTTATATTACATTTTTTGGGAATTAGCTTTGATTCCTATTTACTTCATAGCATTACTTTGGGGCAATGGCGATGCCGAAGAACGAAAAAAAGCAGTGGTAAAATTCTTTATTTACACTCTTGCAGGTTCGTTGTTTATGCTGGTTGCCTTTGTTTATTTGTACACAAAAGCATCAAGTTTTTTAATTAGTGATTTAACTCAACTTAAATTATCTTCAACAGAACAATTTTGGATATTCTTGGCTTTCTTCTTGGCTTATGCCATCAAAATTCCGTTGATTCCTTTTCATACTTGGCAGGCAAAAGTCTATCAAAAAGCACCAACCGTTGGAACGATGTTGCTTTCGGGAATTATGCTAAAAATGGGATTGTACAGCGTTATTCGTTGGCAATTGCCCATCGCACCATTGGCAGCAAAAGAATATATGGGTGTGTTTATTGGATTAGGACTTGTAGGCGTAATCTATGGTTCTATTGTGGCTTTGCGCCAAAAAGATTTGAAAAAATTATTGGCTTATTCTTCTTTGGCACACGTAGGGTTGATTGCTGCTGGAGCTTACACTCTAACCCTTGACGGTTTGCGAGGTGCGGTTTTGCAAATGATTGCCCACGGTTTTGTGGTAGTAGGATTGTTTCTAGTAGCCGAAATTATTTTCAGAAGATACGAAACTAGAAAAATTGCCGAAATGGGTGGTATTCGAGCCCAATCGCCAAAATTCACTTCTATGTTTATGCTTTTGGTTTTGGCATCCGTTGCTTTGCCATCTACCTTTAATTTTGTGGGAGAATTTACCGTTTTGTATAGCCTTTCTCAAATAAACATTTGGTTTGCTGTCTTGGGTGGAACAACCATAATCTTAGGAGCTTATTATATGCTAAAAATGTTTCAACAGGTGATGTTGGGTGAAACGAATAACAAAATATTTGCTGATGTCACTTTTAATGAAGGTTTGTCTTTAGTAATTATCATCGCTGTTTTGTTCTTCTTTGGGTTGTATCCGAAACCCATTATGGATTTGATAACGCCGAGTTTAGAAAATATTTTAATTTTGATTAATAGATAGTTAGGATTAGAATAAACCCAAAAATGCAAATTCAAAGTTTGTTTGTACTTTTGAAAACAGTGATTAATTAGAAATTATTGTGTCAGTTGCAATATAAAAATAGAGAAAATGGAAGTAATAACAATTATCCAAGAAATACAGCAATTATCTTTACGGAAAAGGTTTTTGATAATTGAAGAGACTTTGAAGTCCATCAAAAAAGAAGAATTAAAGAATGAACACAAGGTCATATTTGATGATTCAGATGATGTAAATGCTGTGCATTCAATGCTTTCAATAAATGAAAAATCATTGGCTAAAGATTGGTTATCAGAAGAGGATAATCGTTGGGATAAAATTTTATAAATTAAATGTACAAACAAGGAGATATTGTAGTAGTAAAATTTCCATTTACGGATGGTTCTGAATTTAAGAAACGACCTGCTTTGGTTATTTCTAATGATTTAGTAAACAAAACAGGCGATTTGCTAATCGTTCAAATTACATCAAAAAAACACGAAGATAAACTCTCTGTAACAATAAATGATAACGATTGTTTACTCAATCTTCCTTTAAGAAGTTACATAAGAGTTCATAAAATATTTACCGTAAATCAAAACCTTATATTATCAAAAATTACTGTTTTAAATTCCAAACCTTTTGGTAATATTTCTAAAAAAATTACTGAATTACTTGAAGTTATGCCTGTTAAATAAATTAATATTGGTTGTGTATAGCTTTTTTCCTATAGTACTAAACCATAAAAGATTAGTTGTTTCTTGAATTTAACCCAAAAAAAATAAACGTTTTCCATCTATTATGAATATAGAAACATACAGAATACATTTAAAAGAACTATTACAAGGTCACAAGTATAAACCTTATGAAAGACAAGCTGAAGGAGTTGTTTTTGTTGGTCCACCCGAAACACTGAATATATTAGAAAAGAAAGAAAAATATGAATTTGTTTATTTATTATGTATGTTTATGGCTTTTGATTTAAAAACTTTTGAAATTTATAACCAATTTTACTTGTCACTAAAAAATGAGTTTTATATCCCAAAATTTGAATATGGCTTAACTAATGCATTTGTCTATCCAAATAGAGTTTTTGCAGATTATAAGATTGGAATCATTGAAGAATATTTTAATAATTCATTTAATACATTTTATTCTTTTACTAACGAACTAACAAATAAAATTGATAAAAATTTTGACATTAATTTTTTATTAAATTCCATTTTAGAAGATACAGATTTAAAATTTGGATTATTTGGAACTACATTTGTAAAACGTATCGAAATGAAAATGCAACAAAACAATGAATGAAAAAAAGCATTAAATCGCATTTGCAGGAAGAAAAACAAGTCAAACGAAAGGGGATGTTGTATCATAAAACCCAAGTGAATTTGGCGTACAATTCCAATAAAATAGAAGGAAGCAAACTTACTGAAGAACAAACGAGATACATTTTCGAAACAAGAACCATTGGTTTCAAAGATCAAGAAGCCGTTCCTGTTGATGATATTATTGAAACCTCAAATCATTTTGTGGCTTTTGATTATTTGATAGAAACCATTGATAATCCATTATCAAATGAAGTAATTAAAGCGTTTCATCGAATCTTAAAAAACGGAACTTCCGATGCGACAAAAGATTGGTTTAATGTGGGAGATTGGAAAAAATTACCAAATGAAGTTGGTGACAATAAAACAACTTTGCCAGAAAATGTAGAAAAAAAGATGAATCAACTTAATGCTACCTATAATTTGAAAAGAAATATATATTTTGAAGACATTGTTGAATATCATTATCAGTTTGAAAAAATCCATCCTTTTCAAGATGGAAACGGAAGAGTTGGCAGGTTGCTATTATTTCGAGAATGTTTAAGAAATAACATCGTACCATTTATAATTGATGACAACCACAAACAATTTTATTATCGTGGATTGAAAGAATTTGAAAATGTTAGAGAATACTTAATCGATACTTGTCTTTCTGCTCAAGATACTTATAAAAAATGGGTTAACTATTTTTATGGGAATTTGAACAAGAAATAATTATCACAAACGAACAAGAAAAGGTTTAAAAAAACCTAAATTAAAAATCATAAAATGAACACACTAATAGCCATATCAGCACTCGGAGTTTTAACTCTTGTTTTTGAAATTTTAAATTTTAGAAAAGCCATTGTTCCAGTAACCATACTAGGTCTTTTGGCAGTTCTTGGTTTAACTTACACTGAATTTAATACTCCAGCGAGTTACTACAATAATATGATTGTAGTAAGCAAATTTTCGTCCGTTTTTTCGGCATTGTTTATTGTACTAACTATTTTCTTGATTGCATTGGCTCATGATTTCTATGAAAATCATCAAACTAAAATATCCGATTTCATTGCTATAAAAATATTTATGCTTGCTGGTGCAGTAGCGATGGTTTCTTTTGGAAACTTGGCGATGTTCTTTCTTGGAATCGAAGTTTTATCAATTTCCTTATACATTTTGGCGGCAAGCAACCGATTGAATGTGAAAAGTAACGAAGCCGGAATGAAATATTTCCTAATGGGTTCTTTTGCCTCGGGAATTTTATTGTTTGGAATTTGCTTCATTTACGGTGCAATGGGTTCTTTTGATGTAGCTGAAATTACCGAATGGTCTCGCTCTGCCGAATTGCCAATTTGGTTTCCAATAGGAATTTCATTGGTTACCATTGGAATGTTTTTCAAAATTGCTGCTGTTCCTTTTCATTTTTGGGCGCCAGACGTTTATGAAGGTTCGCCAACTTTGACAACCGCCACAATGAGCACTTTGGTAAAAGTAGTGGCTATGGCTACTTTGTATAAATTACTTACTGCTATGAATGCTGACCTTTCCGAGGCTGCTTTAAATATTATTATTGTAATTTCAATTGCATCAATGACCGTTGGAAATATTATGGCGTTGAAACAAAACAATGTGAAAAGGATGTTGGCTTTCTCTGGAATTTCACACGCTGGTTTTATGTTGATGACTTTGTTAAATATTAGCAACTCGGCGGGCAATTTGTTGTATTATACTGCGGCTTATTCCTTGTCGGGAATTGCTGCTTTTGCTGTGATTTTATACGTTTGTAAAAACAAGGACAACGAAGATATTGCAAACTTCAACGGATTAGGTAAAAACAATCCATTGATGGCGGCAATTCTAACAGCTTCTTTGCTTTCTATGGCTGGAATTCCAATCTTTGCTGGATTTTTTGCCAAAATGTTTTTGTTTACCCAAACCATCGCTGCAGGTTATTTAGTAGTGGTTATTGCAGCCGTTATCAACTCAATCATCAGTGTGGGCTATTATTTCAAATTGATTTTGGCGATGTACAACAAAGAACCAAACGAAGAAGCCACAAAAACGCCCTTTGTGTTTTATGCAGTAGCTATTGTTTCCATTCTTTTGAATATCGTTTTGGGATTGTTTCCTTCTACGGTGTTGGATTTGTTGAGATAATTCGAAATACAGAAAATAAATTACACCAAACCATCAAGAGCAATTTTGGTGGTTTTTTGTTTAGAACTTTTAAAATAATCATACATTTGATTCTTCAAAAACCAATTTAGAATGTATTAGCCTAATGATTGAAACCAATCGCATCGAATTCAAACAACAACTAACGGATAATTTAGAAAAAGAAGTAATTGCTTTTCTAAATTATGCAACTGGTGGTACAATTTATATTGGAATCAGCAAAGAAGGTGTTGCGGTAGGCGTTTTGGATTCTGATGGCGACCAACTCAAAATAAAAGACCGATTAAAAAATAACATTTCTCCATCTTGTATGGGTTTGTTTGATGTAATAAGCGAAAAAATCAATGGTCTTGACATTATCAAAATAATTGTGGCGAGTGGTTTAGAAAAACCTTATTTCATCAAGAAATTGAGTATGACCGAAAAAGGTTGCTTTATGCGAATAGGCTCTTCTGCCGAACCAATGCCTCAAAAATTAATAGATGAATTATTTGCCAAACGAATTCGAAATTCTATTAGTAAAATAAAATCCAATCGACAGGATTTAACTTTTGAACAACTCAAAATTTATTATGAGACTACTGGCAGTCAACTCAATAGTAAATTTGCTCAAAATCTCGAATTGCGCAACGAAGATGGTTTCTGGAATTATGTGGGTTATCTATTAGCGGATCACAACGGAACTTCTATCAAAGTAGCCAAATATAGCGGTACAAACAGAGTAAATCTTATTGAAAATAACGAATACGGTTATTGTTCTTTGATAAAAGCAGCCAAACAGGTTTTAGACAAATTAGAATTAGAAAACAAAACCCTTTCCAAAATAACATCTAAAGAAAGAGAAAACCAACGTTTATGGAATCCAATTGCTTTGAGGGAAGCTGTTATCAATGCCATCATTCATAACGATTACACCAATGAAGTTCCTCCAAAATTTGAAATATTCGACAACAGAATAGAAATTACTTCTGCTGGCGGACTGCCTGATGGATTGACTCAAGATGAATTTTTTGATGGTGTTTCTCTTCCTCGAAACAAAGAATTAATGCGCATTTTCAAGGATTTGGATATGGTCGAACAATTGGGTTCGGGCGTACCCAGAATTTTAGAAAGTTATGGTAGAGAATTTTTTAAATTTTCTCCTAATTTCCTTCGTATGACTTTTAAAGCAGCTCCTAGAGAATACGAAATTGGTGATTTTTCAGACGAACAAATAGGTGGACAAATAGGTGGACAAATAGGTGGACAAATAGATAGACAAATAGGTAGTGCAATCGATTTAACAGAAAATCAAAAAGAAATTTTAAAGATAATACTAGATAATAATAAAGTTACCCGTAATGACATTGCTAATCTATTAAAAATCAACGAATCAGCAGTATCAAAACATATCGAAATCTTAAAAAATAAAGGATATATTGAGCGTATTGGAAGTACTAGAGGGCATTGGATTGATGTATTTCAAGAAGAAAAAAGCATTGGTCTTTCGGGTGGACAAATAGAAAGAACAAGTACCCCAATAAGTACCCCAATAAGTACCCCAATAAAAAGTTTAACAGAAAGACAAAAAGAAATTTTGACGATAATTATTAATGACATCAAAGTAAGTCGTCGTGATATAGCAAAGCAATTAAATATCAATGAATCTGCGGTAAAAAAACATTTAGAAAATTTGAAAGAAAAAGGATGTCTTGAGCGTGTTGGTGGCACCAGAGGACATTGGAAACTAACTACAATAATTTAAAACAACTTCACAACCCTAATATAAAATATGTTTTTTAACTCGCTAATCTTTGCAATTTTCCTACCCATAGTATTTTTACTTTATTGGTTTGTTTTTAGTAAAACCAAAAGTACACAAAACGCATTTCTGGTTGTGGTGAGTTATTATTTTTATTCTTGTTGGGATTGGCGTTTCTTGTTTTTATTGCTGTTTTCAACTCTTTTGTGCTATTATACAGGAATCAAAATAGAAAAAAGCATTGGAGAACGGGAACGTAAATTTTGGTTTTGGTTGAGTGTCGTTTTCAATCTTGGCTTCTTGGCCATATTCAAATATTACAACTTTTTTGCGTTTTCTTTTTCGGAAGCTTTAAACAATATTGGCATACAATCTAGTCCGCTTTTGTTGGACGTGATTCTTCCGGTTGGAATTTCCTTCTATACTTTTCACGGTTTGTCTTATGTGATTGACATTTATTACAAAAGAATACAGTCCGAAAAAGACGTTATTGATTATGCGCTTTTCGTGAGTTATTTTCCGCTTTTGGTTGCTGGACCTATCGAAAGGGCGACACATTTATTGCCGCAAGTAAAACTAAAGCGAAGCTTCGATTTTGAAAAAGCCAAAGAAGGTGTTTACCAAATCATTTGGGGATTGGTCAAAAAAGTGGTCATTGCCGATACTTGTGCGACTTATGCCAACTCTATTTTTGACAATTATACTTCGATGAATTCCTTGTCGTTAATTTTGGGTGCAGTTTATTTTGCCTTCCAAATTTATGGCGACTTTTCAGGTTATTCAGATATGGCTTTGGGAATGTCCAAATTGTTTGGATTGGACTTGTTGCGCAATTTCAATTATCCGTATTTTTCCAGAGATATTGCCGAGTTTTGGCGTCGTTGGCACATTTCGTTGTCGTCTTGGTTTCGGGATTATTTGTATATTCCACTAGGCGGAAGCAGAGGGAGTAAACTAAAACAAGTCCGCAATGTGTTCATCATTTTTGTTGTGAGCGGTTTTTGGCACGGAGCCAATTGGACTTTCCTAGCTTGGGGATTCATAAATGCAATGTATTTCCTGCCCTCATTACTTTTGGGAACAAACCGAAACAATATGGAAACGGCCGAATTGCATTGGAATTTCAATTCCATAAAAGTGTTTTTTAGTATTCTTGCCACTTTTTCGATAACCTGCTTGGCTTGGATATTTTTCCGGGCAAAATCCATACACACAGCTTTTGATTATATTTCAACTATTTTCACTAACGGCAATTTTGCTTCACAATTTCTACAAAACCAACGCTACAGTTATGAATTACTATGGTTGATTCTAGCTTTTGTTTTGGTCGAATGGAACAGCCGATATAAAATTGAACCCATTTCAGGAAAATTCAGTTGGTTGAAAATGGCTTTGTGTCTTTTAACAATTATCGCTTTAGGAACATACTCTGATTATAAAGAATTTATTTATTTTCAATTCTAATGACAAAATTTATAATAGTAATTGCCAAAATTCTACTTACAATACTAATACTTTTAGTACTGCTAGATTGGACTTACACGACCGTTTATTTACATTCTTCCAATCGTGGAAAAGTAGAAAATGTTTTCAATTCCAAAGCCGAAAATTATGATGTTGTGATTTTGGGTTCATCAAGAGCCAACAATCATTTTGTACCCGAATTGTTTGAAAAGAAAGGGTTGAAAACATTTAATTACGGAATGAGCGGTGCCCATTTATTCGAAGCTTCTTTGTTATTAAAATTAATGGCGGAGCGCAACTATAAAATCAAAACCGTGATTCTGGAGGCTGATTTGGGTCTTTGCAACGAAAAAGAATCTGAAATGATTGCCGCTAAATTTCTGCCGTACATCCATCATTCCGAAATTATCAAGAATCATTTTTCGAGTCAGGAAAATTTTAATGAATTGTATTATATTCCTTTTTACCGCTATGTAGATTTTGATGCTCTCATTGGTTTTCGAGAAATGTACAACACAGCAACGAGCAAACCCACGAATATTTTGGACCATTTGGGTTATCATCCTTTGATTAATAAAAAGCAAGGAAATATGAAGAATGATATCCGGGCTTTGAAACCCATTCGCAACAAATATTACGAGGAAATCAAGCAAATTTGCCAGCAAAACAATTACAAGTTAATTACGGTAATGACCCCAATGTGTGCCAATGTCAAAGGCTTGGATTATTTTGAAAAAGCAAACCAAATTTATCCCGAAATTCACAATCTGGAAAACGTGGTGCAAGGAGATCAATATTTTTCTTCCTGCGGACATTTGAATGATGCGGGAGCGCGAATGTTTACGAAGATTGTTATTGAGAAGTTTTTTTGAGAAGTAATGAAAGACCCAACCATTTATCCTATATTTACTTAAAAAAATATTAATAGGATTTAACTTATTTGGAATTTACAAAAAGAAAAATTTATGGCTTTAAATAAATTATTTATTCATTTCGGCTTATTAATAATATTCATCAATACTTACATAAAACACGAAAGTCAGCAAACTACAGAACAATATTCTTTAATCTTAAAAGTATATACAGAAAACGGAAAGAACTATTTAGATGCAGATTATGTTCAATATTTAATTGGCGATAAAGCAATAGAAGAAGCAAAAAAAAATGGGGATGCTGATGCTTTTATTGTGGATGGAAAGAAAATTTATGCTGTCCCTAATGATTATTATATTGTGAATAAAAATAAGACAATTAGAAAAATAGAACTGTCCTATAATCCTAAATTTAATTTATTAATTGGTGAGAATCTAAAAGGCTCAAATACATTCGAAAACTTTAAAAAAAATTATCACGATACACTTTATATTTTACGTTTAAAGAATAATAAAATAATTGAAGTTAAAGAAGTGTTTATTCCGTAAGAAGAATTTAACTTTAATGAGCGCACATAAACAAATTGAAATGGCAAACAACACCGAAAACACAAAAGCAATCCATTGGGGAATCTTGGGATGTGGCAATGTTACTGAACTAAAAAGTGGTCCAGCCTATCAAAAAACTACAGGTTTCAAAATCGAAGCTGTAATGCGAAGAGATGCTGAAAAAGCGGCAGATTATGCCAAAAGACACAACATCAGTAAATTTTATTCAGATGCAGATGAATTAATCAATGATCCCGAAATTGATGCCATTTATATTGCAACTCCACCAGATACACATCATTTTTATGGTTTAAAAGTAGCTTTGGCCGGAAAAATTTGCTGCATCGAAAAACCATTGGCGCCAAGCTACAAAGAAAGTGTCGAAATTTACGAAGCTTTTAAAACGAAGAATGTTCCTTTGTTTACCGCTTATTACAGAAGAACTTTGCCTCGTTTCGAACAAATAAAAACGTGGCTTGACAATAATAAAATTGGTGAAGTAAGATCCATTCGATGGAACTTGACAAAATCAGCTTCTGAACAAGATTTGTCGGGAGCATACAATTGGCGTACGGATGCCAAAATAGCTCCAGGTGGTTATTTTGATGATTTGGCAAGTCACGGGTTGGATTTATTCACTTTCCTTTTGGGAGACATCAAGGAAGTTTCTGGTTATAGTTTGAACCAGCAAGGATTATATTCCGCCAAAGATGCCATTACGGCTTGCTGGCTTCACGAATGCGGAATCACGGGAAATGGTAATTGGAATTTTGGAAGCCATAAACGAGAAGATTTTGTTGAAATTGCTGGAAGCGAAGGTAAAATTACATTTTCCATTTTCGAAAATGACCCTATTGTACTTTCAAATGATGAAGGTGAAACACAACTTTTTATCGAACATCCAGAAAACGTGCAATTGCATCACGTAGAAAGAATTCGGGAACAGCTGCTGGGCAATAGCCAGCACCCATCCAACGGTTTGACTGCTTCACACACCAGTTGGTTTATGGACAAGATTCTAAGAAACATTTAGGATAAAAAAAATAGCACTAATTAATTTAATCAACGCAAATGCAAACAAACAACTCAAAAAGAATCCGCTGTGGAATTCTAGGATGTGGCAACTTTACGGAAGTAAAAAAAGTTAGGCTTATCCGAAATTCACAATCTCGAAAATGTCGTGCAAGGTGACGAGTATTTTTCTTCCTGCGGACATTTGAATGATGCGGGAGCTAGGATGTTTACGGAGGTTGTGATAGAGAAGTTTTTTGAAAAGAAATACTAGGGCACTGATGGCATAAATGTTCCGTAGATAGAACTGATTTATTACTTATTTTGAAAGCTCAAAAGATCTTTAGGTTGCATTTCTAATGCGTTGGCAATTTTTATAAGTGTTCGTATGGTTGTATTTATTTTTGCTCTTTCAATTCTGCCTATTTGGACTTTTGGAATGCCACAATCATCAGCTAAATCTTGTTGAGATAAATTTTTGCTTTCACGCAATTGTCTTATGTGAACACCTAGATTTATAATAAAATTTTCTTCTGAAATATCCATATTTCAAAAGTCTTAACATTTATTTTTCGATTAGATACATATATGTTCTCAATTTGAGTTATATTTGAAAAAAAAATCTTCAAATGAGGAAAGCCGTAATGCAATCCTATTTTGTATGTTTACTATTGCAGAATTATTAATCTAAAATGAAAGTAAAATGAAAATAACATTCATCTATGTAAGTTTATTATTAATCTCCTGCTCAAAAGGCGAAACCACAGTCACACCTATTGCGCCGAAAAATTTAACAGGTAAAGTAATCTCAACTTCACAAATTAATTTGTCTTGGATGGATAATTCCCAAGATGAAACAGGATTTAAAATAGAACGAATGCGAGAAACTGGTATTTATAATGTTATCGGAACAGTAAGTGCTAATGTTACAAGTTTTAATGATGTTGGTTTAGAGTTAAATACAATTTATACTTATCGAATATGCTCTTTTAATTCTAGTGGTAATTCTGTTTTCTATTCTAATTTGTTTGTAGGAAACATAATAAGTGACATTGAAGGGAACGGATACAATACTATTAAAATTAATAACCAAATTTGGATAGGGAAAAATTTAAATGTGTCTTATTATAGGAATGGTGACCAAATTCCACAAGTATCAACTCCAGCAGATTGGGCTACATTGAAAACTGGAGCGTGGTGCTATTATGATAATGACCCAGCCAATGAATCTATTTATGGAAAACTATACAATTGGTATGCAGTTAATGACAAACGAGGACTTGCCCCAACAGGTTGGCATATTCCAAGTAAAACAGAATGGTCATCTTTAACTAGATATCTAAATAACTTGAAAAATGATTCAGGAGAAAAATTAAAAGAAGTTGGTTTCTTACATTGGAAAGATCCTAATTTAAACATAAGCGTGACAAACGAAACGGGATTTACCGCTCTTCCTGGAGGAGTTAGAAACACTAAAGGCGAATACCTTATTAAAAATTTATCTGGAATATGGTGGACTTCAACCCCAATTTCACCAATATCTTCTTGGACTATTTCTATGAATTATTTGAATAATCTTGTAGATTCTTCTAGTTCTTCATCAAACGAAAATGGTTTGTCTGTTCGATGTGTAAAAGATTGATGATACAACAAAAAATGAGCTTTATTTAAAAAACTCAATGAAATTAATACTTGTGGTAAAGGTTCAAAGGGTGTTTAAAAATAAAAAAAACATTTAATTAGCGTGTTAAATTAATTTAATAATAGACGAAAATAAAAAAATTATATTAGCTGGATTAGTTTTGTTCTTTTGGAGTTGTAACAAAAATGAGGATAAAATATCTACTGACTATTATCGTGGTCAAATGGCCACAAATGAAAATGTAAATTATGGCAAAGAGAGATTCATATATGAAAGAGATAATGGGTTAACCTTGAGAGAGTATATATAAAAAGTAAAAATACAACCTACACACTATCTGAATATTATTACAATTTCACTGAGCCTATTCGCTTCGAGAATAACAATCGAAACTATTTTTCAAATTATTCTGAATCAAAAAAATATAAATTTTAAAATAAATGAAAATACAATAACTGGAATATTTTTAGACACACTGGCGACAAAAACAGTTTCATTTGTAATAAAATGTCTGAATATGATTCTACGCAATAAAAAAGTGTAATTATTTTTAAATATATTATAAAAAAGAGGACTGCAATTATGGTTGCCCTCTTTTTTTATCCAATTATCAGTCGTTTTATTGTTATAAAAACACGAAAATTTAAAGAATTGGCAGGAGTTTTGGGCAATCTTCGGGTTTTAATAATCATAGCCTGATATCGCGATTGAATATCAACCCACCTTAGTTTTTTAATATTTTGTATTCTGTTGCTTTAATAACTTTAGTTTTTATTTTCAATTTCTCAAAAGTCTTTTCTGCTTTATATTTGCATCTATCATCATTTGTAATAAAAAAGTCACAATAAGAAGCGTAAAATGTATGTAATGCATCATCAAACATATTATTAAAGTTACTGTCGGTTTTGTAACCTTGCAAATCATATTTGTAAAATGTTTCTATAATCTTTGAATACGCATTATTCTCACTTGTTTTTGTTTTTGATGCGTATAAATTAGAAATTTCAAAGACATCTAGATGTTTTGGCAAACCTTCTAAATTTGATTTGATAGATTTAAACATTTCAGGATTATTTCTATGTTTAGTTAAACTTTGAACTAAATAAGATTTGAATGATTTATACAAACTATAATCAGATTTTAATCTGCTTTGAAAATCAAAAACATCTTCCATTAAAGATAGTTGATTATTTTCTATTCTTGATTTGGGATACATTATTCCAAACATTGGGTCTACTGAATATGCTTTTTTAAATTCAGGAGGAAGTGGAATCAATTTATAAAGTTCAACGAAATTTGGAACGTTTGGTATTTCATCAAACGATAAAACTTCTAGAAATGAAGTTGGCTCAAATTCCCATTCCATTTTTTTTTCTTCAAAAAACTCCTCTATATCTCTATAGTGCCAAGTAGTTTCATTTCTACCCCAATATTGACAAATACATAAATTGTTGGTTAGCTTTTTTATATAGTTTAAATGCCCTTCAATATAATCTGAATTTTTCTGAAAACCTCTGAATAAATCATTAAGATGTGCGTTTGAATATGAAACGATAATCTTTTTATCAAGAATTAAATTTTCAATTTCTGTGTACATAGTTTTTTCGAAAACATTTAATTTTTCCTTTTTTTCAATTCTGTCAAAGATATTTAAATCTAAATATACATTCACTTATATAACTATTTGAAATGAATAACAAATATAAAAAAAAAGCATAAAGGAACTTCTATTTGGATAACGGTTTAATATAAATAACGTTTGTAAAGCGACAAAATTTATAAATTAGACTTAATAAATACTTTTATTTCAATCCGAAACTTATTTTTTCTAACGTTTGGATTTTCTCTAAGGAATTCATATCGAAATGTGATATACCATATTTTCCTTCTTTGGTTTTTGTAACGAAATCAACAAGTACTGGTAATTTTAAATTTGAATAATCTAAATCCTCGTCAGATGAATTAAATGGTAAAAAAACTTGAAACATTAAAAATCCCCAAACAAAAATTAAACAAAATTCAGGACAATTGTATTCCTCTTTCTTTCTCAATAATATTGCAATTGGTTTTATAACAGGTCTAACATTCGGATTATAGAGCATTATATGTAAAACTTTTGGTTCTACTTTTAATTGTTTATCCATTAGCCACGGAATAGCAGACTTAAATTTATTAAAATCATTTTTTTTCATCATTGACATTGCTATTTTGCATAGACATTTATAAACATTTAATGGGACGAACGGCATTGTAACAGATTTAATTTGGATCTTTTTATTTTCAATTCTAAAAAAATCTTTGTTTTCAGGAGTTCTTATAACTAATGAACCATTTTGTTGAAACTGAGTAGTGAAGTTATGATAACCATCTACATATTTTGGATATTTCTTTTTACCATATATAGGTAAATGAGAATTTTTAAATGCTCCAAAATTTTTTAAATTATATTCATAAACACTGAACTTGTTGTTACATATATCACATTCATCAAAACAAAACCAATCTTTATTTCCGGTAAATTCTGGAATTAAATGAGCTTTTGATTTAAATTTTTTAACATCAGTTTCTCCACAATATTTGCATATGTAATATTCAGAATCAAGAGTTTTATATTCCGCCATTATAACGTATTCTTCATAAACATCTGAAATGTTTTCAACTTCATAATTTATTACTATTTCCATTTTCTAAAGATTTATTTTAAGCGAAGCAGGCTGCATTATAGCTATCTCGCAATTACATAACAAATATAAAGTAAATGATAACCGCTAACACGTTTATGTAATACTAGCACTGAAATCTTTTCCTGCAAAAAAAGCAAAAAAACTAAACATCCTTAATTCCTTCAACTACAATATATATTCCCAAAAAAATATTTATTGAAACTATTTTTATACATTTGAAAATAAGTTTAAAATTATGAAGACAAAAAACGAAAACTCGAACAATCTTGCCACTCCAGGCAAACCAATGTCTCAAAAGAAATTTGCGTCTTTGATAAAAGAAGCAGAGGATGGAGAGTTTTATACATTAGAAGAATCTAAAAAGCATTTTGAGGAATGGAGAAAGAAAGCCGTAAAGTAGTAACTTCAAAACCATTTGATTTTATCGACCTTCCTTCAATCCACGAATACGGTTGGGCTACTTTTGGATTAAAATTAGCCGACTGTTTTATTGAAGAAATTTATTCTTTAATAGAAAATTTATCTGCAAATTATTACCTCCATCCCGAATGTCGCCATCTGGAAACCAAATCTAAAAAATACCGCAATATCATTTTTGGATCCTACCTCATCATTTACAGAATTACTCCCAACAGAATTGAGGTTTTGAGGGCTTTTCACGGCAGCCGTTCTCCAAAAATCATCAAGAAATCAAGAAGTATCAAAGTGGATTGATTTTTATGTAAATCAATTCCAAAACTAATTGAAATTTATTAGATACCTATTTATGGAACTTAGAATCTTGGTTTCATTTTTTGTAAAATTAAGGGCTTTATTCTTCCTTCATATAAAAAGTGGGCGGATTGCCAAAACGCTCTTTGAATAGCTTGCTGAGATATTTTCGGTCGGAATAACCTACTTGGTAGCAAACTTCATTTAAGGTAAATTGTTTGGTTTTGAGGAGTTTTTTGGCTTTTTTCAACCTATAATCCCGAATGTATTCCACAAGCGATAATCCCGTTAAAGTTTTTAGTTTTTTGTAAAGTACAGAGTGACTCATTCCCAGTTCTTGGGCTACGAGAATTACACTTAAATTATCCTGTTCAATGTTCTTTTCGATAAATTGTCCTAAGTTCTCCAGAAATTCTTGGTCTTTTTTGTTTTTAACCAATTCACCCAAATCGTTGGTGTCTTCAGAATGAAATTTTTGGTGCAACAAACTTCTATTTTTCAGAATGTTTTTAATTCTTACACGAAGGAGCGACTCGTTGAAAGGCTTGGTGATATAGTCATCGGCACCTGTTTCAAACCCTTCCATTTTATGATTAAAAGAAGCTCGAGCCGTTAAAAGTATGACAGGAATATGACTTGTATTAACATTGGATTTCAAATTATGGGTCAATTCTATTCCGTCCATTATTGGCATCATAACATCACTAATGATTAAATCAGGCGATTTTTCTAAAGCTATTTCTAATCCTTCTTTTCCGTTAAATGCCTGCAAAACAGTAAACTCTTCTGAAAGAAGTTCAACGATATAATTACAAATGGCTGCATTGTCTTCAACCACAAGCAAAGTTTGTTCTTTATTAGACGGAATTTTTTCTATTTCCACTGAATTTTCCTGTTTTGCATAAAAATAATTTTCAATGAGTTCATCATTGATTTCGTTTCCGCCAATTTCAGTTTCATCGAAAAATGAATTTCCTTTTCTCAATTTAATCATAAATGTGCTACCTTCTCCTTTTTTACTTTTAACCGAAATTTCTCCTTGATGCAGTTTTATAATTTCGCTCGATATGGTCAATCCCAATCCAAAACCGGCTCCACTAGCACTATCGGCATCATTGGCTTGATAAAACCGATTGAATATTTTGGAAAGGTGTTTTTTTGAAATTCCAATTCCTTCATCGACCAATTCTAATTGTACTTGGGTGTCGGTTTCAGTAATTGAAAGCTTTATCGCTCCGCCTGCTTTTGTAAATTTCAAGGCATTGGAAAACAAATTATATAGTACTTTTTCCATTTGATTTTTGTCGAACCACAATTCAATATTTGGGTTGGAACTTTCAAATTCAAACTTGATGTCCTTTTGATAAGCAAATTCTTTGAAAGAAAGATAAATTTCTTGGCTAAATATGACAAAATCTCCTTCCGATACCTTTAATTTGATTTTTTGTTGCTCTAACTTTTTAAAATCCAAAAGTTCGTTAACTAAATTCAGTAGATATTCGCCATTTTTTTTGATGGTGCCAAAAGGATTTGGTTGTTGATTTTCAGGAAGTTCGTTGTTTTTCAACAATTTATTTATGGAACTCAAAATTAGGGTTACAGGTGTTCTTATTTCGTGTGAAATATTGGTAAAGAAATCTTGTTTCAAATTATAAAGTTCCACGTCTTTTTCGTGTGAAAATTTCTCAAATCGGAGATCTGCTTTCATTTTTTCCCACGAGATGATGTATTTCATTAAAACATAAAACAGTAAAATTCCCAAAATGGTATATATCAAAAAAGCCCACCATGTTAACCAAAAAGGTTTTAGTATTGTTATATTCAACGAGCTATATTCTCTAGCCCACTCACTCCCCAATTCCCTGCTCCTGACCTTAAAAACGTAATCGCCAGGAGAAAGATTCGTGTAAGTAGCCGAACCTTCTTTTCCTATTATTCGCCAATTTTTATCAAAATTATCCATCTTAATCTGGTATTCGCAACTGGCTGATGACGGAAAAAGCATGGCGGCAAACTCAAAAGTAATAACGTCTTGATCGTGTTTTAGGGTAATGTTTTCAGAAAGAGAAATATCTTTTTTTAATATTTCGTCTTCGCCAATGGAAACTTCCTTGTTATAGAGTTTAAAGCTGGAAAATTTTACTTTTGGAGTGACATTTTTGACTTTGATGATTTCAGGATTGAATTTGACAACCCCTTTAGAACAGCCAAAATAAAGTATCCCCTTTTCGTCCTTGAATCCCGAATTAATATGATAATCTTCGTTCAGATTAGAGAAATTTTTAAACGTTTTTGTGGCATAATTATAGTTGAAAATGCCCTGCTTGGTACTGAACCAAATCAATCCGTTGTTGTCTTCCACAATTGCCATCACGGTTTGATAACGCACATTCTTGAAAGCATCAAACCGATTGATTTTTTGAGTTTTGGTATCCAACAAATTGATTCCTTCTCCAGCCGTTCCCATCCAAATATTGCCTTTGGAATCTTTCAAAATACTGTAAAGATAATCGCTACTAATAGAATTTGGATTTCCCTCCACACTTTTATAAACTTTAAATTGGTTGGTTTTGGTATCCAAAAGATCAACGCCACCACCAAAAGTAGCCATCCAAATTAAAGAACCATCTTTTTGAAGCGATAGTACATTGTTGCTGCTTATAGCATTTTTAGCTCCTGTTTTTTCCTTGAAACTTTTAAATTCCTTTTTGGTTGCATCCAAATAATTTAGACCTCCACCCCAAGTGGCTATCCAAAAATTGTTTTTCTCATCCTCAACAACATACCGAACATCATTGAAACTCAAGGATTTTGAATCGCTTAAATTCTGTTTAAATGATGTGAAACTGCCTGTTTTGTAATTGAAATTAACCAGCCCATTGACAAAAGTTCCAATCCAAAGCGTTCCATCCTGAGCTTCATAAATATATTGAATGTAATCGTCGCCAATTGAATTTTTGTTTGTGCTGTTATAGCGTTTTGTAGAATTTGTTTTTTCAGAAAAAATAGTCAATCCCTTCCCGTCTAATCCCATAAAAAGCGCATCCTTATTTTTATAGACCGATAAGACCGAAATGGGAGATTCTCCTTTGCTGGTGCTGGGTATAAAAACATAATCTTTATTTAGACTCAAAACATCAACTCCATTCCAAGCGGTTCCCAACCAAATATTGGAATTTTCATCTTCCATCAGGGCATAAATAGCATTACTGGAAATGGATAAATCTGTTTGAGAATCATTAGTATAATTATCGACTCGCGGACGAGTACTATATATATTTTTTATTTTAAAAAGTCCTACACCATCTGTCCCAATCCAAATCAGGCCATTTCGATCTCTTTTAAGGCATCGCACAATATTGATTGTCTTGTCTATTCCATAAGATTTTTTTTGAAAACTCAAACTATTCACATCAAAAGTCAGCAATCCTTTTCCGCTGGTCCCTATCAGGATTTCGTTTTTGTTAATTGCACATAAAGAATGGATGTAATCGGGCGAAATCGTGCTTGAAGATTGTATTCGATTGAACTTTTTGGTCGTGGGATTGAATTTATTTAATCCTCCGCCAAAAGTGCCAATCCAAAGGTTTTTATTTCCATCTTCATAAATACTCCTCACGTCGTTGTGACTAATGGAATAAACGTTTTTGCTTTCGAATTGGTACGTTTTAAAAGTTTGCGTTTTTCCATTAAAGGCCGATAATCCATTTTTTGTACCCAACCAAATTGTGCCTTTTGAATCCTCAAAAAGAGTGTTCAATTCATTGGAAGGAATTGAAGTATTATTATTTAAAATGTTTTTGTAAGCTACAAATTTATCGTTCGTGTGATTGTATAAGTTCAAACCTCCTCCAAACGTACCAATCCAAATTCTTCCTTTACGATCTATCAACAAATCGGCAATATCATTGGAACTTAAGTTGCTGTTTTGCTTGTTGTAAATTTTAATTTTATTGCCATCAAACCGATTTAATCCGTTTTCGGTACCAATCCAAACAAAACCATTTTTCTCTTTTACGATGCAGCTTACTCTGTCGTTAGACAATCCATTGGTTTGATTTATTTTACTAAAAACAACTTGGGACTGGCCAAAACAAGGTGAAAAAACAGAAAATAGTAAAAGAAAAAATATGGTAAAATAAGACTTTATTTGTTTTGTTTTCAAAGCAAAATTCGAATTAAGAGGGTTTCGATTCTAAATTATTGAACTATTTTTTAGTGCAAAAAAAACTATTTAAAATTTTGTTCTAAAAAACAAATATATACAATAGAAATTTATTTGATTATTAGGTTTTTGGAATTTGTGTAAAAAACAAAAAAAATCCGAACAAACTGCCTACCGACAGGCAGACTCTTTCTAAATATTGGGACGTTTTGACTATTTGGATATTCTAAGTTGTAACTTGATGTTTATTTAAAAACCTATTCATAAATCTCTTTTCTGTGACCTAAATCTATGACATCTATGAGCAGAATGTCATCCAAAATTTCTTAAATCACTCTGTAATCGCCAACACGAATTCTATATCCTTTTCTGCCTTTCAACTTTCTATAACCGTGAGGTCTCGGATTTTCAGAAAGACTTCCAATAGCTGACAAAATTGGATTGGCAATTGCATCCGACAATTTATCGAGTTTCTTTTGTGCTTTTTTGGAAAAATCAATGCTAAACATTTGCCTTTTTACTTTCTCTTGTTTTGATATAATCATCAAAAGATATACGATAGCCATCATCCTCTCTTTTGGCTTCATCATAAAGACGGACATCTTCTAAATCTTCCAGTTTTTCGATTAATTTGTTGTACTGTTTCATCGATAACAAAACGCCTGTTTTGTTTCCTTTTTTGTCGGTCAAAAATTGAGTTCCCATAGCTTTTATTATTTTAGTAAAGTTATAAAATTATTTCACCCGAATAACAAAATAATTTTTCTTCCCGCTTTGCAACAGCACAAATTGGTTGTTGATTAAATCTTTACTTGAAAGAGAGAAATCTTCGGTTACTTTTTCTCTATTTACCGAAATAGAATTGGCTGTCAAAGCGCGTCTTGCCTCGCCATTCGACTTGAGAAATCCTGTTTTAGTGTTTAAAACATCAACAATATTGATTCCTGATTCTATTTCGTTTCTCGATATTTCGGCTTGCGGAACACCCTCAAAAACATCCAAAAAAGTCGCTTCATCCAATTGTTTCAAATCATCGGAAGTGGAATTGCCAAACAAGATATTCGATGCTTTAACGGCATTTTCCAAATCCTCTTTTGAATGAACCATAACGGTAATTTCCTCGGCCAAACGTTTTTGCAACAAACGCAAATGCGGTGTCTCTCTGTGTTTTTCGGTTAAAACTTCTATTTCTTCTTTTGATAAAAAAGTAAAAATTTTGATGTATTTTTCGGCATCCACATCGGAAGTGTTTAGCCAATATTGGTAAAATTTATAAGGCGAAGTCCTGGCTGCATCCAACCAAATATTGCCACCTTCGGATTTTCCGAACTTGGTGCCATCGGCTTTGGTAATCAGCGGACAAGTGAGTGCATACGCTTTTCCGCTGGCAATTCTTCTTACTAATTCAGTTCCTGTGGTAATGTTTCCCCATTGGTCGCTTCCGCCCATTTGAAGCGTACACCTTTTTTCTCTGTACAAATGCAAAAAGTCATATCCTTGAACTAATTGATAGGTAAATTCTGTGAACGACATTCCTTCGGCAGCTTCGGCAGACAAGCGTTTCTTAACGGAATCCTTTGCCATCATATAATTTACCGTAATGTGTTTTCCCACATCACGAATGAAATCCAGAAAAGAAAAAGTCTTCATCCAGTCGTAATTATTCACCAACTCTGCTGCGTTTGGTGCATCGGAAGTAAAGTCTAAAAAGCTGGAAAGCTGACCTTTTATAGCTTCTTGATTGTGTCGCAAAGTGGCTTCGTCTAGCAAATTTCTTTCATTCGATTTTCCTGACGGATCACCAATCATTCCTGTCGCACCACCTACTAATGCTAGTGGTTTGTGTCCTGATATTTGAAAATGCTTCAACAACATCACGCCTACCAAATGGCCTATATGCAAGGAATCGGCAGTGGGGTCAATTCCTACGTAAGCTACACGCATTTGCTCCATCAAATGTTCTTCGGTGCCAGGCATCACATCGTGTAACATTCCTCGCCAAGTCACTTCTTCAATAAAATTTTTCATCTTAAAAATCAATTTTGGCAAAGATAAGAATTTCAATGGCAATGGCAATTTCAAAAATCAATGACAATTTCAATGGCAATTTCAATTTTTAAAATAAATTTCATAATTCGTAACTCGTAATTCGTAAATTCGCAAAATGGTTTTAGTCACAGGAGGAACAGGTTTGGTAGGTGCACATTTGCTACTTCATTTGGTTGAAAATGAGGAGAATGTTCGTGCCATTTATCGAAAATTGGAAACTATCCAAAAGACCAAAAACATATTCTCTTACTACAAAAAAGAAAGTTTATTCGAAAAAATAAATTGGTTACAAGCTGATATTTTGGATGTTCCTTCTATGGAAATAGCTTTCGAAAACGTGGAATACGTTTACCATTGCGCTGCTTATATCTCATTCGACCCCAAAGATGAAGATACTATTCGAAAAACCAATATTGAAGGAACGGCAAATGTGGTTAATTTTTGCCTTGCTAAAAATGTGCAAAAACTTTGTTTTATAAGCTCCATTGCTGCGCTTGGCGACTTGAAGGAAAATGAAAAAATCATTACCGAAGAAACGGAATGGAATCCCGAAAAATCGCATAGTGATTATGCTATTTCTAAATTTGGCGCCGAAATGGAAATTTGGCGTGGGCAACAAGAAGGTTTAGATTGTATCGTAGTTAATCCTGGCGTTATTCTTGGCCCCAGAATTTGGGAAGAAGGAAGTGGAGTTATTTTCAAGAAAATAGCTAATGGATTTCCATTTTATACCAAAGGAACTACCGGATTTGTTGCTGTTACTGATGTAGCAAAAACTATGGAACAACTAATGAAAAGCGAAATAAAAAACGAACGTTTTGTTCTGGTTGCCAATACAATTAGTTTTCAAGAATTGTTTAATTCAATGGCGGATGCCTTAAAAGTCAAAAGGCCTTCTATTTACATTAACCCTTTTGTAATGGGTTTTTTGTGGCGAATGGATTGGTTTTTTTCGACTTTTTTTCGGACAAAAAGATTGTTAGATAAAGAAACCGCTATTGCATCTTATTCAAAAAAAATGTATTCAAATGAAAAAATCAAAAACGCATTACAAATTGATTTTTTTGATGTTCATCAATATATAAAAGAAATTTCAACATTGTAACTCTTTTTTTTTATGGTTTTACCCTTAACTGTGCGGTTATTTTTTTGCCACAAATTACACAAATTATCACGAATTAAATTATTCTGAAATTTAATTACACTAATTTCATTATAATTCGTGTAATTATTGAGTTAAACGAATTTGTGTAAATTTGTGAAATTTGTGGCTAACTTTTTTTAAAGTTACAAAACCCACACAATTCAGTTAGAACCATTTTTATTGACTTTAAGCGAATCCGTTTGCTTTTTTAACTTTAATTTTTGCTTAGCTTTTTTTATTGAATCGGCTTCTTTTTTTTCTTTTAGTTTTTTCTTAGCCATTGCTATCAACATTTTTTTCTTAGCTTCGGCTTTTATCAATGAATTTACTTGATTTTTTTCCTTATCCAATCGAGTCTTAATCTGATTGTACATTTTTTCATATTCCTTGTAGTCAGCAGCATAATAGATATTACTTTGTGCAAATTGGATACTATCTATTTTATATTTTTTATAAATGTATTGGTTTGATGTGTATTTAATGGAGTCCATCAAGGCAGGATTTTGGGCTTTCATTCCTTCCAAAAGGGACAAGTCATACATAATATCGACCATTTTTTCTCTTTCGATCAAGCGTTTTGGCTCTTTGACTAGCTCATTTTTACAGCCAACAAGAAGAATCAAAACAATAAAAAAAGATGAAATTTTAGTCATTTGAGTGAATTTTGATTTTTTAGTAACACAGACTTTCAATTCAATTTATCGGTTCTATTGTGAATTCTTTGCAAATTTTCAGTTTTAATTGTAAACATCCTTTCGGTGACCTATTTTGACAACAAAAATGATAAGTTCAAGGTTTCGTATCTCATAAATTACTCTATAATCGCCCAAACGAATTCGGTAACCGTTGGAATATCCTTTTATCTTTTTAAATCCGATGGGCATTGGGTTTTTGGAAAGCTCTTCAATTTTTAAAACAATTTTACTACCAATGTCAAACGGTAATTTTCCTAATTCTTTTTCGGCAGTTTTTTTAAATTTTACTTTAGGTAATCTCTAAAAACTCAATATTCTAATTCTATTCATTTTTCTTGATTTTTTGAAAATTTGACTATTGAGTTTTATTAATCATAATATTTATTTTAACTTATAAATTATTGATAATTAGATG
>Ga0316612_1000136_pt1 | contig 27660 bp, 24 predicted proteins | sample MIS2016226_MG_FD_207676 | JGI IMG/M metagenome (GOLD analysis project Ga0316612, IMG submission 207676) | Microbial mat bacterial communities from Middle Island sinkhole, Lake Huron, Michigan, United States - MIS.2016.226 | ecosystem: Environmental > Aquatic > Freshwater > Lake > Sediment... | reverse complement strand
GAAAACAGATTTAGTCGAAAAATACTTATTTTTGCCCATCGTTATTTGAATTTTGCAACTCGAAATTACGATTTTTTTAAGAAGCCATTAATTTGGCTTCTTTTTTATCGGACAACAATGATTTAAAACCCTAAAATTACTGTTATGGATGCCAATAATGAAATTAGACTTCGCTTGCGTTTTTACAAAGATGTGTCTGAAAACATCGATGTTGTTCGTCAAAAATTTGAAAATTATAAAGTCAATGGCTCCAAAGATTGTCATCTCAAGACCAAGCACAATCATATTTGGATGAATATTCCTGAATCAAAACGCGAGTATTGGTCGCCGCATTTGCATCTGGAATTGGAACCAAAAGACAACAACGAAACCCACATTCGGGGATTGTTTGGCCCAGATCCCACCTTATGGACACTTTTTATGTTTCTGCATTTTATCGTGGCTGGGATTTTTGTGATATTTAGTGCCATCGCCTATTCGAACTATGTCTTGAAACAACCTACCACAATGAATTTGGTCGTGATGTTGCTGATGGTTATCGTTTGGTTTTTGCTTTATTTTATAGCCAAACAAATCCGATTCAGGGGCAATGATCAAATGAATGAATTGGAAGGGAAATTTTTTGAAATTTTAGGATTAAAATAGAAAAACAAACTACAATGTCCATACAAACTTTTCAAAAGTAAAAAAACCTAAACAACAAAATGATTATCTTTGTTGCATGTTAACTATTTTCAAATCGAAGCCCCTACTCAGGGATTTACTAACAGACCATTATATAGACATTCACTCTCATCTCTTGCCAGGAATTGATGATGGTGCCAAAACATTTGAGGACAGCTTGCGTTTGACAAAAGCACTTCGAGAATTTGGCACTTCGCAATTCATAACTACGCCTCATGTTATTCAAGGTTTTTGGGATAACAATAGTCAAAACATTAAAGCGAATGAAGAGCAAACTCGAAAGGAGTTGCAAAAAAATAAAGTGAGTCTTCCTTTTCGTGCAGCCGCTGAATATATGCTGGATGATTATTTTGTAGCTCTTTTTCAATCAGAAAAGTTATTAACGCTCAAGGACAATTATGTTTTGGTCGAAATGTCATATATCAATCCGCCAATTCAATTGTATTCGATTCTATTTGATTTGCAAGTAGCGGGTTATATTCCCGTTTTGGCACATCCAGAACGTTATGTATTTTTTCATGATAATTTTGAGGAATACCAAAAACTAATCCGTGCTGGTTGTTTGTTGCAACTGAATTTACTCTCTGTTGTTGGCCATTATGGAGAGTATATTACAAAAATTGCCGAAAAATTACTCCAAAAAGGAATGTATAGTTTTGTTGGATCGGATGTGCATCACTACAAACATATTGCTGCTTTCCGTCATAAAATTAGAATAAAAGAGGCTACTCCATTAAAAGAGGCTATAAAGAACAATCAGTTATTTAGGGTCTAAAATAAAAAATTCCAAAAAATAAAATTCCAAATTCCAATAGTAACCTTTGGAATTTGAATTTTGAATTTTGGAATTTGGAATTGGAATTTTATTTATCCAATACTTCAAAAGTTGAATTCATACTTATAAACTCAGGAACAATTTTTTTCATTTTGGCTACAATATCATCATTATCAAAGAATGCAGCAATGCCAATTAGTTCCTCAATATTGGAATGTAAATCTAAAAATTCGTCTTGAATTTCTTGGGCAATCATAATTTTTTCGTGATAGGTAGGCAATGTTTTTGAAGTGTCATTGAGCAACTCTTCATATAATTTTTCACCTGGTCTTAAACCAACTATTTTAATTTGAATATCTCTTTCTGGTATAAAACCTGCCAACTTAATCATCTTATGAGCAAGATCAATGATTTTGACTGGTTTTCCCATATCGAAAATGTAAATTTCGCCTCCTTTTCCCATAGAACCTGCCTCTAAAACAAGTTGACAAGCCTCGGGTATAGTCATAAAATAGCGAATAATATCAGGATGTGTTATGGTAATAGGACCTCCTTCGGAAATTTGTTTTGAGAATAAAGGCACCACTGAACCGTTTGAACCTAAAACATTACCAAAACGTGTAGTTATGAATTTGGTTGCATAAAAATCATTATTTTCCTGGCTTTTTAAATGAAGTGATTGTACATATTTTTCTGCAATCCTTTTGCTGGCGCCCATAACATTACTTGGGTTTACTGCTTTATCGGTAGAAATCATTACAAATTTTTTCACGCCATACATACAAGATAAGTCGGCAAGATTTTTAGTCCCATTCACATTAGTAAGAATAGCTTGTGATGGATTTTCTTCCATCAAAGGCACGTGCTTATAAGCGGCAGCATGATACACCATTTCGGGCTTGTATAATTTAAAAATCCTTTCGATAGAGGATTTGTCCCTTATATCAGCAACTATTGAATGGATAATTCCTTTGTCTTTTATTTTTTCTACCTCAAGTCCTATGTGATGCAGTGGAGTTTCGGCCTGATCTAATATAATAACTTTTTTTGGATGAAAACTCAATACTTGTCTTACAATTTCACTACCTATCGAACCTGCAGCTCCCGAAATTAAAATAGTTTTACCTTTTAATTGTTTCGAAATAGATTCGCTGTTCAAAACAATAGGGTCGCGTTCTAGTAAATCTTCAATTTGAATGTTTTTTACCTTTTGGGAAATTTCTTTTTGATCTTCCCAGTCTAGTATTGTTGGAACAGAGAACACTTTGAAATTGAATTCTATACACTGATCTATAATGGCTATTTGTTCTTCTTTAGACAAACTTTTGTCAGCTATTACCACGCCTTCTGCTCCAATAGTTCTCATTAAAGAGGGTAGTTTTTTTTTGTGAACCAAAATAGGTAAATCCAACATTCGCTTGGAAGCGTTTTGATTGTTTTTGTCCACAAATCCAATGATTTTGAAACGTGAAGGAGTTTCAAATTTCAAAGCATTGGCAATAGAAATTGCATTGGCATCGGTTCCGTAAATAATGGTTTTAATTAATTTTGTATCGTTTTTTTCGATAAAATAAAGTTCAAAAGTTTGCTTAACAACAATTCTATACAAAAACAACCCGCAAAATGAAACTAAAATATTGATAAATAATGCGGTGTTCAAAAATATTTTTTGCCGAAAAAATAAAAGAGATATTAAATTAATAGTTAGTAATAAAACCAATACCGAAGTTTGAGAAAATAAAAGTTTGACTGCATCGATATAGGAAGAGTGCCTTATTATTCCAGCATAGGTTCTAAACAACCAAAAGAAAAAGATGTTGAAACCAAATAATAGGCATAAAAATATTTCAAAATGTGGGGTAATAATGTAATGAAGCCCAATGCCATCAAAAATCAAATAGGTAAAGATAAACGACATTAATAATACTGTGAAATCTATCAACATTATTATCCAACGAGGCAAATAACTTAAATTATGAATATTAAATCTTATATTATCTCTTGAAAAATAACTTTTAGTAATATCTCTTCCCATCTCAAATAAATTATTTATTATTTTGGACTGTAACTGCTAACAAAATTACGATTTTATCTTAAATAAAGTATAAATTGTATGATTCATTTTTTTATTGGCTTAAGAAAATTTCAATTGTAATTAATTGTATCATAAATACTTTACTGAAAATGAATAAAAAAAATCCAGGAGTCAGCTGGATTTTCAGTGTATTTTTTCAGCGTATTTTTAATAATACTTCAATGTTTTGTTTGGGATTTAAGGCAAAACAGGCAGTTCTACTATTTTTTATTTTTTAAAAGTTGTAGCAAATAATTTCCATAACCTGATTTTAATAGGGGTTCAGCCAATATTGTGAGTTGTTCGCTACTAATAAACCCTTGTCGCCAAGCTATTTCCTCTATACATCCAATCTTTAATCCTTGACGTTCTTCTATCACTTGAACAAATTGTCCCGCTTGCATCAAGCTGTTGAAAGTTCCGGTATCCAACCATGCGGTGCCTCTATTTAAAATTCCTACTTTCAAAATTCCTTTTTCTAAATATACCTTATTGACATCGGTAATTTCATATTCGCCACGAGGGCTGGGTTGAATATTTTTGGCAATTTCAACCACCGAATTATCATAGAAATACAAACCAGGCACAGCGAAATTTGATTTAGGGTTCAAAGGTTTTTCTTCAATTGAAAGTGCATTATTGTTTTGGTCAAATTCCACAACACCATAACGTTCTGGGTCAGACACATGATAGGCAAAAACTACCCCTCCAACAGGATTGACATTGGAATGTAATAACTCTCCCATATTGGCACCAAAGAAAATATTATCTCCTAAAACCAAGGCTACGCTATCTTGTCCGATAAACTCCTCTCCTATTACAAATGCTTGTGCTAATCCATTTGGAATGGCTTGTTCTGCATAACTAAACTGACAACCAATAGCCGAACCATCGCCCAATAATTTTTGAAAATTAGGCAAGTCATGTGGTGTTGAAATAATTAATATTTCGTGAATTCCAGCCATCATTAAGGTGGACAAAGGATAATAAATCATAGGTTTGTCATAGACTGGCATCATTTGTTTACTCATTGCCAAAGTCAATGGGTGTAATCGACTACCTGCTCCTCCGGCCAAAATAATTCCTTTCATGTTTTTGATATTTTATAAAATAAAGTTATAATTTTTAATCTTTAAGTTGTTCAAGAATTGGCAAGCAATTGCATACAATTTCTTAAACTCTCTTTGTATTCGGGTACTTCAACCCCAAAAGTTGTCTTAATCTTAGTTTTATCTAGTAATGAAAACTTAGGTCTTTGGGCTGGCGTAGGATAATTGGATGATGCAATTCCACTAATTTTACATTCAAAACCACCTATTTCTTTTATTGCCAATGCAAATTCATACCAACTGATTTCACCTTCGTTAGAAAAATTATAAATGCCTACTTTCCAGTTTGGATGCGAAATAATAGTCATAATGGCTTGGGCCAAATCGGCAGCATAAGTTGGGCTTCCAATTTGATCGTTTACCACATTCAAACTGTCTTTCTCCTGCATCAATCGGGACATTGTTTTTACAAAATTATTTCCAAAACTCGAATATACCCATGAAGTTCTAATAATAATTGCCTCTGGATTTTGATTCAAACAAGCATTTTCGCCAGCTAATTTTGTTAGTCCATAAACATTGATTGGATTTGTTGTAGCGTTTTCTGTCAATGCTTTTGAAGAATTTCCATCAAAGACATAATCTGTCGAAATATGAATGAGTTGACAGTTATTTTCATAACTCCATTTTGCGATAATGGCAATGGACTGATGATTTAAAATATCGGATAATTCCTTTTCAGATTCTGCTTTATCCACAGCGGTGTGGGCGGCACAATTGATTATAATCTGTGGATTGATTATTGAAATGTTATGCTCTAAATTTTTCAAATCACATAAATCAAGTTCTTGCCAATCGGTAAAAACCCAATCAAAATGGGAATATTTACTGGACAATACCTTCAATTCCGAACCCAATTGTCCGTTTGCTCCTGTTATTAAAATTTTTGTCATGATGCTAAAATTCAAAGTCAATATCTTTGAAATAAGGCAAAACCAAATCTTTTTCTGAAACAATAATTTCATTAGGGTCAAGTTGCCAATTAATGTTTAGAGAGGGATCGTCAAAACGAATGCCTTTTTCACTGTTTTTATGATAGGGCTGATCGACTTTGTAAAGTACAGAGGCCGTTTGGCTCAAAACCGAAAAACCGTGTGCAAACCCAGGCGGAATCATCAATTGCTTATTATTATCTGCACTCAAAACCACACTCTCATATTGTCCGTAAGTAGCCGAATTTTTGCGTAAATCTACTGCAACATCAAGAATTTCACCTTCTAATACTCTTAATAATTTAGCTTGAGCAAAAGGATTGATTTGTAAGTGCAAACCACGAATCACGCCTCGTTTAGAAAAAGATTGATTGTCTTGAATAAAATTATAATGTAGTCCTTCCTGATTGAATTTGGCTTGGTTATAACTTTCAAAAAAATAACCTCTTTCATCCGTATAAACATCTGGATGAATTATGACTAAATCTTTTATGGATGTTTTTTCGATTTTCATTTGCTGTTTCGGTGTTTTTTATTGGTGTGATGAAAAATCCTAGTGAGTTTAAAAATGTAATGAGTGTTTTATCAATTATGTTTAATCCTATTTCTTATTTAATGTTACTGTTTTGACTATTTTGGTACGAACTATCAAATAAATAAATGCAATTATTAACAAAATTGCCAAAGCTGTAAAAAAAGTTAATAGCCCTTTATCTTCCAAAAATAGAACAATTCCATTAACAAACAATTGCACTATCGCATAAAGTGCAGCAATTAAAATATGCGAATGCTTATGTTCATTAACTAAGTATTGATATAAATGCAGTCGATGGGCTTGAAATATATTTTCCTTTTTTTTGATTCTGACAATTATAGTATATACAGTATCTATACCATAGACAGAAAAAAACAAAATATAACCAATTTGAGCTGAATCAAGGATGGTTTTAATCATAAAATAACCCAAAAATAAGGCTAAACTAATACTTCCCACATCGCCAGCAAAAGTTTTGGCATTTTTACGAACATTAAAAAACCCAAAAATCAAACAAGAGATTCCCATAGTAAAAAGCAAAGGTAAGTTGGCTTGATGGGCTGGTATTACTGAAAAACTAACAATAGCTGTAAGTGCATATAGCACGGATATTCCATTGATGCCGTCCATAAAATTAAATGCATTAATCCATCCAATCAATATAATTAAAACAATTGACAAAAGCCAAAATGCTTCCACAAAAAGATTCAAATCATAAGCTACCAATAAGAAGGCAATAACTTGTGATGCGAATCGAGGCAATTGATGCAGGGGTTTGATGTCGTCAATAAAACTAACAACAGCCACAAAAACAACAGCCAAAGTCAACAAACCACTCACATAACCAAAAAGATAAGAGAGTATTATTGCAATAGGAAAAATGATACCGCCCCCTCTAATGATGCTAATAGAATGAGAGGAGCGGTAATTGGGTTTGTCTATAATGTTGTAATGATCCGCTATTTTGAAATAGAGGAGTTCAAAAACAACTAGAATAATGGTTATAACTATGTATTGCATTAGTATTTAAAGGATTTAAAAGTTTTCAGCAAACCTTCTTTGCTGCTAACAGGAAGTGATTTCCCAATAGCTGCAATAATTTTGTCATTACTTACTACATAATTTTCGGTCAACTTTTGCAAACGTTCAGTGCTCAGCGGAAAAGGAATAGTATCTCCTATTTTTGAAATTGATTTAATAATAGAAGTATTAATCTTCCATATTTTATTTTTTTTACCTATTCCTATCCCTATCAACTCTATCAATTCATTTGTTGATATAGGCTCATTGTCTGCAACTTGATATATTCCAGAGGGAATATTACCATTTTCAAGTAGCTCCTTGATTACAAAAGATAGGTTTTCTATACTCAAAAAAGAACGCCGATTCTCAAAAGAACCTAAAGGCCAAGGTAAGCCTTTTTCAACTATTTTGTAAAGCAAATTCAAATTCCCTTTGTTACCAGGCCCGTGAATCATACAAGGACGTATAATATAAACTCTTTTTCCTTCAGGTAACTTTTTAGATAAAATATATTCCTCTGCCAGACGTTTTGCAATGCCATAATGTGTTTTTGGATTAGACTTATTTTCTTCAGTTAATATTCCTTCCACTTCATCTGCAGCAGCTTTTACTGTACTCATAAATACAAACACTTGACAGTTTGAATTCAAAAAAGAGTCAAACAATTGCTTGGTCAGTTCAAAATTAGCTTCGTAGTATTCTTGGGGTTTAGAAATTTTCTTTAAATCATGTGCTTTTCCTGCAAGATGAATAAGGGCATCCGACTGAATTTGAAAGGATTGATTGGCTACAAATCGAACACTTTTAGATTCAATCACGAAAGTATCTTCGAGATAATATTTAAGGTTGGTTCCAACAAAACCAGAATCTCCTGTAATTGAAATTGTTTTTTTGCTCATCATTTATTTAAGTATCCAATAATTTTCCAAACAAATCGAAACTGGATTTTCAGGGGGGAGAAAGAAATACCGTTCATCAAAAGTGCCTTTTTAATTTCTTGAGTAATCAATTTATAGGAACTTGAACCCGAACTGCTCAAACCACCAACTAACATAGCGGTTGTAGTTATTCCTGAATACTTCCAAGTAATATTGTTTTTTAAAAAGTAACGAGTAATCAGTTCATAATCGGCTCCAATAATAAAGCCTAAATCATAATTTCCAAATTTACAGAAAAGATTTTTCTTAAAAAAAATGGAAGGATGCGGAGGCATAAATCCAATTTTAAGTTTTTCAGGATTCCAATATTTAGAAGAATATACTCTTACTATTTTTCCTTCTTTATTGTGCTGAATAATATTTCCAACTGAGGCCTCAATATTATTTTGTTTATGAAAATTGACGATTTCCTCAACAACCGTTGTTGAATAAAAAGTATCGTCTGAATTCAAAACACCTATTATATCCCCGGTTGCTAATGAAATTCCTTTGTTCATAGCATCATAAAGACCATTGTCGGGTTCCGAAATCCATTTTAAAATTTTATCTTCATGCTTTTTTATGATATCTAATGTCCCATCTGTTGAATTACCATCAATAATAATATACTCGATGTTTTTATAAGATTGAGCCGCAACCGAAAGAATAGTTTTTTCGATTGTTTCAAAACTGTTGAAGCATACGGTTATTATTGTGATTTTCATTTGTAGATAAAAATGTTTTAAACCTGAAATAATTTATCTAATAATCACTAATTTAATTCATTATAAACAATCATTAATTCTTCATAACATTTCTGCCAAGAAAATTTTTTAGCTTGTTTAATTCCTTTTAAAATTATTTCTTCTCTATGGTTTTTTATTTTTAAGACAGCATTGTTAAAATCATCTAATGTTAATTTTTCCAATAAAACTCCTGCATCTCCAGCAACTTCTGGAATAGATGAACTATTAAGAGCAATAAAAGGACAACCCGCATTCATAGCTTCTAATAAAGGAATACCAAAGCCCTCGTAAGATGAAGGATAGAGTAAAGTAAAAGAACTATTATAGAGTTCGTTTAATTTTAAATTATCAATAGAATTAAAAAATTCCCAACGTTCAGGTATAAATTTATTAAGTATTTTTTTTTCGTTTTTATTTAAATTTGAACCAACAATTCTTAATTTGAAATTTATATTTGTAGAAACTGCTTTAACAGCAAAATTAAAATTTTTATATTCAGCCCTAGAACCAACAAATAAAAAGGATGTTCCTAATTGTGCGTCATATCTGAATTTTGGATTTACATAATAATCTAAAGAACAGCCATTATAAATTATTCTTATGTCTTTTTTAGTTGATTCTGGGAAAAAATACAGTAAGTCTTTTTTTGTATTTTCGGAGATACAAATTATAACATCGGCTGCCTGAATAGCCTTTCTTTTTTGAAAGCTATGTAACCATTTTTTAATACCATTGCTAAAATGTTCATAAGTAAAGTCATGAACAGTAACAACTTCTTTTACTTTGTTATTTTTTTTTACATTTTTACTCAATATTCTGTAATAGGTAGAATGGAATATAAATTTCGAATTTCGCATATCTAAATCTATAGACCTATATCTAGAGAACAATCGTTTTAAATTTGGGATTATTATATTTTCAGACCCAATATTCAATTTATTTCTAAAGATATTATTTGAATCATCGTTTTCAACAATAAATGAGTTGGTAATGGATTTATTATTTAAAACTCTATTAAATAACTCAAACCAATAGACAGATATCCCTCCTGTTTTTTGAAGATTAAAAATAATATTGTCGAAGATAATTTTCATTTATTACAATAGTATAGATAAAGTGGGTAAAAAATGCTAATAAAGGTTTCTATTAAAGTCTGAATTTATAAAGATTCCTTTGTAAGGAAGAAATAAATCTGGATAGGAACCGATAGATTGAAAAAAAAGAAAGAATGCGTATAAAACAATAATGAATAAAATATAACTTCTATCCCTTGCAAAATTAAACAAAAGCAATTGGCTCGCTAGTAAAAAACATTCCATAACATTAAAATACAAGCTAGCCCTATTAACAACAATAAGTATTGAATTCGAAAATAAAAAATAAAAAATTAGACCAAATAAAAACCCATTAAAAATCAATTTGTAATGTTCGAATTTTTTTGACAAAGTATCATAATTGATAAAAAATAAAAAAAAATAAAGCAATCGACGAATTAAGCCACTAATTGTTAAACTTAAATCTTGAAAATTATCTTTATTAGAATAAAAGTCTGTTTTACCAGCAGAAGCTCCAGGTAATAAATTTCCAATTCCAGAGAATAACAAATTAGGAATTTGGGTTTGTCCTATTGCAATTGCTAAAAACAACGCTCCAAGTACATATTTTTTTTGGAAATCTTTGTTTAAAAAATAATAAACAGCAAAAAGTAATGCTGAAGTGTGGAAAAGAAAAGCAAAAAATACCAATGAAAAAAAAATAATAGGCTTCCTTTCGACAACAAATCTTAAGGCATATAAACATATTGCCAAAGCAATCAATTGTCTATTTGAACCCAAGTATCCCATTGTTAATGCATAAAATAACAGCAAGGACAAAATAGGAAATGGACTTAATCTTTTGCTCGCCCTAAATATTAAATAATAATATACAATAGCATGAAATAGTAAAAAATAAACATAATTGTCTGTGAATAATCGAACAAAATAGACTGTAAAACCATAACCAATTTCAAATCCTATCAAAATATTAATCAATATATTTTCTATTGAAGTAGTATTTGAAAAGTTCTCAATATAATAATTCCAATCCGTTCCCGTTTCCCATCTTAATCCCACTTGAACAACTAACGCTATAAAAAGTGCTGAATACAATAAAGACTTCTCTTTTTCAGTGATTGTGGTTCTTATTTCCAAATAAGAAAAAATAAAAAATATGAAAATAGTAAAAATGTAAATGAACATTAACGCAACATATTATATAATTGAAGGAAATTGGATAAAACAATTTTATTTGAAAATGTCTTATCATAATAAGCTTTAAAATCTTGAAGCGGGTTGTTAAGAACAAAATCTAATCTTTCAGATATTGAGTTTGCTGTATTATCAAACAAATAATCTTTAGAATAAATAATATCAGGAATAGCACACTTGTTTGAGGCAATAACAGGTTTATTAAAAAAATAACCCTCAATTATTGGCAACCCAAATCCTTCGCCATATTCAGCTGGCATTAAAACAAGATTACACTCTTCATAAAGTTGAAGAAGGTTTTGGTCACTCACATAACCTAATAATTGAATGTTTAAAATTTCTTTTCTTTTTATTTCATCCCTGTAATAATATAAAAACGGTCCTTTTCCTGCCACTAGAACTTCTATATTTTTGTTTTTAAAAGTACTCGCCAATTCAATCAATAAATCTATTCTTGCCCTTTCTTCAATACTACGTATTACAAGAATTTTATATTTTAAAACATCAAAAAAAGAGTTTTCATTTATACATGCTTTTTTAACAATTCTCTCGAAGTGTATAGTATTGGGTATTATTATGAATTTATTGGAATTTTTTTGGAATAGACTTTCTTTTTTTGCATAATTTGAAATAAAATGTACAAAATTTACCCTAGTATATAACAGTTTCTCAATCAAATAAAACAAATTTTTTAAAGGATGACTATTTGATTTAGTTAAATAATACAAAGCATCATGAACAGTTAATAGATTTGTTTCAAAAACACTCAAAATACTCATCAATGGACTATGAGAATGAATAAATAATTTCTTATTCTTCTTTTTCAATCTAAACAGAACAAGATTGAAAGGAATAAGCCAAAACAAGTTTTTTTTGATTCCAATACAAATCAAATTTTCATATCGATAGACACGACTAACTTTATCCCAATGCAAATAATAATTTATTGCAAATGGACTTGCTTGAGCCTGGGAAAGGATTACGTTCTCGACTCCACGCTTGTGGATAAACATGTTATTATAGCCAAAAAAAACCAAACCGTGATTATCTGAAATCATCTATAATACTTGCATTATTTGATTTATTCTGTGTTCATAGGTGTGATGTAATACAAAATGATGATGTTGTTCTAAAGCCATTTCATGTCTAAGTTCAGGTTTATCAAGATAGTATTTTATCAATTCAATAGCTTCCCCAATACTCTTGAAAGTAAATTTCTCTAATGAAATGGCCGAATACTCCTTCAAAACAGGTTTGTAATCACATATTTGGAAACCTCCAATTCCAAATATTTCAAAAAATTTCACATTGGCTGATTCAATTTCTGCATAATGAAAATTATTGAAAACAATCTTGGAACCAAATAAAACTTCGGATTTTCGATCTCCTATTATATATTCGTTCCTGAAAATTTTTTCTATTTCAGGTTTAGGAAAACGGCTTTCGGGTGTTCCAAATAATGCAACATCAATTCCAGCATTTAATATATGTTCAACCATATTGGCCCGATAAGGATACATGGAACCAAAAGCTACCACATCAATATTAATTTTTTTTTCGAGTTTTTCCCTATCCATACTGGGCATTTTGTGAACTCTTGGATTAAAGGCTTCAGGCAAATAAAAAGTATTCAATCCCATTTTGTTTTTCATAAAATCAACAATAAAGTGGTCTTTGGTAAAATAGGCATCATAAGGTGATGCAAATATTTGTTGGTATTCAAATGTGGTCAAGGCATCTGGATTGATATGTATAACCTTCACACTAGGCAATGCCTGCTTAATTAACTTAATACAAATTGGATTAATGAAACGATAGGTGCAAACCACCAACTCTGGTTCAGATTCTATAATTTTAATCGCCACTTTCCTAAATAAATACTCATCGTACTTCTTGAGGAATTTAGTGGCAAAATAATTGTATTTATAAGGTATTGCAACAATATCTTTTATATCAATATGGGTTACATCATTACCCAAAAATCGAAAAGAATCATTGAGGTGATATTCTAAACTATCAAAATCTTTACTACCAAAGAGAGTTAATTTCATTTTATTTGAAATACGATTTTATGTTTTTTAAAACAAATTGCTTATTGTCTGAAAATGAATATTTGTCATTAAATAATCTTGTCCAATTAATTATCGAGTCAACAAGAATATAAAAAAAATAGGAAATTGAGTGGTGCTTTCTAAAATATCTATTTCGACTTTCTTGAATGATGATTCTTTTAAAATTTGATGCTTTATTGGTTCCAAAACTACTTCCTTCAAAGTGAATAATTCTTGTCGTTGATATTAAAAAATTATGAAACCCAAGATTTGAAATTCGCTTTTGCAAATCTGTTTCTTCGTAATACAAGAAAAAATCTTGGTCAAAACCATTAATTTTATCAAAAAGATTTTTTTCAATAAACATGTCTGCTCCTGAAACCATGTCAATATTGAAATAAGATAGATGAAAGTCCGTTTTTATATTTTTTATATTGAACTTAATTAGTTTTTCAACTAAAACTTTAAAATATAAATAAACATCATTTAATGGTGTTGGAAAAATCCCTCCAGAATTTGTAACTTCCATTTCTCTGTTCAAAAGTTGACATCCAAGAACCCCTATATTTAATTTTTCGTGATTTGCTATATAAAAATCATGCAATGTTTTAATGGAATTCTCTATCAACAATGTGTCTGAATTTAAAAAAAACAAAAAATTACCCTTTGCCTTTTCAACTCCCAAGTTATTTGCTTTTCCAAATCCAAGATTAACATCTGATTCAATAAACAATATGTCATGACGGTTTCTAAATACTTCTTGAGAGCCGTCAGAGGAAGCATTATCAACCAAGATAATTTCATGATTCAGCTTAGAAGTATATTTTACAACAGAATCAATACATGCATTTGTTAATTGCTTTGTGTTGTAATTTACTATAATTATAGATACATCCATAATAAAATTTATAAATTAAATATTTCCTCAATTTCACTATGGAATTTATCTTTTTCTAATAATATTCTATTTCGATAAAAATGAAAATCATTTTTACAGACCTCAAAATTTAGAATAATATCCTCTATGGCTTCAATAATTAAATCTAAATCTTTTTCATCAAATTTATATTTATTAGGTATAGCAATATCTTCAAAGTATTTTGCAGATCCTTTATTTCCTACTAAAACACAACAGTTATTTAAAACTGCTTCACGTGGCAATCTGTCTTTTCCTGGATGATTCCCAAAATCAATATACAATTTTGATATTTTTAAATAATCTGATAATTCTTTTCTCGTTAATTTTTCTAAAGCTACAAATTTGTATTTTGGCAATAACTTGATAATTTTTTTTGTGAATTTAAGTCCTTTCGCTGGGTTATAAAGAATTATATCCTTCTTCGATAAATTTAAATTCTGCTCAGCCAAAAAATCAGAATTAATATAATCACTCAAAGGAAGAATTTCATTAACATTATTATTTAATAATGTATGTTTTGCATAAGTTGACTGATAAACATGTAAAAATTTATTATCTAATTTTTTCATGTCATTTAAGCTTAGTCCACCAAATATATTTTGATTTGTTTTGAATCTAATATATATAATTTTCAAAGTTTGAAACAATCCGAAAAATGGCAAAAACTCATATATTGGAGTTCTCAAATAGAAATTATCAACTGACATCCACCAAAAGATAAATTGAATACTCTCAAATTTTTTTATAAAAGAAAAATTAATTTCAGGAAAAACAAGAACATTATTGTCATCATCAATAGGCTCTGATGCAACTCTAACATTATATTTTATAAACCCTTCAGGCACATGTGCATTTTGATATTTATTATCCTTAATATAAACTATAAAAGCTCTTAAATTTCTAGAAATTAAAAAATCTACCAATTGATGTGCTAATTCTGTGCCTCCAGTTTCGAAATTAGCTGGACATAAAATATAAATATTACTATTTTCCTTTACATTAATCATTTTTAAAGATTTTCCGTTAATTGCAATGCTTTGTCAATGACATGATGCATGTCATAATATTTATACTCGGCTAAACGACCACCAAAAATTACACCTTCATCATTTTGGGACAACTCTTGATACTTTTCAAAAACAGCTTGATTTTTATCATCGTTTATGGGATAGTAGGATTCATTATTGGTTGAAAACTCATGAGGATATTCTCGTGTGATATAGGTTTTTGATTGGGTTCCAAATTCAAAATGTTTGTGTTCTATGATTCTGGTATAAGGAATCTCTTTCTCGGTATAATTTACAACAGCATTGCCTTGATAGTTGGGCATATCCAAGATTTCGTTTTCAAAATGAAGACTTCTATATTCTAGTTTCCCAAACTGAAAATCATAAAACTCGTCTATTTTGCCAGTAAACACTACTTTTTCAGCCATATTGTCCCACTTTTGCTTCTCTTCAAAATAATTCACGTCTCTGACAACTTCAATCCCATCGAGCATTTTTTCGATGAGTTTTGTATAACCTTCAACGGGAATGCCCTGATAGATGTCATTAAAGTAATTATTGTCAAAAGTAAAACGAAAAGGAAGTCTTCTAATAATAAAAGCAGGTATTTCAGTTGCCGGTCTCCCCCATTGTTTTTCAGTGTAACCTTTTATGAGTTTTTCATAAATATCTTTACCCCCAAGCACTAAAGCTTGTTCCTCCAAATTTTTTGGCTCTGTAATATGGGCATATTCCGCTTTTTGTTCTTCAATTTTCTGCTTTGCCTCTTCTGGCGTTTTCACGCCCCATAGTTGGTAAAACGTGTTCATGTTAAAAGGAAGATTGTACAACTTGCCTTTGTAATTTGCTATTGGTGAATTGGTGAATCTATTGAATTCCACGAAAGAATTTACATAATCCCATATTTTTTTGTTGCTGGTATGAAAAATGTGGGCTCCATATTTATGAACATTTATCCCTTCTATTTTTTCCGTGAAAATATTTCCGGCAACATGATTTCTTTTTTCTATAACAAGACACTTTTTTCCTTTCTTGGTCATCTCATGGGCAAACACACTACCAAATAAACCTGCACCAACTATTAAATAGTCGTACTTTTTATTGTCCATAAATTATTTTTTTTACAATAATAATACATTAAAAATGAAACAAACAACTCGGTTATTACCGTAATTATGCAAAGTGTATAAATAGTGATTAAATTTAAAATCCAAAGAAATAAAAACTGGATGATGAATATGACGCCTGAAAACATGATGATCTTGCTGAATAGTTTGTTCATGCCAAAAGGAATCATGACCAATGTTCCAAATACATTGCTAATGGCAACAATTGGCAACGTCAATCCTAATAGTATCACGACTCCTTTTGCGGGTAACATTTCTTGACCTCCGAGTATTTTTATTATTGCATCGGAAAAAACAACCAATAATAAAAATAACACGAAATTAAAAGCCAAGGAATAATTAAATGTTTTTTTGATAAATGAAATATTCTTTTCAAGTGAAATTTTTGGAAAAACAGACTGACTAATAATTCCTTGTGGAATTCTCAAAATGTTCAATATTTTTTCTCCTAAATCATAATACGACACCTCGGTCATTCCTAAAAAGGAACCAATTAAAACTTTATTAGTACTCACATATATCTGAATCGAAATATTAGATAAAAAAACAGGTATTGACTCTTTAAAATAATACTTCAACACCTTCAATTCAGGAAAATAAAATCTAATTTTATGTTTATAAAAAATAATATACATTGAAGCCAAACCAGCTAAAATTGTCCCTGATAAATTAAGCAAGGGCACATACAAATAATCTGATTCATTTCGAATAAAGACAAAAATTAATGCCACAAAAAGACACCTAACAATTAATGTTATTATGGAAATATATTTCATTTTTTCAATTCCTTGAAAATAAAATACCGGAAAAAATATTTCATAAATACATAACCACAAAGTCATTATATATAAAATCTTGTTTTCGGACACTTGATTAAAAAAAAAGAAAAAAGGAAGAAAAAAGAAAAAAGAGAAAAATAGAAGTAAAACTTTAATGACAAGGACACTTGAAACAATTTCACTTATTTTTTTCTTATTCTTTCTATGAATACTGATTTCCTTAGTTGCTGTTATACTAAAACCAAAACCTACTAAAAGTGTTAAATATCCTATAATTGCTTGGGCAAATATGATTTTACCATAAATTGTCGTCCCTAGTACTCGAATAAGATAAGGATAGGAAAGCAACGGTAAAACCAAATTAAACGCCTGTAATAGAGATAAATAAGAAAAATTTTCAACCAGTGATTTATTATTTAAAATACTTTTTTTTATGTTTTTCAATTAATTATGCTGTTTTTTTTTACTCTAATATATTGGGCTTAAGGGTATTAAATCTTTTTACACAAATCAATAGCTGCACCAATTGCCACATCCATATTATAATATTCCCAATCGGCAAAACGTCCAGTCAAAAAGAAATCCTCTTTACCCAACTTGTTTTTTAGATTGGAAATCATGTCCCTGGTATCGCTGTCTTGTACAGGATAAGAAAATTTATTGAAAGTATGCTTTAAATATTTAGGTTTTAAGGGCATTTTGTCTAATTCAACCAATATTTCCTCCTTACTTATGTAATCTGTAAACTCTATTGTTCCTGTTAAAATATGGTCTTTTGCATTGTTGGTTTTTGCAAAGTTTCCGGTACAAATAATTCTATGAGCATCATAGGATTTACTTGGCAAATAAATCCAACTATACTCATTCGAATCTATCTCACAAAACACGGTTGTAGTTCCATGTGATTTTAGGTTTTGGATAGATTCTGCAAATTCAGAAATATCAATGCCTTCTATCATATTTGGTAAATCTTTCAAAATTCCACAAAATATAACTTTATCAAATATTATATTTTCAACTTGCCATTTATCTTCCCTTCTGAATATTTTCTTGATTTCAGCATTACATTTTATGTCTAAATCTTTGGAAAGGGTATCTACTATATATTGTGACCCATTATTTTTTTCATACCAAAAGGTACTATGTACGAATGATTTTTCTTTCGTTTGTTTTATATTATTATAAACTATTTCAGAAAGGGTTGGCATTGGCAATTTACCTTCTAACCATGTCAAAGGAATTTCAGACAATTCAGTTTTCCAAATTTTTTTATTATATGGTTCAAAATATTCTTTATACAATGTTGTACCAAATCTGTTTTTTAAAAAATCTTCAAAATTATCATATTCTTGCGACTCTGTTTTAGCCAATATGATTAAATCATCTATGAATGATTTCAACATTTTGTCGTCAAAATGATAGGCATGATTTTCGATGGGATATGGGATCTTATTTCCATCTTCCATAAATACAACAGCATTTCTATCTGCTTTAATAAATTCTTCGTCTTGATTAAAAAAACTCCAGAACCAATCTAAAACATCTTGTCGTTTAGAATTGAAAACATGTCCTCCGCAAATATGGTACAAATTACCATTTACTCTTTCGCATTTTATTAAACCACCTTGTCTAGCATCTTTTTCAAAAATTGTTACATTATACTTTTCTTTTAAAATATTAGCTACTGATAAACCCGACAAACCTCCACCAATAATTGCAATCTTTTTCATGTCCCTATAAATTATTTAATATTTCCTCAAGTTTATTGGCTCTTTTTGAGGTATAATGTGATTCTAAATATTGTGCATAATCTTCCATGTCAACATTCGAATTCAATTTACTATTCAGGTCTTCTTCAAAATTATCATAAGTATCAATATTCCTAGAAAATTTTTCTAGGCAGTAATATTCTGTGTCGGGATTTTTTTTGTATCGTGCCAATATGTGACAACCACAAGCAACAAGCTCTAAAAATCTTGGTGTAACCTGATTGAACCCTTTGGTTTTCTTTTCATCTAAGTCTATTCCTGAAGCAGAATATAAGCCAACTTTGCTTTTCCTCATCAAATCAATATACTTTTCTCTTGTATTGATGTCACCTATAGCTTCGCCATCAGAAGTAAAATATAAAAACTGGGTACCAATCTGCTTCCTGTAAACGTATCTAAAACTGGGGTTTTTTTCAATATATTCAGCTAAATATTTTTCTAAAACAGGATTTTGCCTACCCATTAAAACCAAGTCATATTCTTTTTTGAAATTTGTTTGTGGGCTGATTCTATATTTATCCGAAATGGATAAAGCCAAATGATAAATTTTTAATTTGCATTTTTTTGTTGTCAAATACTTGTATGCTTCAAAGCTTGAAACAAGAACAATTGGATTTTTACAATAAGCTTTTTCAAAATTGCTTACCTCGTTTTTGCTTATATGATAATCAATAATATAAGGTATTACTTTTTTATTGTTGAAAAAATGATTTTTACTTCGGGCCCCCATTTCATGAACTAAAATATTTTTTCTAATAAATATTCTATTTAAAAATAAGATTCTGTCTCCCATCTTCAATAAAAAAAAATTGAAATAAGCAAATGGTATTTTAAATTTTTCTTTAAAGATATTTTCCCATTCAAAAACTAAATCCCAACTTGGCCATGTTTCATAATTACGATTTGAATATATTTGATTAAGTCTCATAAAATTATTTTCATTACATTACCCCTAAATTGGAGAAGAAATTTTTTTTAAAAAAAATTATGATTGGCAACAAAACAATTATTCTACTAAAACAGATAGTTAAAATGGAAAATTCAACACAATAATTTTGATTTGGGTGGATTTTCAAAAAAAAATTAAACTATGGTGCTATATTGAAATGGTATTTTTATTAGAGTTTTTTTATAAAGAATTTAATTGTGTGGACTAAAATACAAAGTGCAATATGTTAGCTTTTCATTGGTTATTTTAAATATAAAACCGAAAATCGCTTAGCTGCTTTTGTTTAATTAAAAACTTTTTAAAATACGTTTCAAAATCAAACCCAACATCATTAAAAAACCAGCTAAAATCCCTCCCAAAACAATTCCTTTTGCCTTTCCAAAACGCTCTTTTACCAAAGGCAGTATTGGTCTGTCTATCACTTGAATCAATGGAGTTTCTTTTCGCAAAGTTACTTTGGCTAATTCCGTTTGCTTGACTAATTCAATTAAAATAGCTGTGTTAGCTTGAACATCTACTTGTCTTTTTGCTGATGGAGTGCGACGAACATTGAGTGAGGGATTTAAACTAAATGTATTATCATTGGCAACCGCCACACCTGTTATTGCACTATTTAGTTCTCCACGAATTGAATCGGTTTGTTTTTGTAGAATAGCCATATTGGCTCTTGCCTTTTTGGTCTTGGTGGCCACATAAAAATCGCTTACTTCTTTGGCTAAAGCATCACAAAAATACTTAGAAAACAATTCGTTAGTTGAAGATACATCTATACTAAGTATATCTATTTTTTTGTCTTTTTGAGCAACAGACAAACTACTTTTAGACAGATTAGTATAAATCACTCCTAAAATGCTATCATGAACTCTAGTGAAGTAGCTTCGATTGGGGTTGGGTAAAAATTGTATGGATTTTAATTTTGGTTTACCTTCCCACTTATCCCTCCATTTTTCATTTTGTATATACATTTCTGCCAAGGATATAATTTTTCCATCAAATTGAACAGGAGTTAATAAAGTCTGTTCCACCATTTTACGAGATTTAAATAATTCCGTCAAATTAGACCCTTCAAAAATGCCCCCCCCACTACTACCTATACTTAATCCAAATTGACTAGCCAAACTCATAACTCCTCCAGATCCTCCTGAACTCTCCCCTTCCAAAGCAAAAGATAGGGTTGCTGTATAAACTGGCTTTTTAAAAAATGAGTACAACAAGCCAAGGGTTGCTCCGATACAGGCTACAATTAGAATCATCTTCCATTTAGATAGTAAAAAATAAAACCAATCTTTTGACTTTTCTATTAGTTCTTTCAGAGAAATTTCGTCTTTGACAGTGGGTTCATTTGCCATTTTTAGCTATTTGTTGAAATTATATTTGTATTTGAAATCTTATTTGTCTATCGAATGCAATTAGCTTAGTTCTATTTGAATACCGTCACCACCAAAAGGGCTATACTTGTAATTACACTAGCAATACTCACCACTTCTCCCGTACTCATCTTTCTAGTTTCTGGTTTTTCGGGTACCACTATTTGCGAGCCTGGTAATACTTTTGGGTAAGAGCGAATGAAGAAGAAAGTGCTTGCAACCGCTGCGTTTCCGTTGGGATAAATGATATAGGCTTTCTTCTTCCATCCTTTGGCATCTGTTCCGCCAACGGATTCTATATAATAATTAAAGCCTTTTCCTTTGTCGTAAGGTATTTCTGAATTCAAAAGCACATTACCTGTTACTTTTACACTTTCATTGTAAGTAGAAACTTCAATTTCATCCCCTGGAAATAAGGTAACATTTGTTTTATCTGAAGGGTCTTTTACAATTTTTCTCCAATCGACTGGAATGGTGGCGTATTTCAAATCCTCTTTTAATTTTATTGTCAGTTTGTTTTGGGTAGAATCTTTCTTGCCTAAATTAAGATTTACATTTTCTAAATCTTCAATTTGCTTGGCATTGATGGGTCTTTTTATTTTAACTCCGTCCAAGTTAGCCACCGAGCTTAAACCTCCTGCACGGGCTATTACATCATAAATTTTTTCTTTTTTATTGGCCAAAACATATTTGCCAGTGTAATTCACAGCTCCAATAACGTTGACCATTTCTGGTTTTTCATACACTGCCATTCTACGAATGTTCACTACATCGAATGGGGCTAAGGTAAAGTTTTTGATTTGCTCATTGTTATCAGCTGAAATTTCTAAATTAAACAATTGCACCCTTTTTGAATTGGCATTATCAATTTCATCTGATTTAATCATTCTGGCCACCTCCACTCTTTTGGATGCTGAACCTGTTAATCCCCCTGCTTGAACTAATAAATCATTCAAGGTCAGATTATCGTGAAACTCATAAACACCAGGTTTTTTAATCTCGCCATCGATGGTTATTTTGTAATCTTCTTTGAAATCTAAAATAGAATATATAGTTACCACATCCTCTTTTTTCAAAAGAATGTCAGCGGTTGTATCGCCTGAAAGTGCTTTGCTTAAATTAACATTGGTAACTTCGGTAGTCAAATCGTCTTTTGTTCTAACTATGGTGGCTCTATTAGTATAAGCATCTTCTGTCAAACCATCGGCTTGTGCAATTAATTCCGATATTCTCATTCCTTCGTAATAGGAATAAATATTAGGTCGAAATACAGAACCTTCAATTTTAATTCGATTTTCAAATCGGTTCAAAATTTTAGAAACTCTAAAAACATCTCCTGATAATGGTTTATAAATGCCAAATTCTATGGATTTAATGTCTTTTACTTTAAAATCTTTGGCCGTTTTTTGCAAAACACTAACTGATGCTGTATAGGCAAACTCATTAAATCCAGAGGCAAAGGTTAATAAATCTTTGAATGTTTCGCCCGATTTCATTTCGAAAATTCCGGGTCGCTTCACTTGTCCTTCTATGGTTACTCTTTGGGTATAAGCTGGAATTCGAATGACATCGTTATCTTTCAACCCCACATTGTCCGATTGATTGCCGTTGACTAAAAAATTGTAAATGTCGATTTTCTTGAACACTTTGTTGTTTCTCAACAATTCTATATTTCGATAACTTCCGTTTTTTCCTGGACCACCACCCAAAAACAAAGCATTATAAACAGTTGCTAATGAAGATATTGAATAATTTCCGGGTAGTTTACTTCCAATAATTGTGACTTTAATAGTTCGAATGCGACTCAAACTGATTCCAACTTGCGATTGACCCGATGCAACGGTACTATAAACTTTTGATATTGCACCTTTAATTTTTTGTGTTGCGGCTTCAATTGTCATTCCCGAAACTGGGATTTGTCCAACGTATTGAATATTGACTTTGCCTTCCAAACTCACTGGAATGTTGGCATTATATTCTTGAACACCGTAAACGCTAATTTGTAATTCATCACCTGGTCCTAAAATATAATTCACAGGAGTGGCTAATTTCAAATCAGGTTCAAAATTCAAGTCGGGATTGTCAAACAACTCAGATCCAAAAATTAATGCGTTTAAAGTGTCCTTCACTTTTTTGTTTACAATTTTTTCTTGTTTACGAGTTTGTTCTCTCTTTTTCTCATCGAAAACATCGGTATTGGTAACGCCAGTTGGGGCAGTAGTAAATTGAGACCCCAATCGAACTTTCAATTTAGCATATTCAGTAGCTGACATGCCTTTGTCCAATACTAATGGTTCTACCTGTTCAATAGAAGTATTGTTGTTTTGCAATTGGGTTTTTATCTTGGCGATATCACTATCGGATAAATAATCAACCTTAACGGTACTCAAATCAGTTCCTTTTAGTATATCTTGAGCCAATAAAGACTGCGATTGGAAAATAGCAACTACTAAAAAAAGGGTAATGATTATTTTTCTCATAATGAAAAGGGAATAAATTGTAAAATAAAAATATAAAGAATATAAAAAATCTAAAAAATCTAAAGAATCTAAAAAATATAAAGAAGTCTTAATACTTCTAACTTCTAACTTCTAACTTCTAACTTCTAACTTCTAACTTCTAACTTCTAACTTCTACCTTCTAACTTCTAACTTCTAACGGCTTCGCCGCTGCAAATCCCATAATGGGTTTACGAAATTATCAAAAGTTTGCAAATTTATGGTAAATAAAAAAATATTGGTTGTTTTTTTGAACATAATGTGAAATATCAAAATTATTGATAAAAACAATTCCTCTAAAAAACATTTTTTTTAAAATCCATTTTAAGTGTACAAATATTACAACTCTTTTTTATTCACTTTCAGAACACAACCCAAAGATTCTAAAATCAAAATATAATGGTTTTGTTTGACTTCTTGAATGACTGCCGTTTGACTTGCAAAAGGTCCTGACTCCAAAACAATTTTATTTCCTTTTTTCCACTGATCGACTACTACATCAAATACCTGTGGTTCTGAAAGCCAATGCTTTATGGATTCAATCTCCGAGTTTCTAACAATTGCAGGTTTTCCCAGCCAAAACAAATAACGGACAACTCCTGGAACTACAAAAACTTGATTTCGATTTTTCTCTTCAATTTGAACAAAAATATAAGAATTGAATAAAGGCACAGCTATTATTTTTTTACGATCAGACCATTGACTTATTTTGGTAATCAGCGGACAGTAAGTCACTATTCCCATTTCATTCAATCGCTCTGCTATCTTTTTTTCCCACTTGGGCTTTGTATATACTACATACCAATTCATGGTTCTTAATTTTTACAAATTCCAAAACTTAAATCCAAATAAAAATTCCAAATAAAAAATTCCAATCCCAAAGCTTCGGGACCAAATTCCAAACCTCTAACCTCTAACCTCTAAGAATACATCTTCTCATAATATTTTTCATAATCTCCCGAAGTTACATTATCGAGCCATTTCTGATTACTTAAATACCAATCGATAGTAATTTCTAATCCTTGCTCAAAAGTTACTGATGGTTTCCAACCTAATTCTTTATTTATTTTATTGGCATCAATGGCATAACGCAAATCATGCCCTGGACGGTCTTTGACATAAGTGATTAATTTTTCGGATTCTCCCGCAGTTCTTCCTAGTTTTGAGTCCATAATTTGACACAAAACTTTTACCAAATCGATGTTTTTCCATTCATTAAAACCACCAATATTATAGGTTTCATGATTCTTCCCTTTGTGAAAAACCAAATCAATGGCCAGTGCATGATCTTTTACAAACAGCCAATCGCGAGTGTAATTTCCGTCGCCATAAACAGGTAAAGGCTTGTGGTTGATTATATTATTAATAAATAATGGAATTAATTTTTCAGGAAAATGATTGGGTCCATAATTATTGGAACAATTGGTCAATACAAACGGCAATCCGTAAGTTTCACCATAAGCTCTCACAAAATGATCAGAACTGGCTTTGGATGCCGAATAAGGAGAATTGGGATCGTAGGGCGTGGTTTCGGTAAACAAACCTTCGGCACCCAACGAACCATAAACCTCATCGGTGCTGATGTGGTAAAACCTTTTACCTTCGGTATTATTTGCCCATTGTTTTCTTGCTGCATTGAGCAAATTTACAGTTCCAATTACATTGGTTTTCACAAATGCCATAGGGTCTTCGATAGAACGATCGACGTGCGATTCGGCAGCCAAATGAATCACTCCATCAAACTGATGTTCTTGAAACAAATTACTAATAAAAAAATCATCGGTAATATCTCCTTTTACAAAAGTATAATTGGATTCATTTTCAATATCGGAAATGTTTTCCAAATTACCCGCATAAGTAAGGGCATCTAAATTGAAAATGTGGTATGCTGAATATTTTTGAACAAAACGACGCACCACATGTGAACCAATAAATCCTGCACCTCCTGTAATCAGTATTTTTTTCATTATTAAATAGTCTATAAAATTTCAATAAGTCTTTGTGTTTAAAAAACTAAATTCCAAATCTCAAATTCCAAATTCCAAACTTCTAACTCCTAACTTCTAACTCCTAACTTCTAACTTCTAACTTCTAACTTCTAACTTCTAACTTCTAACTTCTAACTTACTTACAACTTCCCATCGGTTTTATCGCCCAAAATACCTTTCACATCATAAACAACACTATTCCGATTTTTGAGAGCATCGATGTTCAAATCTAAAAATTCGTTGTGAGCCACTCCTAAAACTATAGCATCAAAAATGACTGTTGGTGGTTCATTATGAATTGTTAATCCGTACTCTTTTAATACCTCTTCAACACTTGCCCAAGGATCATAAATACTCACTTGAATTCCGTAATCTTCCAGTGCTTTGACTACATCTACAATTTTAGTATTGCGAACATCGGGACAGTTTTCTTTGAAGGTAATACCCAACATCAATAAATTTGCACCATTAATGGTCACGCCCTTTTTTATCATGAGTTTGACTACTTGCGAAGCAACATATTCTCCCATACTGTCATTCAGGCGGCGACCTGCCAAAATTATTTCAGGATGATACCCGTTTTCTTGGGCTTTTTGGGCCAAATAATAAGGATCGACCCCAATGCAGTGTCCGCCAACTAATCCCGGTTTGAAAGGCAAAAAATTCCATTTTGTTCCTGCCGCTTCCAACACAGCGTGAGTGTCAATTTCTAGAATATTAAAAATTTTGGCCAATTCGTTCACAAAAGCAATATTGATATCGCGTTGCGAATTTTCGATTACTTTGGCAGCTTCGGCGACTTTTATCGAAGGGGCAAGATGAGTTCCAGCGGTGATAATCGATTGATACAATTGATTCACTTTTTGTCCAATTTCAGGAGTAGAACCCGAAGTAACTTTCAGAATTTTATCTACGGTGTGTTCTTTATCTCCTGGATTGATTCTTTCGGGTGAATAGCCCACAAAAAAATCGACATTAAATTTTAAATTGGATATTTTTTCCAAAACAGGCACACATTCTTCTTCGGTTACACCAGGATAAACGGTAGATTCATAAATAACAATATCGCCTTTTTTCAATACCTTTCCTACGGTTTCACTTGATTTGTACAAGGGAGTCAAATCGGGGCGGTTGTTTTTATCGACTGGAGTTGGAACCGTTACAATAAAATAATTGCAGTCCTGAATTTCGGACAAAGAAGAAGTACAATAGAGTCCGTTTTCAGTTGTCGAAGTATCGACCAATACTTTTTGCATGCTTTCGGAATCAATCTCGAGTGTTTTATCGATTCCTTTTTTTAGTTCATCAATCCGAGACTGATTAATGTCAAAACCTATTACAGAATATTTGGTAGCAAACAATCGTGCCAAAGGTAAACCTACATATCCCAATCCGATAATTGCAATCTTTGTATTTGTTTTCAATTTTATATTTTTTTTGGTTTCCAATAATTGAACCCCTAATTTAATACTTATTATTTTTAAATTCCAACTTCCAAATCTCAAATTCTAAATTCTAAACTCTAAATTCTAAACTCGAATCTACTAACTCCTACCTTCTAACTTCTAACTTCTAACTCCTAACTCCTAACTCCTAACTTCTAACTTCTAACTTCTAACTTCTAACTTCTAACTCCTAACTCCCAATAGCTTGATAAACAAACCCGATTGCCTCTAACTCTTTGGCATTCAGGATATTTCTTCCGTCGAAAACAAAGGCTGGTTTTTGCATATCATTGTATATTTTTTGCCAGTCATAGTCAACAAATTCATCCCACTCTGTTAGCACTGCAATGGCATGTGCATTTAAACATAAATTGTATGGATTGTCGAAATAACTAATAGCCGAAGCATTCATTTCAGGAGATCTGGTTTCTAAATAATCTAAGTCGTCAAGAATTTTTTTGTGAGATACTTTAGGGTCGAAAACCGCAATTTGTGCTTGTTCGTTGATTAAATCATCTGCGACATAAATGGCTGCCGATTCTCGGGTATCGTTAGTGTCTTTCTTGAAAGCCCAACCCAAAAATGCAATTTTTTTATCGGCAACGGTGTTGTATAATGTTTGAACAATTTTATTGGAAAAACGCTTTTTTTGATGATCGTTCATAATAATTACTTGTTCCCAATAATCGGCTACTTCGTTTAGCCCATAAGACTTGG
>Ga0316612_1000134_pt1 | contig 27920 bp, 27 predicted proteins | sample MIS2016226_MG_FD_207676 | JGI IMG/M metagenome (GOLD analysis project Ga0316612, IMG submission 207676) | Microbial mat bacterial communities from Middle Island sinkhole, Lake Huron, Michigan, United States - MIS.2016.226 | ecosystem: Environmental > Aquatic > Freshwater > Lake > Sediment... | reverse complement strand
ATTAAGAAACATGGAAATAGAGAGATAAGCGTATTTAAACACGGCTTAGAATACCTATCAAGAGTAGTAATATCAAATATTAATGTATTCAATATCAATGTTTATGATTTTATTGTCGTGTAGTAAACAGAATTATTATAATTGTTTGATTTTTCATTGTTTTTTATTTTTAATATGTTTCTGTCCAAGTCCATTCTTGATTAAAATTCCCTCCGATATGTAGAATTCTAAAACTCATTCCGTGCATTAATAAAAATCTTCGGATATCATTATTGAACTTCTACAGAAAAAGTTCCATTTTTGGGCGAAGCAAATCCCAAAACTGAAGCTTAAAATTATTTTATAAAAAAACTTTCCACCTGCTTCAGGGGGGATTGATTAATAATTTAACCTTTTTATTTTCCAAGCACTCAGAATACTATCGGCTTTTTTCTTTGTAATATAATCTAATTTTTGATAGTAAAATTGAACACCGTCTAGTTTATTTCCAGTTGGAATAGGGTAAACATGAATATATTGCCATCCTTTTTTAATTTTAATAAAATCACTAAATGAATACGATGAAAATAAACTTGCTTTTTCATTATAATGTTTAAAAACATACCTGCATATTAATTCCTCATTTACATAATCATCAACAGTTATTTTTATTACTCCACTTGCAAAAACATCTTCCTCAAATATCAATTCTCCTTTTTTGGGTTCAATAAAAATATTTTTATGGAAAAAAGAAGGTTGTTTTAAACCATAAGCAATACTTACTCCATTTGCAGCCAATGCGATTGGATTATACATATTATTAATTTCATCATAGCCATTGCCGTAAATTTCTGACATAGTGCTATCTATAATTCTTAATCCTACTTTTTTCCTTTCCGAATTAAATTTAGTACCTAAATGAGAGGGTTTCAGTTCTTCCTTTTTACAACTAATAAATAATACTGTCATAAATACTATAAAGATTATATTTTTCATTGTTTATTATTTTTAATATGTTTCCGACCAAGTCCATTCTTGATTAAAATTCCCACCGATATGGAGCGTATTCGGTTCATTTCTAGCATGATTTGGGAATATTCCGTCATGAACATCATTATGATCATTGTCTATTCTCAATCTAGTTGCTGAATCCCAAGTACTTGGATTTGTAACACTAAATGTTAGCATGTGCTGTCCATTTGGTAAAACTTTTATTGTGACATTCGTAGTATAAGACCCTAAAAAAGATGTCGCTATATTTCCATTTACCATTCCATTATAAAATGCTTCTTGTCCATATCGCCATCCATGTGGTTGAATTGGATTTAGGTTTCCATTTGCAATTTGATTAAGAGCAATACTTCTTGCTTCACTAACGCCTTGTTGTCCTTGAAGTGAGGTTACGGTAACGGATGGCCCATTAAATTTCATTGGATTTGAACCTAATTCAAACAGCCACATATTGAATAAATCAGTCCAATTGCAAGTTTGCGGTTTTGTATCTATTACAGTTTCGACTGCAGATCTAACTCCATCAATAACGGTATTTATATAGTTTATTGATGAAGGATGATTAGTAGCAATTATTGATAATTTAGTATACATTTTGTGTGTTAATTCAGCTGATGAAGTAATACCATTTGCAATCGCTTTCTTTATCTCAGTTTTCCAATCTTTCTCCATTTGAAAGTTTAAAATTTCTTTTGCAGCAATTATTGCATCAGGATCAATAGTTCCAGTACCTGCGTTTTGGATTAAATAATTATTTAACTCATCGTTTACAGACGGATCAGATGAACTTAAAAACAATCTTTGTTCCTGATTTAATTTATTTCTAAAGAAATCTTGCAGAATGAGGTCGTTGTCGTTGAAAATAATAAGGGGTAATGCACTATTATCATCACAAGGATTTGGTTCTGCAATAGTTGGTGGTTCAGAAAATCTAATTACGATTGTAACATCATACTTTGCACAAATACTACTTTGCCAACCGTCAATTGAGCCATAACTCCTTCCGCAATTATTACAAGTAACGTTCATACCACCGCCTCCTCCAAGGGTACTTCCGCCGTAGTAAGACCCGCCAGAATTGGAAGAGCCATTATTGCCGACTCCAACACTGCCACCTCCAACACTAACTCCTCCAATTCCACCAATTGGTGTACTACTATCGTCAGGAGGACATGGATTGTTGTTTGATATTGTTTTTTGATTTAAAATACCCTCAAAATTTGTGATAGGTTCTTGACCTGAATAATAATTAATTGCAAAATCTTGCGTCATAACGTATTCAGCTACTTTTACAGTACTGTAATTATTTTCTTCTTGCAAAATTAAATTAGAAAACATATTATCATCAATATTGGTATCAATAATATTGAATGCGTAGGTTGTAGTTCCATTTTCTTCAACAACTGCAATTTTACTGTAATCTATCGTTCCGTAAGATGAGGCTAATTCTTGATTTTGTAAATTAGATTTTGGGTTGATAGTCTTTGTTGGTAATAGTTGTTTTAATCTTCCAGCAATAGTTTCTGCTTCTTTACCTATTAGCGTTTTTGTTGTAATTTTTGAATGTTCGTGGTTTTCAACTGCAAGATTTTCGGTTTGACAACTATTCAATAAAAATATTGAGAAAGCTAAAATTGAAAAAAATGCGATTCTTTTTTTAATTAAATTTTTCATTTCAAAATTGATTTTAGTTTACCTACTATCGTTTTCGGGTATCTGTTCGGCTAGTTTTCCCCGCTACAAGTAATTTATTTTCGTCTGTTTGGTGTGATTTCGTTTCTATAATATGCCATTCCGTAGGCTGAACGGTAAAATTTACACGAACGTTTGTCATAAACTTTTGTAACCATCCTACAGACTTTTTTGTTACGTGCACTTAACTAAAAAACAAATGTAAGAATAATTTTGTTTTCAAAGAAAATGCAAATGTTTTAAATTAATGGTAAACTAAAGTGTCTTTTTTTGGTTACTAAAGTTTATTTCATACTTTAGCTAAAAATTATAAATCATGACTTTAGGAACAAAACTACGTAATTACAGGAATAAAAAAGGAATTTCACTAGAAAAATTGGCACATGAACTCAATATCTCTAAAGCCGCTATTGGCAAGTGGGAATCAGACAAATCTATACCAAATTCAGAAAACCTTTTAAAAATTGCTGATTGTTTTGAAACTGATGTTTATGAATTACTCAAAAATGTGGAAAATGTGAATTTTGGTAATGCAAAATTTAAAGGTCATTCTTATGCAGGTTATGCTGAAAATTTTACAGTAAACAACACTACTTCACCCGAACTGATAGAAAGTATAGTGGACAATCAAAAGAAAATTACAGTTTTGATGGAGTTGCAAAATGAATTACTCGTTAGCTTGTTGGCTAAAAACCACTAAAAATACATCTTTTTCGCCTTTGTCTTAGAAGATTAATTTTCGTTAGTCAAATGAAGGATTTATTTTAAAAAATATTAGACGTTTTGGAAGTTTATTAATCAATATAAATTCTTGGGAATTATTTCATTTTCAAATAGGCTTCGATATAATTGCTTGTTGAAAAATATTCATTTTTTAGATTTTTCAAATATTTAATAACGGCTTCATTTTGCGGATGGTTTGCATTTAAACAGTCTTTTATTTCAGCATCTGTTACCGTAATAATGATATACCAAAAACCATTTCTTGAAGTATGAAGATCTTGCAAAAGGGCATCGTTTCCATTTTGATTTAATTTGGCATCGACTAGCATTGGAATCAAATTTATAGTCTTTGTGATTCTCTCTCGTTCAAAAAAGGATAAATAATAGGTGTTGTTATTAATTGTAATGGGAACATTTGACTCTACATTCACATGCTTTAAATTATATTTGGTATTTATAAAATTGTAAAATTCATTTGCATTCTTCGTGTCTTCAAAAATAAATCCTTGAAAATTTGGTAAATCTCTTTTAAATTTTTTTGCATTAGCTATTTTTTCTCCTTTTATCAGTGGTGCTACTTTTAATGGTATGCAAGAACATAATGAGAATATTAGTAGATAAGCGCACAAATTTTTCATTATTTGCAAGTTGTTTTTTATCATAAATAAAGCAGTTATTCTGAATCTCTTATATTTCTTATTTTTTTTATACTAGAGACAATTGTTGTCGCCAAAATAGCGCCTATAAATGCCAAGAATATATCTTTTTGCGCATCCCAAATATCGCCTTGCGTCCCTAAATAGGCATCACCTTGTGCTTTGAAAAATACATCGGCAACAGCCCATTCGATTAATTCGTAAAAACCACTAATGGAAAGTGTGATTTCTATAGGCAAAGTCCAAGCTACCCAAGTTGGGAATTTGAGCCATTTCAAAAACATTTCACGCATGGGGTAAGCCAATAAAAAACCAAAACTAAAATGAACAATTCTGTCGTAATGATTTCGGGATAAATCGAGTGCCTCTTTTAGCCAGTAACCAAACGGATTTTCGGCATAAGTGTATTTTGAACCGTAAACGTGCAGACACAAATAGACACAAATTAACAAATAGCTAAGGTCGCTAAATTGGAATTTTTTGTAGTTGAATGTCATAAAGCCAAGGAATAAAAAAACTAAGGTGTTTTCTAATATCCAATTGGCGGTATCGGTATTTCCGATATAGGAATTTGCCCAATTGACAAGAAAAAATACAATGAAAATTTGAAGCCAGATGTTCTTTTTTAGAGGAGTTCGGTATTTGGAAATTGCAATTGTAAATGCCATAAGGAATAAATTTAATTAGTTATTAGTGGTGTCGATTTCTAAAGCAAACTGAGAGTCGTATAATTTTTTGTAATATCCATTTTCAAAGGTCAATAATTCCTGATGCGTTCCTTGCTCGACAATCAATCCTTTGTCCATCACTACAATTTTGTCGGCTTTGAGAATGGTAGCCAAACGATGCGCAATTACAATGGAAGTTCTGCCTTTGGTAATGGTTTCGGTCGCTTTCTGAATCAATTCCTCGGAATAGGTGTCGATTGAAGAAGTGGCTTCGTCCAAAATTAAAATGCTTGGATTACTCACATAAGCTCGAAGGAATGCAATGAGTTGGCGTTGCCCCGAAGACAGCATAACGCCACGCTCTTTCACATCAAAATCATAATTATCGGGCAAACTCATAATGAATTTATGAACACCAATTTTTTTGGCGGCAGCCAAAACTTGTTCCCGAGAAATATCGGGATTGTTGAGTGTAATATTATTGAAAATGGTATCGGCAAAAAGAAATACGTCCTGCAACACCACCGCAATTTGCTTTCGCAAAGAACTTAAAGTGTAATTTTCGATGTTTTGACCGTCAATACATATCGTTCCGCTATTGATTTCATAAAAACGGTTCAGCAAATTGATAATCGTTGATTTTCCTGCTCCTGTGGCTCCAACAATGGCAATGGTTTTTCCTGCTTTTACATCTAAATCGATTCCTTTAATCACATATTCTTCGGCGATATAGCCAAAGTGAACATCTTTAAATTGAATACTTCCTTTGAATATAGGCGCTTCGATAGTTCCCGTATCTTGAATTTGGTCTTGGGTGTCGAGAATATCAAAAACACGATTGGCGGCAATCATTCCGAGTTGCATTTCGTTGAATTTATCTGCAATTTGACGCAACGGATTGAATAACATCCCGATAAACATGGTGTAGGAAAACAAATCTCCAAAGGTGGTGAAATTGTCCCCATTCAATATTTTAATTCCTCCGTAAAGTACAACAAAACCAAGGGTTAACGAAGAAATAATGTCGGCAATAGGAAAGAAGATGGAGTTGTATAAAATGGTTTTTATCCAAGCTTTATTGTGTTTTTGATTGATGGTTTTGAATTTTTCGAATTCAATATCTTCCCGATGAAATAATTGTACAATTTTCATTCCTGTCACTCGTTCCTGAACGAAGGAGTTCAAATTGGCAATTTGTGTACGAACTTCCTCGAAAGCGATTTGCATTTTCTTTTGAAAAATTCGAGTGAAGAACACTAAAATTGGCATCGCAACGATGACAATCCAAGTAAGTTTCCAATTCATATAAAACATAAACGCCAGCACCACAATCATTTTCATCATATCACTTATGATCATAAATAATCCTTGACTAAAAATCCGTGCAATGGCTTCAATATCTGAAACAGAACGAGTTACGAGTTGACCTACAGGCACATTGTCAAAATATTTCATTTTGAAGCTTAGAATATGTTTGAACATTTTATTTCGAATGTCTTTTACGATGTCTTGTCCAAGCCAGTTAGCCCAAAAGACAAAGAAAAATTGAGAAAAAACTTCCAGTAACAAAACAAATCCCATTAGACTGACATACAGTAAAAGTCCAAATTGGTCGTGGGTTTTAATGTATCCATCGACTGTTTGTTTTAATAAATACGGTCGTAAAGCTGCAAAAACAGACAATGAAACGGCAAAAATAATCACACCATTAAAGCGTAACTTATAAGGCTTTGTATATTGTAATATTCTTTTGAATAAACGGGTATCGAATGCTTTTGCTTTCATTTCTTGATTTCAGATTTCAGATTTCAGATTTCAGAATTTAGATTTCAGATTTCAGAATAAGAATTCTAAATTTGTACTCAAAAACCTTTCGCTGCATTATAAACTAATATTTTTAATGTAATTTTTTTTATAAAATTTTCAATCTCATTATCTATTCCAACCTGCCATCTGCTCCCTGCCATCTGCTCCCTGCCATCTACTATCTGCTACCTGCCATCTGCCACCTGCTACCTGCCACCTGCTACCTGCCATCTGCCACCTGCTACCTGCCTTCTGAAAAATAATCATACTCAATCTTTGTCAAATACAATCCGTGTGCGGGAACTGAAAATCCGGCTTCGCTTCGGTTTTTACTGGCTATAATGTTGTTGAAATCTTCTAATGTAATTTTGTGCAAACCTACGTAAACTAAAGTTCCTACAATAGCTCGAACCATATTTCTTAGAAAACGATTGGCAGAAATGGTAAATGTTATACTGCTATTTTTTTGAGTCCAATAGGCTTCAAAAATAGTACAATCGAAAGTATTTACATCGGTATTTACTTTAGAAAAACATTGAAAATCAGTATAATTCAATAATAATTTTGAAGCTTCATTCATTAAATCCAAATCCAAATCTTGATGGTAGTACCAACTTTCGTCCTGCAAAAATACATCTTTAAAAGTGTGAATATGATATTGGTATGTTCTTTTGGTAGCGTCAAAACGGGCGTGAGCCTCCTCGTGAACGGGAAAAATATCGTAAATGACAATGTCTTTAGGTAAATAGGAATTGAGTTTGTGTACTAAATTTTGACAATCTATTTCAGTTTCAAAATCAAAATGGGCATACATTTCTTTGGCGTGTACACCAGTATCGGTGCGTCCTGCACCCATAATATTGATTTCAGAATTCAATACAACTGATAAAGCCTTGTTCAGGGTTTCTTGCACAGACGACGCATTGGGTTGGCATTGCCATCCGTGATAATTGGTTCCGTTGTAAGCCAGTTTTATAAAATATCTCAAGTTTAGATTGCTTTAGAAATAGTATTATTCACATAATTAATAAAACAAATATAGAAGTTTATAACTTTTTACCATTTAATATTTTTGTCTATAAAAGCTATTAAGCTATCTGCCATATCTTGATGTTCATTAATTTTTGGATGTCCAGGAGTGTTTTTATACTTAAAAAAATGAGTGTATATTTTTTTGTCTTGAAGATTTACAACCGCTTTTTTGATATAATCTAGCCATTTTGAACCTTCTTTGGTAGCATCCATACTACCTAAGGCACAAATAATGGATGTGTTTGGATATTTTTCTCTAATCGATTTCACAAAATTTTGATATGATTTAATAATGAAGTCTTCGTTGGGTTTTTGGTTTCCAAATTTATTGATGAACTCAGTATTTTTGGACTGATTAACAATCCAAGAATCATTTTGAAATAGGTTAATTACAACAATATCAGGAGTATAATTTTCAAAATCCCATTTCGTATTTTTATCGTGAGGATTGGTTAAATCATAAATATCAGGCATTGTAGTTGGAAACCAACTTACCATGATTCCGATTCCACTTTGTGCAATACAAGAAAATTGAGCATCAAAATGTCGGGCGGTAATAGCATCATAAGTCAAATAATTATTCTCGAAATGACCTGTTTTAGAGTCTTTTCCAGAGGAATCTTCATTGCCATAACCGCAAGTAATGGAGTCGCCATAGAATTCAATTTTTCTTTTTTTAGGTTTTGATTTAGATAAAATTCTACTATTTTCAAGGGTTTCAAACCCATAAAAAAAAGTTTGTCCTTTTCCCCATTCTGTGCGTTTGAAAAGTTGGATTTTGTGTTTCCCCATGCTTAAACCCGAAGCAAGAAGGTAGTTTTTTTTGATGGTATCCAACTGAATTTTCGAAATTACTTTTCCGTCTAAAATCACATTATAATAATTAGATGTATCCGCATCTTTTAGAATTGCCGAAATTTCAGTCCCTCTAAAATTCAAACTAATAGAGGAGCCAGACCAATTTATGCAAGCTGTGCTATCATTAAAGGCAATTCTTCCTTCATAATGAATCTTGGAATTGTTAAAAGGAATATTCTTTTTTTGAGCAGAAACAGTTTCAGTAAAAACAATTAAAAAGCAAATAAATAGTAAAATTTTAATTTTCATGATATAGATTTGAAAACTATTACTTATATAAAATATGCAAGTACCACACCAAAAATAATCATCGAAATTTTGGCAATGTTAAACTTGTGACCTTCACTACTTTCGAAAATAATCGTAGAAGAAATGTGGAATAATATTCCAATAACAACAGCGGTTATTTCGGTGTAGTAATCATTTAGTATTGGCAAATAGTCTGAAATAATGGTTCCCAATGGAGTCATAATAGCAAAAGTAAGCATGAATACAAAAATGGCTTTTTTGTCTAATTTGGCTTTGACAAAAAATATCGTTAAAATGATGGCTATGGGCAAATGATGAATTGCAATGCCAACAGCTAAATTGTGATGGTGGCTAACGGGAAATCCTTCCATAAAAGCGTGAATACAAAGACTGATAAAAAGCAACCAAGGAATATGAGACATCGTTTCGTGACCGTGAACGTGACCGTGTTCTGCCCCTTTCGAGAAAAATTCTAAAATGATTTGGAATAAAATACCTGCCATAATAAAAAGTCCAACATTGTGGTTTTGACTTTCATATACTTCTGGAAGCAAATGTATTACAGTTAATGACAGCAGGAACGAACCGCTGAAAGCTAACAATAATTTAAGGTTGGTTTTGCTTTTTGGTTTTAAAAATAAGGCAATACCATAACCAAGAAGTACAGAAAATAAGGGTAGAAGGTAATTCATTTATTTGTTTAAAGTGGTTTAAAGGTTTAAAGGTTTAAAGTGGTTTAAAGGTTTAAAGGTTTAAACCTTTAAAGGTTTAAAGTGGTTTAAAGGTTTAAAGGTTTAAAGGTTTAAAGGTTTAAAGGTTTAAAGGTTTAAAGGTTTAAAGGTTTAAAGGTTTAAAGTGGTTTAAAGGTTTAAAGGTTTAAACCTTTAAAGGTTTAAAGTGGTTTAAAGGTTTAAAGGTTTAAAGGTTTAAAGGTTTAAAGGTTTAAAGGTTTAAAGGTTTAAAGGTTTAAAGTGGTTTAAAGGTTTAAAGGTTTAAAGTGGTTTAAAAGCTTAACATTGTTTGAACAATCTTAAACAATCTTAAACAATCTTAAACAACTTTAAACAATCTTAAACAACTTCAAACAATCTTAAACTTTATTTAAAAATCATAATCAATCGTTCACTATCGGTTTTATGGAATTTTTTCAGTTTATAATCTCCAAAAATATCCAACAGAAAAATTCCAGCTTCTTCCATCATTGCTTCAAAATCTTTGAGGGTTAAGGCTTTTACTTTTTCGATAAAATGATATTTTTCTCCTTGATCTTCAAAGTCGATTTCTTTGAAAATATGTCCGTCGCTCACATACCTCTTGATGTGAAAGTCAATGTTTTCAACTGTTTTTACTTCTTCGGTAACTAAATTATTGATAACTTGATTCACGTTCATAAAGTCGATTACGGCAAAACCCTGTTCGGTCAAACTGTCCTTCATCGCTTTCAAAGTGGTCAGGTTGTCCTGGTCATTTTCGAAATAACCAAAACTGGTAAACAAATTGAATATAGCATCAAATTTATCTTCGAAAGTTTCCCTCATATCGTGAACCTCAAAATGTAGCGTTTTATTTTGGTTTTTTTTTGCCTCGGTAATACTGTTTTCAGACAAATCTGCCCCCACAACTTCATAACCCAATTGATTCAAATAGATAGAATGACGGCCTTTGCCACAAGCCAAATCCAGTACTTTCGCTTTCTCGGGCAGATTGAGGTAATGTGTCAAATTGTCCATAAAAATCTGAGCTTCCCTGTAATTTCGTTCTTTATAAAGAATGTGATAATAGTGTGTATCAAACCAAGAGGCGAACCAGTTTTTTGTTAATGGTTTGTTGTTTGTTGTTTGCTTCGCCAGTTCGCTCTCGCTCGTGTGTTGTTTTTGTGAATTCGACATTTATTCTTTTTCTATTAATTCAAGTCAGCAAATTTAATGTATTTTTGCCCAAGTTAATTTTCAAATCGTTTGGAATTTGAAATTTTGATTTTGGGATTTAAAGTTTATGGAAAATAATTTTAGAATGATTGCCAAAACCTTTTTTGGTTTTGAAGAAATATTGGCAAACGAATTGAAAATACTGGGTGCACAAGAGGTGGAGCAAGGTGTGAGAATGGTAAGTTTCAAAGGCGACAAAGGTTTTATGTATAAAGCCAATTTGTCTTTGAGAACGGCTTTGAAAATTCTGAAACCTATTTATTTCTTCAAAGCAAGAGATGAAAAAGCCCTTTACAAAGGAATTTCTGGATTGAACTGGTCGAAATTTCTCAGTGCCAATCAGACTTTTGTGATTGATGCCACGGTGCATTCGGAGTATTTTAATCATTCGGAATTTGTTTCCCAAAAATGTAAAGATGCTATTGTGGATCAGTTTCGAGAAAGAACAGGGCAACGTCCGAGTATCGAGAAAATTCATCCTGATTTGAGAATAAATGTCCACATCGACAAAGACCAAGTTTCGGTTGCTTTAGATACTTCCGGAAATTCTTTGCATCAACGGGGTTATAGAACGGCCACGAATATTGCACCTATAAACGAAGTATTGGCAGCAGGAATTTTGCTGCTTTCGGGTTGGGATGGTCAAGGCGACTTTTTGGATCCGATGTGTGGTTCGGGCACTTTCTTGGCCGAAGCTGCGATGATTGCGTGTAATATTCCGGCAAATATTAATCGCAAGGAATTTGCATTCGAAAAATGGAACGATTGGGACAATGATTTATTTGACCAAATTTTGGATTCTTTGATGAAAAAAGTTCGTGAGTTTCATTACACCATAAAAGGATATGATAAAGCGCCAAGTGCAGTTTTGAAAGCCAAAGACAATATTAAAAATGCCAATTTAGACGAATACATTACCATCGAGGAAAGAAACTTTTTTGATACAGAAAAAACCTCGCAGGGGAAATTACATATTGTTTTCAATCCGCCTTACGATGAGCGATTGGATATTCACATGGAAGAATTCTATAAGAATATTGGCGACACTTTGAAGAAAAATTATCCAGGAACCAATGCTTGGTTCATTACTGGAAATCTCGAAGCTTTGAAATATGTGGGACTTAAACCATCGCGGAAAATCAAACTTTTCAATGCCAGTATCGAAGCCAGATTGGTAAAATATGAAATGTATGAAGGAAGCAAGAGAACTAAATTTGCTTCGACAATTAGCCATGAAGGCTCAAGTCAGATTTCTGATTCAGCTTGTTGATAGCAGATTAACTCTTAAACTTATAACATCAAAATGAGTAGTATTATAGACGATTTAAAACAGCAATACAAATTCGGTGGAATAACTCAAAAGTTAATCTACTGGAATATTGGTTGCTTTCTAGTTTCATATATTGTTTTTGGATTGTTGAAATATGTAAATGTTAATATTGAATTTCTTCAGTATGTAAGTTTGACTTCGAATCCGATGGATTTGTTATGGAAACCTTGGTCAATCGTTAGCTATTCTTTTTTTCATTCTGGTTTTTTTCATATTTTTTTCAATTTAATCATTCTGAATTTTTCCTGTCAAATGTTTTTGACTTTTTTCAATCAAAAACAGTTATTGGGATTGTACCTGTTATCGGCTATTTTTTCGGGTGTAGTTTTTGTCTTTTCCTTTTATTTAATGAATATTATTTCGTCAATTGTAGGTGCTTCAGGAGCTATTATGGCGATTTTGGTAGCCACAACAACCTATCAACCCTTGATGAATTTGCGTTTGTTGATTATTGGAAATGTAAAGCTTTGGCAGGTTACCGTTGTCATTCTTTTGATTGATTTAATGCAAATTCAATCTAATAATTCTGGCGGACATATTGCCCATTTGGCTGGGGCTTTTTTTGGTTTTATTTTTATTAAATTGCTCCAAAACGGAACCGATTTGAGTAAAATTGTTTCAAACCTATTGGATTTTTTTGTTAATTTGTTTAGAAATTCACCTTCAACTCCTTTCAAAAAAGTACATAGAAATTATAATAAACCATTACCAAAAACGGCTTCAAGGATTGTAACCAAAGACAAAAGCCAACAGCAAATCGATGAAATTCTTGATAAAATTAGTCGTTCGGGTTATGATTGTTTGACCAAAGAAGAAAAAGAATTTTTGTTTAAAGCGGGGAAATAATCAGATTGCAGTATTCAGGTTGCAGTTTGCAGTTGCCGTAATGAAATACTAAGGTTATAGTTGAACCATAAACAACAAACATAAAATGAAAAACCTTTCGTGGTTCAATAAACTAATGTTTTTTTTGAATATAGTGCTTACTGTATCCACTTTTGTTGCTTATCTTTTACCTTTTTTGGCTCCAAAACTTTTTCCATTGCTGTCGGTATTTACCTTGTTTATGCCTTTGTTTTTTATTTTGAACGGTTTATTTTTCTTGTATTGGGGATTTCAATTCAAAAAGAGAATGATTTTATCTGGTTTGGTACTACTTATGGGAATTACTTTTTTTAATAAATTCTACAAATTTTCCGCCAAAGAATATCCCGAAAACGAGAAAGATTTTACAGTAATGAGTTATAATGTTCGGTTGTTTAATGTCTTCAAATGGCTCGATAGAGATGATGTTCCCCTTGATATTTTAAACTTTATCAATGAAAAAAACCCAGATATATTGTGCATTCAGGAGTTTTCGAATTCTGCCAATATCGATTTGAAGGTTTATAGCCATAAATATATTTTGATGGAAGGCAATCAAATTAAAACTGCCCAAGCTATTTTTTCTAAATTTCCAATTATCAATCAGGGAAATATTGTGTTTCCAAACTCAAACAATAATGTTGTTTTTGCCGATATTAAAAAAGGGAAAGACATTATTAGGGTGTATAATATGCACCTTCAATCCATCAAAATTTCGCCTGATGTTACAGAACTCGACGAGAAAAATATTGATGCCATTGATCAAGGGAAATCACAAAAATTGTTTAATAGAATCAGCAAAGCATTCAAACAACAACAACAGCAAGCCGAGATTATCAAGGAACATAAAAAGGATTGTTCTTATCCCATAATTATTTGTGGCGATATGAACAACAGTGCATTTTCGTATGTTTACAGAAATATAAAAGGAGCATTAAAAGACAGTTTTGAAGAGGCTGGTGTTGGTTTTGGAGCAACTTATAAGTTTCGATATCATCCCGCCCGTATAGATTATATTTTTGCCGATGATGCAATGAAAGTCAAAAAATTTGATAGTTTTTCTGATTTTGAAAACTCCGATCATTATCCTATTATGGCAACACTTCTGATTGAATAAACTTGAAAAGTGAGTTTGTAAACAATATATCTTCAAATTGCGTTTTGTGTATAGATGTTTTTGCAAATGCTAATGAATTTTACAGTATTTCTATTTCATAATCAATCCAAAATAAAGAAACCTCCATCTTTGCTTTTAGCAATTTTATTATAGTGAATTTTTCAATTAGAACATAAAATCCTTTTTTAAAGCTATTAAACGCTCCCTTATAGTTTCGGAAAATGGTTGTAAGTCTTCCTCTTTGATAAGACCTTTGCAATACATATTTGAAATCGTATCAAAGTAGTGAATCCCAGAAATTCCATCGTAATTGGACCCAATGTATTTGTCATTTTTCTTCACGGTTTCATAGACTTTGCCGTAAGTTTTTCTTGTTTTTTCCAGTCGGTTAAAATGATTAAAACCGAAGCATTACACGTTTCAATATCTTTTAGAATTCCTTTGTCCATAAGGATTCTAGCAATTTTTTTGTCGGATTTGGAGAGTTTCATTGGTAGTGCATTTTACATTTTATAAAGTGACGTTAGGAGTTTATAAAGTTAGGTAATAAAGTATAATTTTTCCAATGATTTGTTGGATTTTCTTTTGATATGATTACTACTACTCAGTGAAGTTTTTCTTCGCAGCCAAATCAAAAGGCAAGAAACATAAGTTGACACATAAGTTGTTGCAGTTACAAATAGTAGTGAGTACGAAGTCGGGAGATTTCGCACAGCACGGGTTCACTTTTTAGATAGCTTTTTTTTATAGAATATATTTAAAAATCAGTTATATTTGAAAGAATAATATAAGAATCAACTAAAATATGTTTTTGTGAAATTTTTAAAAGATAAAAGGTTTAATTTCAATGCTAATGGATAAAATGGTTAGAAGTCAATTTCAGGAAAGATTAGTGTGTTTGTTTTTAAGATTAAATGGATATTTGCAGACTGGATATATACCTCATTCAGATGAATGGGGAAATTCAGGTACAGATATAGATAGAATAGGTATAAGGTTTCCAGATCATTCACAAGATGAGAGAGATATTGAGAATTTTAAAAATTTAGATATACCTAAAAATTCAATTGATATTATCATAGCGGAGGTAAAAAATAATTCATTGCAATTCAATGATCCAATTACAAAACTTGAAAAACGAGCAGACGAAAATTGGAAACAGATTCTAAATTGGATTGGGTTGTTTGAAAAAGATGAAGTTAAATTATTAGTTCCAATAATGATTGATATTGCTAATAAACACGGGCAAATCGAAGTTGGTACCTATTCACAGTTCATACACGAAAATAAATATGGAAAAATAACTATTAGGCCAATTTTATTTTCATTTGAGACGAATAAAACAGAAGCAAGTACTAAAAAATGGGTAAACGGAGAAGAAATATTATTATTTATGTGGCAATGTTTCTGTCCAGATATTAGAAGAGATCATTGTTCTACACGATATCCTTTTACTTTATGGGGAAATGAATTTTCAGATATTGTAGAATATTTAAAGGATAGGCATAAAAAGGGAATTGGAATTCCTAATTTGATTGAAATGTATGATGAATTGACATAATTAATTTGATAATTTTATATAATTCATTCATCATAATATAAGTTAAAAATTCAAAAAATATGATAAAAGTCAAGATTTTAAAAGTTGCAGAAAATAATATTAGAGAGCAAAATGTATTAATAATAATTTGTACGGTAATTGATATAATGTCAGATTCACTGATTAACCCAGATTCAAATGAATATGTATTTGTATTTGGAATAAATTCTACAATAAGTAAAAAAATTCAAAATAACCCTTTAAATAACATAGAAATCTATTTAAACGATTATTGTTTGAAAGAAATCAGGTTTGATGAAATTGATCAAAAGTTTGGATATTTTCATTATGATTTGTTAGAAGAAATTGATAGACTAAAAAAAAAGGAAAATCTTGATGAAGGAAAACTTATAAATTCTATAAATGAATGCGTTTTATATTGTCACACAGATATGTATTTTTATTTCCTAATAAATGTTGTATTATTTCGCGAATCTGGATTGTTTAATTTAACTGTGTTTGATAGAAAAATATTTGTTGAAAAATACTTAAATATTCTGTCGGTAATTTCAATGGAAGTATTTAAAATCAAATATGAAGAATACGATATGTTATTAGATTCAGAAATTTTATATGCCAAAAGAAACTATATCGATGCAATTGAATATGGTAAAGAGCTAATTAATACAGTTTATTTATATATTGATAATAATGTTTCAGATGAAATAGCATCAACACTTGATAGTGATGATTTTAAACCAAAATATATGCAAGAGGTAATTATGACATCAATTCAAATTGTCAAACGTAGAATTAAAAATAATATTTCGTCATCCGAATATTTTGATCACGAAATTAGTATTACAAAAAACGGAACAGAAATAAAAATTTTTCCAACTTTTCACGGTTTTAGGCAGCGTAGTTATATTCTAGAACTTTCTAAAGATGGTCTTCTTAAAGATAGACTATGTAAATATTTGAAAGATCATAAGATTACTCGTATAGGTGATTTAAATTTTACAAATAAATTGGATAGCAAATGGGTTTTTAAACACGATAACATTTTATTACCTTTTTTTGTAAATCAAAGCAATTCTAAAAATGTTTCAAAATTTAATCTTCAAAATCGAAAGTCAATATTTACCTCAATTTTCAAACAAGGACAATTAAATATTTCGCTTTTAAACTTGGATAGTTAGTTAAAATACCCTGATTTCATAGTTTATTGTAATATTCAAACTATTATATCTGGATGAAATAATTTTAGGTTCAATTCGTTTAAACAAAAAATTGATTTTAACAACATAGAGGCTTTCAAAATACCTGATTTACCCAAAATGAACGTATAGAGTAACTAAACGGCAATATTAGGTTCAAAAAAATATTTTAAAAAAATAAAAAGTCTTTCTAGCCCCGATAGTAGCAAATATCCTTTTGGGCTGGGGTTCAGCCCAAAAGATATCGCGTACAGCAGGAGAGAAGTAGTTATGAAAACCCATCGTTTTGCTAAAAAAAACACCAATCTTTCGACTGGTGTTGATTAACAACCCAGTCAGATTTCAAAACTCTGACAGGGTTGTTATGAAATTATAGTTTAATCCTTCCACCCTCTCACAGCTGGACATCAATGGCTTTTAAAAATCAAATTTGTTATAAACATACTCTTCAAACCACAATGGGAGATTTGTGGTATAAAACTTGAACGCCTGTCCCTGATATACTTCTGCTAATAAATTCATTTCTTTTCCTGAATTATCAAACAAGAATGCCCGATCTACAATTTTTATAGCAGCAGATAGATTTTCTAAGGTCTTGAAATATCTTTTTTCAATTTTATTTATATCAACATTATGTCCACCTTTCGCCACTCTTAACTGTACTCGATCAATATTTTTTTGATAATCATCCGTACAAACAAAATAAAGATAGGTTTTGAATCCGGTTTGCTTTGCTAGCTTTAATTCGCGAAGTTTTGACTGATCACTCATTACGGTTTCATACGAAAAGGATTTTTGTCCTTTTAAAAGTAAATAGCGGATGAAAGAAGATGCAAAGGCCGCTTCATAACTGTTCGTTTCTTTGGGTTTATTGACAATAAAATTCTCGGCAACAGTAATATCGATAGTGTAGTTTTCCTGTTCTGCTTTCATAACCAAGGACTGGCTGTCGCTTAACGAAAAGAAGAGTTCTAAGTCTTTTGTGGTGACCTTTAGTCCAAATTCAGACAAATCAATTAATCCTTTGGTTTGAAGTGTTTTTTCTATTTCATCTGCATTGACAAAAATACCAGAATTGTAGGTTTTGCTTATTTTGTAATATAATGATGTTTTTCCAGAGCCATTGGGTCCCGCAAAAAGCCTGATTCTACTTTGACTTGACATACAAAATAGTTCCTTTTTTTATTTTAAGTGAGGAGCGTAATGGTTTGCTATTGAGGTTTTCGATATCGCCATTTGCATTTTCACGAACTACTGTATTGCCTTTTGTGTAAGTAAAAGACAAACCTAAAGCTCTGTTTTCCCTGATTGCATTTGCTGCTGCTTGTTTGCCCGCCACTATCAAATTAGCAACTTCTTTCGCATTCGATCGAAATACGATTTTTTTGGCTTTTTTTTCTGACAGCATAATTAGTTTTTTAATTCTTGATAGCAAATATAAGGCTTTTTCTCTATTGCAAAGCTTACGTTATTACAAATTTATGGTTACGCTACGATTTTGCTAGACAATAAGCACCAGCCGAAAAAGGGTCTATAGACTTGTAGTTGCATAGCGTTTTGGGATTGGAAGGAGACTTCTAACAGGGTACAACAACCTTTTTACTCCAAAAAAAACACCAATCTTTCGACTGGTGTTTTCTTAAAATTAAAATTGTTTTCAATGTACGTCACTTCGAGTGGTTTTTAATAGTAATGCGACAGCTTTACTATTAAAAATTGTATCGAGAAGCTTGTGTGTTGTAGTGTTCTCGATACATTTTATTAAAAAAAGCTATCGCATTTTTTAATAAAACACTCGAACTGACGAAGTCCGATTAATGAACCAACTCCCCCTGATTCCTAAACACCAACTTCCCATCAAAAGCATCAATCAAAACGATGCTGTCGGTAGTGATTTTTCCAGAGAGAATTTCTTTGGACAATTCATTGAGAACGTCTCTTTGGATTACCCGTTTTACGGGTCTGGCGCCAAATTGCGGGTCATAGCCTTTCTCAGAAAGATAGTCAATCGCTTCTGGAGTGGCGTCTAAAGTAATGCCTTGTAAAGCCAACATTTTTTTGACACTTTTCAGTTGCAAGCCTACGATTTGGGCTATGTTTTTGGCTGTAAGTGGCGTAAACATCACGATTTCGTCAATACGATTGATGAATTCGGGACGAACGGTTTGTTTCAACAAGCCCAAAACTTCGACTTTGGCAGCTTCGGTGGTGGCTTCAATGTTTCCTTTTAGTCCCCAACTTGATTGGGGATCGAATTTATCCTGAATAATCTGGCTTCCCATATTGGAAGTCATAATGATAATCGTGTTTTTGAAATCGGCTAATCTTCCTTTATTGTCGGTTAATCTTCCTTCGTCCAAAACTTGCAACAAGATGTTGAACGTATCGGGATGTGCTTTTTCTATCTCGTCCAACAAAATTACGGAATAGGGTTTTCTACGCACGGCTTCGGTCAATTGTCCGCCTTCGTCATAACCTACATAGCCCGGAGGCGCACCCACCAATCGACTCACGCTGTGGCGTTCTTGGTATTCGCTCATATCAATTCGGGTCATTGCGTTTTCATCGTCGAATAAATATTCTGCTAAGGCTTTGGCCAATTCGGTTTTTCCAACGCCTGTGGTTCCTAAGAAAAGGAAAGTCCCCACCGGTTTTTTCATATCCTGCAAACCTGCACGACTACGGCGAACAGCATCGCTCACGGCTTCGATGGCTTCTTCCTGACCTACGACTCTGCGGTGCAATTCGTCTTCGAGTTTCAAGAGTTTTTCTCTTTCGCCCTGTAACATTTTCATCACCGGAATTCCAGTCCATTTGGCGACCACTTCGGCAATGTCTTCTCGGGTTACTTCCTCTTTAATTAAAGAACTTCCTCCAGATTGGTTTTCGGCTAATTGTTTTTGGAATGCGTCTAATCGTTCTTGGGCTTCCTTTATTTTTCCGTAACGAATTTCGGCCACTTTTCCATAATCGCCCTCTCGTTCGGCACGTTCGGCTTCGTATTTAAAATCCTCAATTTCGGTTTTTACGGCTTGAATATTATCGACCACCTCTTTCTCGGATTTCCATTTGGTAAATACTTCGTTTCGATCGTCTTTCAGATTTGCCAAATCCATTCCCAAAACTTTCAGTTTACTCTCGTCTTTCTCTCGTTTGATGGCTTCGATTTCTATTTCCAATTGCATAATTTTTCGATCCAAAACATCCAATTCTTCGGGTTTTGAATTGATTTCCATTCGGATTTTTGAAGCGGCTTCGTCCATTAAATCGATGGCTTTATCGGGCAAAAACCGATTGGTAATATACCGTTGCGACAATTCGACTGCGGCAATAATGGCATCGTCTTTTATTTGAACTTTGTGGTGTGTTTCATATTTTTCCTTGATGCCTCGAAGGATGGAAATCGCGCTTTCGGTATCGGGTTCTTCAATCATTACTTTTTGGAAACGGCGTTCGAGTGCTTTGTCTTTCTCGAAATATTTTTGGTATTCGTCCAAAGTCGTTGCACCAATGGCACGCAATTCGCCACGAGCCAAAGCGGGTTTCAGGATATTTGCTGCATCCATCGCCCCTTCGCCACCGCCAGCACCCACAAGGGTGTGGATTTCGTCAATGAAAAGGACAATATCACCTTCGGCAGCAGTTACTTCTTTCACTACCGATTTCAATCTTTCTTCAAATTCTCCTTTGTATTTGGCTCCGGCTATCAATGCTCCCATATCTAATGAAAACACGATTTTGTCTTTGAGGTTTTCGGGAACGTCACCGTCCACAATTCGGTGTGCGAGACCTTCGGCGATAGCGGTTTTACCAACTCCAGGTTCGCCCACCAGCATTGGGTTGTTTTTGGTTCGACGGGTTAAAATTTGCAAAACCCTACGGATTTCTTCGTCACGACCAATGACTGGATCGAGTTTTCCATTTTGGGCTAATTCGTTGAGGTTTTTGGCGTATTTGTTTAGGGAATTATAGTTTTCTTCGGCAGAAGCGGAGGTTACTCTTTCGCCTTTTCGAAGTTCGTCGATAGCGGCTTTCAATCCTTTTTCGGTTACGCCTTGGTCTTTCAGGATTTGGGCAACCTTACTTTTGGAACCAAAAATAGCCAAGATTAAATGTTCGATGGAAACAAATTCATCGTTCATTTTTTTTGCAATGATTTCCGCCTCTGTTAATGTTGAATTTGCCGTTCTGGAAAGCATAATTTCACCACCCGAAACTTTCGCAAAGCTTTGAATGGTGCTGTCTAAAATCTGTTCGAACAACGGAACATTTACATTCAGTTTTTTCAAAATAAAAGGCGCTACGTTTTCATCAACTTCAAAAATAGCCTTGAGAATGTGTTCGTTTTCTATTTGTTGTTGTCCAAAACTTTGCGCCAACTGCTGTGATTGCTGAATGGCTTCCTGCGATTTGATGGTAAATTTATTGATGTTCATTTTAGCCCCCTAACCCCCGAAGGGGGAATTCCTATTAGGGTGAATAGGTTTTAAAGGTTATAATTATTTTTAATTTTTAATTCGTAATTTTTAATTTAATAGAATATCTTCGTGAAATATTCGTCAAATCTTATTCCACCTCTAAAGTTACGACATTTTGACTGAATATAAAGGATTTACGAAAGACAAAATGACATAAAAAGAGACAAAATGAGTGTGTTTAATTCAATTTTTGGAAAGTCGGGCAATCAGAATTCTTCGGAAAGTAAAATCAATTGGATTCCATTGACTGATTTGGGGCAGTTGAATGAAATTATAAATTCTTCAAACGAAAAACCCGTTGTGATTTTCAAACACAGCACCCGATGTATCGTTAGCCGCACTGCTTTGAAACAATTTGAAAATGAATTCGATGAAACGTTGCATCACAATTTGACTCCCTATTATTTGGATTTATTGGAACACAGGGATATTTCAAATGAAATTACCAACCGTTTTGGAGTGGTTCATCAATCGCCACAATTGTTGTTGATTAAAGAAGGGAAATCGGTTTATAATGTTTCCCACAGCGATATTGATGCTGGAGAGTTGAAGCAGAGGTTGTAGTAATTTTGGCTTTAAAATATGAAAATGTAAATTGCCAAATTGGTTCTATAAATCAAAAAAAAGCTGCCTTTTTGAGACAGCCTTTTAAAATATAAACTAAATTCTAACCCAATAAACTTATAATTTGCGAAGCTAATTCAGTACCAATTCTATCTTGTGCTTCTCCTGTTGCGGCTCCAATGTGAGGAGTTAAGGAAATTTTTGGATGCATTAAAATAGTTATTTCTGGTTTGGGTTCACTTTCAAAAACGTCTAATCCTGCAAAGGAAACTTTTCCAGAATCCAATGCTTTTATCAAAGCAATTTCGTCTATGACGCCGCCACGAGCGCAGTTTACAATGCCCACGCCATCTTTCATTGTTGCTAAAGCTGCTTCGTCAACGATGTAACCGTCTTGAGCAGGAACGTGCAAGGTGATAAAATCGGCTTCTTTGAATAAAGATTCTAGTGATTGAGAAACGATGTTTGTAGTAATAGATTGTCCATCGAAAAATTCCACTTTTATATCTACTTTTGGAATATAACTATCGGCAGCAATTACTTTCATACCAAGACCCAAAGCCATTTTTGCCGTAGCTTGACCAATACGTCCAATTCCAACAATTCCGAGTGTTTTTCCTCTCAATTCCGTTCCGTTTGCGTAGGCTTTTTTCAAACCTTCAAAGTTTGAATCGCCTTCAAGAGGCATATTTCTATTGGAATCATGTAAGAAACGAACTCCCGAAAACAAGTGAGCAAAAACCAATTCTGCCACCGATTCTGATGAGGAAGCTGGTGTGTTTATTACGTGGATTCCTTTACTTTTAGCATAATCCACGTCGATATTATCCATACCAACGCCGCCACGTCCAATGATTTTTAAACCTGGGCAAGCATCAATAATGTCCTTACGAACTTTGGTAGCACTTCTTACCAAAACTACGCTAACGTTGTTTTCGTTCACGAAATTAGCCACTTGCTCTTGTGCTACTTTTGTGGTTATAACTTCAAAACCTCCTTTTTCTAAAGCTAGAATTCCACTTTTTGAAATTCCGTCATTGGCTAATACTTTCATTCTTTTTTTTGTTTAAAAGTTTAAGGTTTAAAGTTGTTTAAACCAAAATACATATATTTGTCTGATTATCAATTTGTCTTCAATGTATTCCCAAATTGATTACACTTTTTTCCACAGGAGAGGAAGCAATCTCATCCTCATATTAATTTATTATATTTTTATATTGCAAACTGAAAACTGAAATCTGCAAACTGAAATCTGCAACCTGATTACTATACTCTGTTTTCTAAATCTTTCATAACCTCTACTAAAACTTGTACACTTTCTAATGGCATAGCATTGTACATAGATGCTCGGTAACCACCAACAGAGCGGTGACCTGCTAATCCAACGATTCCGGCTTCTTTCAGCATGGCATTGAAAGTATCTGTATGCAAAGGCGTGTCTAGCAAAAAAGTGGCGTTCATAGTAGAGCGGTCTTCAACCACTGCAGTCCCTACGAATAAAGGGTTTCTGTCAATTTCAGTATAAAGCAAATCGGCTTTGGCATTGTTTATTTTTTCGATTGCAGGAATTCCTCCAAGATTTTTCAACCATTGCAAAGTCAGTAAGGATGCATAAACAGGGAAAACAGGAGGCGTGTTGTACATACTTTCTGCTTTGATATGTTTTGCATAATCCAACATACTAGGAATATGTCGACCGTTTTTGCCAAGGATTTCTTCTTTAACCACTGCCAAAGCAGTACCAGCTGGACCCATATTTTTTTGAGCTCCCGCATAAATAATTCCAAACTTAGAAAAATCAATATTTCTGGAGAAAATATCGGAACTCATATCGCAAACCATTGGGATATCCAAATCTGGAAATTCCTTCATTTGCGTTCCAAAAATGGTATTGTTGCTGGTGCAGTGAAAATAATCAGCATCGGCAGGAATAGTATAGCCTTTAGGAACGTGGTTGTAATGTTCGTTTTTCGAAGAAGCAACGATAACCGTTTCTCCAAAAAATTTGGCTTCTTTTATAGCTGCACTTGCCCAAGTTCCTGAATCGAGATAAGCTGCTTTTCCGTTTTCTTTCATCAAGTTGTACGGAGCCATCAAAAATTCCATACTGGCTCCTCCTGCAAGAAAAAGTGCTTGATACCCTTTGCCTTCTAGTCCTAAAAGTTCTAAGGCTAATGCACGAGCTTCCTCCATAACGGCAACAAAATCTTTGCTTCGGTGCGAAATTTCTAAAATGGACATGTCCGAATTGTTGAAATTTAATATGGCTTGTGCTGATTTTTCAAAAACTTCTTGTGGTAAAATGCAAGGTCCTGCGCTGTAGTTGTGTTTTTTCATGTTGTAATTTTAGGTCCAAAATTTAAAAGTGCAAATTTAGTGAATGAATTTAAAAGAAACGATTATTATTTTGTTATAATTAGCCTCGGTTATTAACAAAATCGTTATAAATCATTTTGTTTTCTACAATTTTATAAAAAAGTTGAATCTTTCAAATACAAAAAAATATTATATTTGTATAACAAATAAATTGTTATGGGACTTCCAGAAATTAAATACATCACAGAGCCAGAATACCTAACTGCAGAGCGATTGGCTACAGAAAAGCACGAATATTTTCAAGGAGAAATCTTTGCAATGAGTGGGGCTTCTAAGGAACACAATGAGATTTCAGTTAATTGTATTTATGAATTAAAATCTAAACTAAAAGGAAAACCTTGTCGTCCTTATGGGAGTGATTTTAGGATAAATATTCCTAAAAACACGCTTTATACCTATCCTGACATAAGTGTTTTTTGTACCAATCCAGAAACCTTGGATGCCGAAAAGGATACGGCCACAAATCCTACTGTAATTATTGAAATTTTATCGGCATCGACTCGAAATTACGACCAAGGAGAAAAATTTAATTTGTACCGAGAAATAGATACTCTTAGAGAATACATTTTGATTGACAGTCAAGCTGTAAAAGTAATCCAACATTCTAAAAATGAGGACAATAGTTGGTTGCTGGTAGAATACAAATCAATTGAAGATACTTTTTTTGTAAAGTCAATTGCTGTTGAACTTTCGTTGTTGAATCTTTATGAGAATGTAAAATTTGTATAATCTAAAGTGCAATTAAAAACGAGATTGTATCCACATTATCCGCATAATCCCATAAATTTGGCTTTTGGGTTTGTCCAAAATCAATGCTGTTTTTCACAAGATTATTACTCACAATACATTGAATTTGTTCACTTTCAGATTGCAATCGAATTTGTAAATCTTCGATAGAATCATAATATTCGTAAAAAATGCTCGAAATGGGAGAAGTGTAACTATTGTCTTCTTTAATTGTCAAAAAACCATTGTCTAACAATTTGAAATTACTCATCAAGAAAACCGCCTTGTTGTAGTCATAATTATTAGCATATTTCTCGTAATGTATGATGTCCTGATATTCGAAAATAGCTTCAAAAAAAGCATTGAAGGAATAGCCTTTTGGCACAAAAAGTTTAGAAACATTGCGACATCCCAAACCAAAATACCTAAAAATATCTTCGCCCAAAGCTTCTAGTTGTTCCTTAGTTTCTTTACCATTTAAAACGGCTACCGAATTTCTGTTTTTCCGAATAATGCTCGGTTTGTCTCTGAAATAATAGTTAAAATAACGAGCCGTATTGTTGCTTCCGGTAGCAATTACAGCATCGAAATTTTCTAGTTTTCCTTCGACGAAAGTGATTTTATCAGCAAACTCGGGTTCAATTGCAATGATATATTTTGCCAAAAAAGGCAATAAAAATTGATCATTGGAGGAAGTTTTTACCAAAACGTTATGACCTGAAACTAAAACCGACAAAAAATCGTGAAAACCAACAAGAGGAATATTTCCTGCAAGAATTAATCCTATATTTTTAGGAGTTGACTCATTAAAATGATAGTTGGAGAGCCATTTATCGAGGTTTTCTTCGGTAAGGGCGGTAGCCCAAGACTGAACGGCAAAACAGACATTTTCAAGTGTGTACCATCCGTTGTGTGATTGCGATAGTTGTATTAAATTTTGGAAATCTTCAAAAAATACCTGAGACGCAGTCGAACTGAGCGAAGCTAAATCGTTGTTCAAAACATAGGGATTTTTGATATTTGCTTCTTGGGAAAACTGACTTAAAAATTTCCCCAATTCAATAAATACCTTTTTTTTATCGATTTGTGCCATAAGTAATTTGGTTATAAAAAGTTTTGATTGTATTTTTGGGCAAAAATAAGCTTTAATTCGTTATAAGTCCAAAGAGAAAACACAGCGTGCTACTTTTAACTTATAACATCTAACTTCTAATTTATAAAATATGGCAATTATAATAACTGATGAATGCATCAATTGTGGTGCTTGTGAACCAGAATGTCCAAATACTGCAATATACGAAGGAGCAGATGATTGGAGATACAAAGACGGAACTAGAATCAAGGGAAAAGTAGTTTTACCTTCTGGCGAGGAAGTAGATGCCGATGCTGCTCAAACCCCAATTTCGGATGATATTTATTACATCGTTCCAGGGAAATGTACCGAATGTAAAGGATTTCATGATGAACCACAATGTGCTGCTGTTTGCCCAGTAGATTGTTGTATTCCAGATGATAATCATGTTGAGAGTGAAGAAACTTTGCTAGCAAGACAAGCTTTTTTACATAACGAATAGTTGTTTTTTTTCGATAAAACAAAGAGGCTGTCCTATAAAAGGGCAGCTTTTTTTTAAGCTACAATTTTAGGACAGCCTCTTTTCAAAAAGGGATTATCTGTGGTTTTTATTTATGAAATACATTTTATACCTTATATTTGCACATTTTTAAATAAACACCATATAATGAAAGCAGGAATTGTAGGATTACCCAATGTTGGAAAATCAACCTTATTCAATTGTTTGTCCAATGCCAAAGCGCAAAGTGCTAACTTTCCGTTTTGTACCATAGAACCCAATATTGGAGTTGTAAATGTTCCAGATTCGAGAATGACTAAACTGGAAGAATTAGTAAAACCACAGCGCGTTCAAATGGCAACTGTTGATATTGTAGATATTGCAGGTTTGGTTAAAGGAGCTAGTAAAGGAGAAGGTTTAGGTAATCAATTTTTGGGAAACATTAGAGAATGTAATGCTATTATTCACGTGTTGCGTTGTTTTGATAATGATAATATAGTTCACGTTGACGGAAATGTAGATCCTATCCGCGACAAAGAAACTATCGATATCGAATTGCAATTAAAAGATTTAGAAAACGTTGAAAAACGTCTCGAAAAAGTAAATCGTGCCGCCAAAACCGGAAATAAAGAGGCTCAAGTTGAAAAATCACTTTTGGATAGAATCAGAGAAACCTTGCTTCAAGCGAAATCAGCAAGAACGGTAGTTCCGCAAAATAACGACGAAGAAGTTTTGATGGAAGGGTTTCAACTGATAACGGCTAAGCCAGTTTTATATGTGTGTAATGTGGATGAAAATTCGGCTGTAAATGGCAATAAATACGTAGATCAAGTTCGTGAATTGGTAAAAGATGAAGATGCCGAAGTGATTATCCTTTCGGTAGGAGCAGAGGCGGATATTACCGAATTGGAAAGTTATGAAGAACGCCAAGTTTTCTTGGAAGATATGGGATTACACGAGCCAGGAGCATCCGTTTTGATTCGTGCCGCTTATAAATTATTGAAACAACAAACTTATTTTACTGCTGGTGTCAAAGAAGTTCGCGCTTGGACAATCAATATTGGAGCTACCGCGCCACAAGCTGCTGGAGTGATCCACACCGATTTCGAAAAAGGATTCATCCGAGCCGAAGTTATTGCTTATGAAGATTTCATCCATTATGGTTCAGAAGCCAAATGCAAAGAAGCTGGAAAATTCAAAGTCGAAGGAAAAGAATATATTGTGAAAGATGGTGATGTGATGCACTTTAGGTTTAATGTTTAAGTAGAAAATAGAGAAAATAGAATTTAGAAAATAGATAGAACTGTTCAAGCAATTGGGCAGTTTTTATTCTAATTGACCTTTTTGAGAATTGGATGTAAAAACTAAATTATAATTATTTATATTTGATAAATTATTTTAGTCTAGTTAGGGTCTGCTGAAAAACCACAAAACCTTTGCTAATAAGAGATAAGAAGTATATTTGTATAATTAAGTGCAAGAAAATATGCAAAACACCTCAAAAAATCGTGCACCTTCTCCAAAATATGTAAGTG
>Ga0316612_1000133_pt1 | contig 27970 bp, 20 predicted proteins | sample MIS2016226_MG_FD_207676 | JGI IMG/M metagenome (GOLD analysis project Ga0316612, IMG submission 207676) | Microbial mat bacterial communities from Middle Island sinkhole, Lake Huron, Michigan, United States - MIS.2016.226 | ecosystem: Environmental > Aquatic > Freshwater > Lake > Sediment... | reverse complement strand
CCGACTATTTTTATCAATCCAAAACCCATTATGGTGGTTCCAGGGTCAATACCTAAAATGATGCGTTCGTTTGCCATAATTGTTTTGCCACAAAGGCACAAAGTCACAAAGATTGTTTGTTCATTAATCAATAAAATTTGTATCCACTCAATTTTATCTGTGTTTATCCCAAAAACGGATACCTATAATCTTCGGGTGTTACAAAAGTTTCTTTGATGGTTCTTGGCGAAACCCAACGCAACAAGTTCAATGCCGATCCCGCTTTATCATTAGTTCCAGAAGCTCTTGCACCTCCAAAGGGTTGCATTCCTACAACGGCACCAGTTGGTTTATCGTTGATGTAGAAATTTCCGGCTGCATTTTGCAAAGCTATAGTTGCTTCTTCAATCGCATAACGGTCTTGGCTGAAAATGGCTCCAGTTAAAGCATATTCTGAAGTAGTATCTACTAATTTAAGGGTCTCTTGCCATTTGGTATCTTCATAAACAAAAATGGTTATAACTGGACCAAATAATTCGGTTTCCATTGTGGTGTAATGTGGATTTGTGGTTAGGATTATTGTTGGTTCAATAAAATAGCCTACCGATTTATCATAGTTTCCACCAACGATGATTTCGGCATCCGAATCTTTTTTGGCTTGGTCTATATAACTCGCCAATTTGTCGAAAGAACCTTCGTGAATGACAGCAGTAATGAAATTGCTAAAATCTTCAGGAGAACCCATTTTCATAGATTGTACATCGGTAATTAATTGTTTTTTGAGTTCTGGCCACATCCTCTGAGGAATATAGGCTCTTGATGCCGCCGAACATTTTTGTCCTTGAAACTCGAAAGCACCTCGAACAATTCCAGTCGAAACTTGTTTCACATTGGCACTTGGATGTGCCACAACAAAATCTTTTCCGCCGGTTTCGCCAACGATTCTTGGATAGGTTTTGTAATTGTGAATGTTACTTCCAATTTTTTTCCAAATTTCTTTGAAAACGAATGTTGAACCTGTATAATGTATTCCTGCAAAATCTGGACTTGCCAAAACAGTATCCGTTATCATAATTGGATCACCAAAAACTACATTGATAACACCAGCAGGAACGCCAGCTTCTTTGAAAACATCGATGATGATTTTTGCAGAGAAAACTTGACTGTCACTGGGTTTCCAAACCACGACATTGCCCATCATTGCGGCACTTGCAGGAAGATTGGCGGCAATGGCGGTAAAGTTGAAAGGCGTAATGGCATAAACAAAACCTTCGAGCGGACGGTATTCCAATCGGTTCCAAACATCGGAAGTTGATTTGGGTTGGTCGCTGTATATCTGGGTCATAAATTCTACATTATAACGCAAGAAATCAATCAATTCGCAGGAAGCGTCAATTTCGGCTTGGAAAATATTCTTGGATTGCGCAATCATTGTTGCGGCATTTATTTTGGCTCTGTAAGGTCCAGCAATCAATTCGGCGGCTTTGAGAAAAATGGCGGCGCGTTGTTCCCAAGCCATATTGGCCCATTTCGTTTTGGCTTCAAGACAATTTGCAATGGCTTTTTCTACATGCGGTTTTTCGGCGAGGTGATAGGTTCCAACGATATGTTTGTGGTCGTGCGGAGCGGTCATATTTCGGGTGTTTCCGGTTCTGATTTCTTCGCTTCCGATGTACAAAGGAACATCGATAGTTGTATTCCACATTGTTTTATAAGCGGCAAGAACTGCTACTTTTTCGAGAGAATTTGGTGCGTATGATTTTACGGGTTCGTTTACGGCTTTTGGTGCATTGAAAAATCCTTTGAGCATAGTACTGTTATTTTAAGAATTAGGAAATAAGTTGATTTATGGAGTAAATTTTTGGTTTTACTGGAAATAGTGTAAACATTTAGCTTATTTTTCAAACCATTAAGTCCCGATAGCTATCGGGATAAGGTTCATTAAGCGTATTGAAACTTATCCCGATAGCTATCGGGACTAATGAGCTTAATGGTTTATTTGTAGGCTACCTTTTTTAGGCTGGATTAATTTAATTGTTTTAGCTTTTCACACAAAACCCAGTGGAACCAAATTTTTGAATATTATACAAAAGTACAAAGGATTATTCTAAATTTTGATAGCAAATCATTTTAAATCTTTAAATTAAATTTTACGATTTTCGTCTCTTTCGTTCCGTTTTTATTAAATTTAATTCTCTGTTGGTTTGTCCAGCAACCGAAGTATTTTCTTCGGCACGGCGAATTAAATAGGGCATTACATCTTTTACGGGGCCAAAGGGTAAATATTTTGTAACATTGTAGCCTTCGTTTGCCAAATTGTAGCTAATGTTGTCACTCATACCATATAATTGACCAAACCAAATTCGCTCATCATTATTTTTAACCTTTATCTCAGCCATTAAATCCATTAAAAGATAAGAACTTTGCTCATTATGTGTTCCTGCATAAAGGGATATTCTTTCAATATTTTTGGTTATATATCGCAAAGTATTGTCATAATTTTCATCTGTTGCTTCTTTTGAACCACAAATGGGTGTTGGATACCCTTTTTCTTCCGCTCGGCTATTTTCCTTTTCTAGATAGGCACCACGTACTAATTTAATTCCAATAAAAAAACCCTCATTTTCTGCTTGTTGTTGTAAACGTTTTAAAAAATCTAAACGATCCCAACGGTACATTTGTAAAGTATTGAAAACGATGGCTTTCTCTTTGTTGTATTTTTGCATCATTTGTGTAACCAAATCGTCGGCGGCATCTTGCATCCAGCTTTCTTCGGCATCAATGAGTAGGGCTATATTATTTTTATGGGCTTCGTTGCAAACCCGATCAAAACGAGCTACAACTCTATTCCATTCTACTTGTTCTTCTTGACTTAAAGCTTGTTTTTCACCTACTTTTTCAAACAAATCGATACGTCCAAAACCAGTAGGTTTAAAAACTGCAAAAGGTATAGCCATTCGTTCTTTGGCAAATTCGATGGTTTTTAGGGTCATTTGCAAAGCGGCTTCAAATTGGTCTTCTTCATCTTTTCCCTCTACCGAATAGTCTAGCACAGAGGCAACCCCTTTGCCATACATTTTATCTACCACATTGAGACAATCGTTTTCGTTTACTCCTCCGCAAAAATGATCAAAAACAGTGGCTCTAATTAATTTTTCTACTGGGAGATTTGCTTTTAGGGCAAAGTTTGTAACCGCAGTTCCTATTTTTACTAAAGGTTGGTTGGCTATCATTTTGAATAAAAAATAAGCACGGTCAAGTTCGGTGTCGCTTTTTAACTGAAACGCTGTTTGGGTATTGTTGAATAGTTCTTTCATCTGAATTTTTGATTTTATGCGAATAAGAAAAACAAAACTTCGCTGTCTTCAATAGTTTCGGTTTCTCTTATTTCATCTTTATGGATATAAATTAAATCTCCGGGATTCATTTCTGTTTTTTGGTTGTCTTTGGTGTAAACCAATAATTTTCCTGAAATTAATAAAGATATTTCATTAGATTCTAAGGTTTTATAGGGAAGAATTTCTCCTTTTTTTAGAAATACAGAGCCACAATCAACCGTCACTCCATCTTCCTGTTTTTGAAAAATGTATTTTAAATAATGTTCTCCTTTTTTGGGAAAAGTTAACTTTTTTAATTCCATTGTAATAATACTTAGTTGTAATTTAGGTAATGAAGTGATTTAATATAGTTTTGTCAATTTTGTTAAAGCAGAAATAATATAAAACTCTGAATATCAAGTTTTTCAAATTTTTGGACTTTGACAAAATTACATACTGTAATATATCTTTTTTTGATTTGGTTCTATAAAGGTTTTAAATAAAAAAACACCTGCAAGACTTTTAGAATCTTGCAGGATAAAAAATAACCAAACTAACTACAAAACATAATTATAAAATTCAGTTGCCTGTTCTTTTGTAATAAAACCATTTTTCAAATCGCTTTCAATTTTCTGAATGGGTCTGTTTCTTGGATTTCCGTAACCGCCACCTGTGGCTGTTACTAATTTTACTCTATCGCCTTTATTCAATTTTACATTGGTGACGATATTATAGTTTTCTTCGGTGCCATCTTTTCGAATCACGGTAAAATAATTATAACTGCCTTCAAGCCCTTCTTTTAATCCCCAAGTTGGAATTGAGTAACCCAAAAATGCTCCTGTTAAATAGGCTTCATCGGATAAAATTTTGAAAGTTAAATATTGCCCGTTGCCACCTTGAAACTCTCCATAACCGCCACCTTCATTATGAAATGAATATTCTTCAACCATCACACCATATTTGCGTTCCCGAGTTTCGGCAGGAATATTATAGGATTCGCCGTGTGCATAAGAAAACTGTCCTTTGTTGCCATCGTGAAAAGCACAGGCACCCCAGCCCCCAGAGAGCGGTTCGGCTTGTACATAAAATTCCTTGCTCACCGGATGAAATCCAGAAATATAGGTCACACAAACTGATCTAAAATGCCCAGCAGGAAGTTTGTCGGGAACAATAGGGCCAAGTGTTTTTAAAAGTAAATCAATAGCTGCCAAAAAAACTTCATAGTAAACAGAAATTGGTGCGGGTGCATTTGCACTTACCATTGTATTTTCTGGACAAATTAATTTTACGTGTGAAAAAGATCCGTTATTGGCGGGTAGCGTTGGCGTTGTAATCGCTTTGAAAGCGGCTCTAACTGCGGTTTCCAGTCCAGTTCGGGATAAATTCAGAGGTCCTTTTAATTGTTCGTGAGTTCCTGTAAAATCACAAACCATACTGTCGTCGGTTATCTCAATTTTTAATTTTAATGGAAAAGGACCGTTATTGAAACCATCATTTTCAACCCATCCTGTATTTTCATATATTCCATTTGGAATTTTCTTTAATTCCTGAAGACTGATTTTTTCGCCATATTCCATAAACTCTTTGGCAGCTTGTTGGTAGGCATCTAAACCATATTTTTCAATAAGCTTGATGATGTTATTTGCTCCAACATCATTGGCTGCAATCCCGGAATATAAATCACCCAAAGTACTTTTTGGCAATCTTACATTAGCTTCCAGCATCTTTAAAATTCCGGTATTAAATTTTCCTTCTTCTTTGATTTTTACAAATGGGAAATGAATTCCCTCTTGATAAATTTCGGTAGAAATGGTTGATACCGATCCTGGATTAGTACCCCCAATATCAGTCCAATGCGATTTGTTTACGGTAAAAGCCACGCATTTTTCTTTATAAAAAACAGGCGTAATAACCGCAATATCAGAGAGATGTGTTCCTCCTCCTACATAAGGCGTATTGGCAATGATTACATCTCCATCTTTGAGAGGGTTGTCTTTGAATTGTTCTAAAGTTTCTTCCACAACAAGGCTCATTGCGGCTAGAAATGTTATTACCCCATTGCCTTGTGCTAATAATCGGCCTTTTTCGTCGGTTATTCCTACAGCATAATCTAAGGCTTCATAAATAATGGGACTCATACTTGTTCTTTGTATGGTCTCGAACATAGCTTCGCCAATGGCAATTAACGAATCTTGAATTATATCGGATGTAAATTTATCTAAACTCATTTTTACTGTTTTTTGCTAATGATAATATTTGCGTATTCATCTATTCTGAATTGATGGTTCGGAGGAACAACAGTTGAGGTTGAACTTTCTACAATTATTGCAGGACCATCAATGGTCATATTAGGTTCTAAAAGGTCTCTGTTATAGAAGTTACTCATTTGAATGCCCATCTCATCAAAATCAACATTTTCGGATGTTATTAACGCTACGCTCAAGGCATTACCTTTGGGTAAAACTTTTGCAATTATGGGTTTGTTTACCTCAACAATGGCAACAAGATGGTAATTTACAATTTCGATTATCGTATCCGAAAGATGAAACGCATATCTTTTTTTATGAAGTTGATGAAAATCATTTTCGATAACATCAATTTTTAGATTTTCTAAAGTTTTTAATTTAAGTTTAACCGAATGTTCCTGACCGTTGTATCTTAAATCAAGATGGTATTCAAAAGATACGACCTCTTTTTCATAGTTATCTCGTTGGTAGGCAACAAGCGCTTCTTCTTCCATTTCGTGAAAGACCTTTTGTATAACTTCAAAATTTTCTGTTTTTAAATCTAAAACATCAGTTCGGATATAGTCTCTTCTTAAATCGGACATTAACATTCCAAAAGCAGAGAAAACACCAGCGTTTAATGGAATAATTACTTCAGGCATTTGAAGTTCATCTGCAAGGTAAGCACCGTGCATTGGGCCACCACCACCTATAACTACCAAAGAAAAATCTCGTGGGTCATAGCCTTTGTTAACCGAAACCGATTTTAGGGCATTTACCATATTCGAATTGGCAACCCGAATTACACCTCTTGCAATTTCAAGTATCGACATATTCAAATCTTCACAAAGCGGTTTTGCAGCTTTTTCTAAACTTTCAAAATCGGGTTTCATTTCGCCTCCAAGAAAGTAGTTTTTGTGAATTCTGTTACACACTACATTGGCATCAGTAGTGGTGAAAAATTTACTGCTTTTTCCATAAGATGAAGGACCAGGATTGGCTCCAGCACTTTTTGGACCCACTCTCATTTTTCCTCCAGAATCTATCCAAGCAATGCTTCCTCCTCCATTTCCAATTTCGACAATATCAATCACAGGTGTCAAAATTGGGAAACCTGCTTGTGTTTTTGTTTTTTCAATATTGTAGGTAGTAACTATTTTGGGTGTTCCCTCTTCTATCAAAGTACATTTGGCAGTTGTTCCGCCTATGTCAAGTACAATTAAGTTTTTTTTATTTATGGTGTTTCCAAGTACTACCGCTCCAAGCATACCGCTGGCTGGACCCGATTCGATAAGGGTAATAGGATTGGCTTTCACATCTTCGACGGTTGTGATACCGCCATTGGATTGCATGATATATAAACTGTGATTGTAGCCCAATTTGCTCAGATTGGACGTTAAATTGTTTAAATATTTGGTCGCAATTGGTTTTACATAAGCCGATAAAACAGTGGAGCTTGTTCTTTCATACTCTCTCCATTCTCGGGTAACTTCGTGAGAGGTAATTACTTCTAAATCTGGATATTTTTGCTTTATAAAATGGCTTAATGCTTTTTCGTGTACGGGATTTTTATAGGCGTGTAACAAACAAATCGCAATAGATTCAACCCCTTCGGACAAAAAATATTGGACTAAATCGTCCACCTTACTCATATCCAATGGGCTGACAATTTCTCCTAAATAATTGATTCGTTCTTCAACTTCTTGTCTTAAATAGCGTTCTACAAAAGGCTCTTCTTTTTTGAAATTAAAATTGTACAAATCAGGTCTTGTGCCTCGAGCAATTTCTAGCACGTCTCTAAAACCTTTGGTAGTGATTAAAGCTGTTTTTGACCCTTTTCTTTCGGTAATTGCATTAATTACAACGGTAGTTCCGTGGGCGAAAAATTCGATTGTTTTTAAATCTAAATCTATTTTTTTAATCGCATTTAAAATTCCTTTTTCAAATTCCCCTGGAGTTGTACTCGCTTTTGATACTTTAACATTGGTAACTTCCTTGTTTTTCTTGTCATAATCAAAGAAAACTAAGTCTGTAAATGTTCCGCCAATATCTGTTGCTACTCTCATGTTATCTGTTTATTATTATTGTAACTATCCAGGCCAAACAACTTTTTATTTAGCCTGAATGGTTACTATTTGTTAAAATGGAATTTGAAATTAAAATTTATAGGATAAATCGATACCTATTGTTGTTGGTGTATTTGGAAATCTCAAGTTGTTAAATCCGAATTCTGCCGTTGGAAAAAATTCTGTGTTGAATTTTCTGTCCAAAATATTATTGGCCCAAATTGTTATTCCAAGGTTTGAGATATTTGCATTTACTCTTGCATTTATTAGTGTATAAGGCTCTTGTTTGTATTCTTCCAACGAATCCCAGTATTGTGTTCCTCTATGATCCGCATTTACAAAAAAGCCAAGAGTGGTTTTTTCAGCCAAAGTAAAATTACCATTTACTCCTGCATTAATAGTGGTTTTAATAGTAAAAGGGGAAGTGTTGCCACTTACATCAATAGGGCTAAATACATCATTATTAAATGGTATTGTTAATAGATAATAAGTACCTTTTATAATTTCTCCATTGTTAAAACCAACACCTGCAAAGAAATCAATATTGTTAGTGGCTTTATATTTTAGTTCCGATTCAAATCCTGATATTCTTGACTTTTCAAAATTATAAATACCTAAAACCGCTACAGTACGTGGAATAAAAGTATATTGTTGTTGGTTTTCAAAATCAATGATATAAAAAGCATTGTTGAAAATAATTCGGTTATTCCAGAAACTTGTTTTTAAGCCCACTTCATAATTGTTGGTAAACTCTGGTTCGTAGGTTTTTTTAAATTTTGTATCATCGTCAGAATTAAATCCACCACTTCTATACCCTTTTCCGTAGTTCACATAACCTAAAACATTCTCATCAATTTGGTAGGACAATGAAAATTTGGGTTGCCAAACTGTAATGTCGTTTTCAGAGGTGGTTTTGCTAATGTTGGATTCGTTTTTTAATTGGTCATAATCAACACGAACTCCAGCAGAAGCTGTCAATTTTGAAGTTAGTTTGTAATCAAAAAACACAAATCCAGCCACTGTTTGAATGGTATTGTTATCATCATTACCCACATTTGGAATTGTAGTATAATTGGCATTTGCTGCCGAAAAATCCCCAACAGTTGTATTGATAAATGTTGAAGTGTTCAAGTAGCGTTTGCTGTTTTGGAATAAAGTACCCGCAGTATAATTGAATTTTGTTTCTTTGCTGTCTTTAGAGGTTAATCTAAATTCTTGACTAAAAGTGTCTGAATTGGACTCTTGCGACACTTTACTGAAAGCATATTGAGAGTAATCATTTTCCCCTATGTAATATCTTTTGGTAGCGTTAAATGAAGTAACGGATTGGAATCTTGATTTACTGAAATTCCCCTCTATTTTCAAACTGCTCAAAGAGTTGGATAATTTAGAATCTCCTTGCACATCTCCAAAAGGTTCGTGTGAATAATCGTTATCTGCCAATGGTGGTCCAGCAACAAAAATATCTGGTTTGGTAACATAATAATTTCCACCTGCATCCACATTAAAATTGTCTTGAACATAAGTAGCAGACCATTTTGGGCTAAAGTTATATTTAAGTTTCACTCTAAAATTGTATTCTTCTGAAAAATCTACTTTTTCTTTCAAAAAAGTATTGTTAATTAAACCATCGAACGATCGTAATCCCCCAGATACACTATAAAAAAACTTGTCTTTTACAATTGCTCCCGAAGACGAAAGTCTTGCACCAAATAAACCACCGTTTCCTCCAGAAAGGGTCACTTTAGTTTTATTCTTGTTTGTTGGATCTTTGGTAGTAATGTTTATGGCACCTGCAATGGCGTTTTTACCGTATAAAGTTCCTTGAGGTCCTTTTACAAATTCTAACAATTCTAAATCATATAATGACATATTCATAGCACTCGCATCTGGCAAAGTCATACCGTCGATTACAACAGCAACAGGAGATTCTCCGTTTCTAATTTGTGAAATACCTCTCACGGTAAGGAAATTTACCCCTGGTTGTTGTGCTTGATTGAATGTTACATTTGAAATCTGAGAGGTAAAGGATTGGATATTGTTTATTCCATTTGCTTCGATAGTTTGTGCGTTGATTGCCACAGTAGTTTCGGGCAAACTTTGTATGGATTGTACCCTAACCCTAGCCCTACTATCTACAGAGCCAAAGCCTCTTACGACTACTTCTTTTAATTTGTTTTCCTCATCTTCTAATGTAATGTTTACAATAGAACCTTCTATTGCAACAGTTTTAGATTTATTTCCCATCGAAGAAACTTCTAATTCTTTGGAGTCTTTATCCACTTTAAGGATAAAAGAACCATCAAAATCTGAGGTTGTTCCATTTTTAGGATTTGATTTTTCGATAATGGTAGCACCTGGAATTGGCTGCCCATTTTCAGATGTGATTTTACCGCCAATGTCTTTTTTTTCTTGTGAAAAAGCTATTTGACAAAAGCAAAATAGGATAAAAAGTAATTGTTTCATTTTTTGTTGGTTTTTAAGTTAATTGATTAAGATTTTTTCAAACTTACGGACATTCCATTATTATTTTGATTTATTCCTGTTTATTTAATATTACTTTTATTTTATTGGAATTTAACTGGAATTATGTATTTTTGGCTATTGCCAAGAATAATCATTATGAGTACAAGAGGAATCAACATATCGACCGATTTATTATTGAGCTTGCATAAGGAGTTGTTAAATGTTTTTTCTAAACATTATTCAGTAGAAATAAAAATGCTCACTGTTTTTCAGCTCTATGGTTTTGGTAATTATGATGAGAAATTGCCAAATCTTAAAAACTTCATTATCGAGAAAACGGGAAAATGGATAAATGGAAAATATTTGTACAACAAAACCAAGGATATTGACAAAGGACACAGCAACCATATCAAAGCCAGAAGGGAATATTTAATGTTATTAATTAATGCTGCTGGCTACAAAGATTATGAAGACTATTTAAAAAATTCACCTCACATAAGTTCCGAAATTAGAATTACCGAGGAAACAAACTTTAATAATGATATTGTTTCGGATGAAATATTATATTATATAGGATATTATGTAGAAGATAGAAAATATTACATTAAATCTAAATTTACCATTCATAAGATGAAAACTGCCTCTTGGGAAATTTTATATTGGGAAAAAGAATTGGAACCTTCCTTTTATACTTATTTCGGAAAGTGTGTTTCCACCGGCGAAAGTGCTTTATCGTTCTATTTTAATAAAGAAAATTCTAGCCTGAATAAAGAGTGTTTCGTGAATTTGTTTTATGGCAATAATATGAAGACAAAACCTGTTCTACTGGGTGCCTACTGTGGTTTTAGCCGAAATAATACCCCGGTAATAGGAAAATTAGTCTTTGAACAAGTAGATACATTAGAGATTCAAAATGAAAAAGTAAGGGATAAAGAAATAAATCCAAATTTTCATTATTATCTACATTCACAAAGAATGGAAGTTGAGGGTGTACTACCTCAAAAAGTTTCAGATTTGTCCAACTCTTTAAGCCGATTGAAAATTATAAAATTTTTAATTGGTGATTATCATGGATTTTATTTAGACAATAATAATTATTTAATACCTGTTTCTTTTCAAGTTTTAAATAAATTAGGGGAATTGAAATTAAAAATAAACAACAATAGTTTCAAAGGAATAGGCAGAATCAACAACACCGAAAATCATTTAATATCAGAATTTACAGAAAAAAACACTTCATATTCTCAATTTTCTATTCAAATAAAACCTATAGAAAGAGATTTGTTTGTAGCTAATATGTTGGTTTATGTTGGTTCGGATGTACTAAACGGAAAGGTTTTGCTGTGGAAAGAGAATGAAGTACTGAAAAATTTTATGTTTAACAATAAAGATTTCTATTTAAATATAAATGATTTAGACCCTTCAATTATTGAAAAATTGGAAAAGTATTTAATTAATAGGGATAAATAATTCCCCTTTTTTGGCTATCCAAAAAATTTTAATTCATAGCAAAAGGTGCACACAGTCTAAAGGTGGGTACGATTACTTTAAAGTTTTTGGTGGTGGTAAAATTAATCATATTAAAATAGCCTTTCATTGCTCCATAAGGAGAAGCCAAAAGGCAACCAGAATTGTAAGTATGTAATTCGCCAGGTTTTAGAACAGGTTTTTTGCCAACAACACCTTCGCCGTCAACCACTTCGTTGCTATTTAGGGAATCGAAAATTTCCCAATGACGCGATATTAATTGAACCGAATCTTTGCTGTGGTTTTCGATGGTTATTTCATAACTAAAGGCAAAATGAATCTTGTAGTTTTTGAAGTAAGTGCCTTCAAAACTAGTCAAAACCGAAATTTTTATGCCTCTTGTAATTTGAGATACCATAATAAAGTATTACTATTGAATTTAATAATGCCAAATTTACAAAAAAAAGAGTTAGTTGTGTTTTTTTTAAAAATGTTTTTTTAATCGATAATCTGACTTGAATTTGCATTCGCTTTACCTATTACTTTTTGGTAGCGGTCATTATTTTCTCTATAATATACTAAAATTGTATAATCGTTTTCTGTTTGCCAAAAATTACCATCTGGTGCATTTTTACCGTCAACAACACCTTTCTCATCTGCAATTTGATATTGAAAATTGGCAAAACCTTGTTTGATTAGAACCGCTTTTTCATACCGATTTGTGTCGGCATTATAATCCATTTTATATTCTGGCGAAATGCTGTAATTGTTGAACATTCCTGTAATAAAAATGCTTTTATTTTCTGGTAAGTTCGAATACAAAAGGCTAAAATAGACCCAAGCATAATCGGCTTCAATTTCATTTTTCAATCCGTTTATATTGCGAACCACAAAGTTTCCATTCACATCTGGCGCCAAGGTGTAGCTGCGATTTTCTCTGGCAATGTTAGTAAATAAATAGGAATTGTATATCCCATTGCCTGAATCTATTTGGGCGATATTATTTCCTACCGCTCTGAGGTTGTAATTATCAAAAAACAAAAATTCATTACCCGCCCAAAATTGGGTTTCTTTGTCGTATTTATAAATTAAATCATTGCCAATAGTGTATTGTGGTGCAATATTTTTGATGGCGGTATTCAATTGTCCGTTTTGCAACAGGACTACTTTAATATTTCGCAAAGGAGTTTGAAAATTGATGGCAAGTGATTTTATTGAAAAATCTAAATTGTGCTTGTGAAATAAAACATCGGGAGTACGGGCTCTTTTCACCTGTATTGGAATAGTTACAAGGTCTTCATAAACAACAAATTTTCGAGACAAAATTACCTCTTTGCTTTCGTCTAAAATTTTCAGGAGATAGTTGCCACTAAGGAGCAATTGCATAAATTGATTGGGAACGGGCAATATGTAATGCGAATAAATTTGTAAGGTATTGATAGAATTCTCGTATTGAATGATTCTCTGCCCATCAAAACCTTTCATATATTCGTTTTTGGGGATGTTGCTTGGAATCCAATTGTAATCACAATGCACAATTTCGAAATAATAATTGGCCTCGTTGCCAAATAAATCATCAAATTGAAATTGGAATCCGTCTCCTAATTTAAAAATTGGAACTACATTTTCGTTGTTTTGTACAAAAGACACCGTTTTGATGTTGTAGGGAGGATTAACCTCGGTTTCTGTTTGTGCAACAGCCGAAGTGACTATAAAAAAAAGTACTAATTTTCTAAAGACGGCTAAATTCATAATTATGGTAGTTATTGAATTTTAAAGAAATCACAATCGGGTTTTATTCTGTTTTGCCAATTTAATCATTTTGTTTTTTTTGTTTTTGAAAGTAAAATGCCGGAAGAAACAACAACAAAAAAAGCGGTTGGATGAGAAATCGTCTCACATAAAACAAGTTCATTTTATTGGTTTCGTCATTTCGTAAAAGAATAAAAAAGAAAGCTACAACCAAAATCACAAAAAATAAAAGGTATAAAAAAGAGGCAAATTTTACAGCATCAACATCTTTAAATGCAACAAAAATTATAGCTAAAGAAAGGATTGAATTTAGGAAATACCTGAAAAATATACTCGTAAACAATTGAAAATAATGAATTTCAGGTAGGGGTAAATTGTAATAATCCGACTTGAAATAATCCAAAAATGGGTCATAAAACAAATCGTCTTCATAAGTCCGAATTAGAACCAACAAAAGAACAAATAACGATGCAAGGGCGATACTAATTTTTGGGCTGAAGCGATTTTTTAGCATATTTCGAAAATTTATTGACCCAAATAATCCACAAAACAAAAACAACCCCATAGATTATCAATGGAAAAACTACTCCGTGCAGAAAATGTTGGTGTTCAGGATAATAATACATCAAAACGATTAAAAGTGCAATTCTAAAAAGGTTTAGAATATGAATGAGAATACTTCCAAAAATAAGGTACAAAATAGTAGGTCTAACCCTTCCCGAAAAGGCAATAATGAATGAAACAAATAAGATAATTACACTCAAAGCATTGCAACCTTCAATAATCCGAGCCATTGGTTTTTGATTGTAATTCAAAATCACCGAAGGGTCTTTTGTGCTTGGTGTAGTTGTAATGTCGCAATTAAAGAAAAGCATTACTGCTTCGGTTTGTTTTGCTACCAATACTGTAAAATCATCGGTTTCATTTTTGTTGACCTCAAATTGACTAAGATAACTTTGGTAAACCAAGGTTAAAACCAAGTAGGTTAGTAAAAACTTACCTAAAAAAAGCAAAAAAGGTTTGTAGAGAATAATATATTTTTTCAAAATAGAATTTTTAACGAGTTTAATTAAAAATAGAAAGAGTCTTTAATTCCAGCGACTTAATTTTATTTTTGTTCTTGAAAAGGGTTTAATTGTCTTTGTTGCTATTTTTTATACCGATTATGTATTGCTTCGCCTGTTCGCTATCGCTCGGGTCAATATAGTCCAAGAAAAATGGACTATTTTCATACTATCCCGAATTTTCGGGACAAGTAATCGGCATTATACCATAAACTAATGGACTATTTTATAAATATTATTGGTATTACTTCCCACTTCCCACTTCGTATTTTCCACTTTTTTAAATACTTTTACAAAAAATTACGACTATGACTTTCGAAGAATTAAAACCAAAAGTAACCGAAATTATTGCAAATAGCACCATTGCTAGAGAAGAAAAATTGTTAAAAATTTGCAAACTTCTCCACAATGCTGTTTCCTATTACAATTGGGTTGGTTTTTATTTTGCCAATCCCGAAACCAAAACCTTGCATCTTGGCCCATATATTGGTGCCGAAACTGACCACACTGTTATTCCTTTCGGAAAAGGAATTTGTGGGCAAGTAGCGGTTTCTAACCAAAATTTCGTGGTTCCTGATGTGGCAGCACAGGACAATTACATTGCTTGTAGCTTCACGGTTAAATCAGAAATTGTGGTGCCTCTTTTTGTAAATGGAAAAAACATCGGACAAATAGACATCGATAGTCACGTTCTCAATCCGTTTTCAGAGGCAGACGAACGGTTTTTGGAGTTTGTGAATAGTCAAGTGGCTGAACTTTTTTGAAAACTATTTTTTTACCAAATATTTTAGATTATTATCGCGTTGTGAGACGGCTTCTTTCGTTTTATGCTGTTTTATCCAATTGATGATGCTTTGTAGGAACGCGATTAGTTTGTTTTTCAAGGTCAGTTTTTTTTTTTTTAATCCTAACAGGTTTTCAAAACCTGTTAGGTATCCTCTTATTAGACAACTAAAAAAAGGATTAGCTCAAATAAATTTCTAACAGGTTTTCAAAACCTTTTAGGTATCCCCTTATTACACAACTAAAAAAAGGATTAGCTCAAATAAATTTCTAACAGGTTTTCAAAACCTTTTAGGTATCCCCTTATTAGACAACTAAAAAAAGGATTAGCTCAAATAAATACCTAACAGGTTTTCAAAACCTGTTAGGTATCCTCTTATTACACAACTAAAAAAAGGATTAGCTCAAATAAATTTCTAACAGGTTTTCAAAACCTGTTAGGTATCCTCTTATTAGACAACTAAAAAAAGGATTAGCTCAAATAAATACCTAACAGGTTTTCAAAACCTGTTAGGTATCCTCTTATTAGACAACTAAAAAAAGGATTAGCTCAAATAAATACCTAACAGGTTTTCAAAACCTGTTAGGTATCCTCTTATTACACAACTAAAAAAAGGATTAGCTCAAATAAATACCTAACAGGTTTTCAAAACCTGTTAGGATAAGCAATCTACTCATCCATTTTATCAATTGTATCAATTAATCCTTCATAAACCAATCTTCTTTCGTCGTGATAAAATTTAAAATTCTCTAATCCTCCAAATAATCCTAGAATAAAATCTCTATCAATACTTGTTTCTTTATTTGACAAATACGAACGATAAGAAGAGTGCAAATACGTTTCAAATGATTTGGTAAATTTATGTTTGACGGGATTCAAATGAACATACACTATCAATTGCTTTAAATACTCTTCGTTTTCAATTCTGTTTCTTTGCAAATGTTCCTGAAATAAACTTCCAGTTCTATTGTAAGCTGTGTTTATACTTTTGGCATAAGAATTAAAAAAATTAGAAAAAGGCAAATGAATTTTTTCTTTAAATTTTTCTGGCAAGTCTTCTTTGTCTTTTATTCTTAAAACAATATGAAAATGATTCTGCAGCAGACAATAGGCATAGATATCTGCAATTGGCACAAGATATTTCTTCATTTTCTCCAGAAAATAATTATAGTTTTTCTCTTCAATAAAAATGTTTTCTTTATTATTTCCTCTGTTATATATGTGATAGTATTGACCTGACTCGAATATATCTTTTTCCATACTTTATTTGTTTTTTAAAATCCTAACAGGTTTCCAAAACCTGTTAGGTATGTCTTTTACATACTATTATTTTTCATCCCCATTTTATAACCTTAATAGGTTTCCAAAACTGGTTTGGTGTTTTTTTAAATACAGATTATTATATCATTTTCGTTTTTAAAATCCTAACAGGTTTCCAAAACCTGTTAGGTATGTCTTTTACATACTATTATTTTTCATCCCCATTTTATAACCTTAATAAGCTTCCAAAACTGGTTTGGTGTTTTTTTAATCTAAAATTAATCTAAAATAATATTATACCTAACAGGTTTTGGAAACCTGTTAGGATGTGCACTACTTCACCACTTCAACCCAAAACCCTTTTGTTCTAGCCAAAAATGTATTGTCATACATCGCTTCACACTGAAGTCCCGGCAAATAGTAGGTTCCTAAATACGAAGCGTTCAATAATATTCTAAAAGTTTTTGTTTCACTAGATTTTAATCCAAAATAGAAATTAGTTCTGTCATCGCGAATGTCAATATAATCCGCAATATTATTAGTGGCGTCTCCGTAATCGGTAAAACGGGTATTTACAATTTCGAAACCAGAGGGTAAAATTTGAGATAAAGCTACATTTTCTACACGTTCATTTTTCTGATTTCTAACAGTTACCTCAGCAATAAACTCTGTTCCTTGATTGATTTTAGATACATTGATAACGCCACCTTTTCTATTTTTAAAAACAATAGAAGCCGAAACATTACTTTGAATAACATTTTCCTGCCCAATAGGAAGAATGCCGGTGTTCAGTATTCGGACAAACAAGTTGTTTTTTCTGTTGTTTTTTAGGGTCGCACTATACGACCCCATTTTGACTGCCAAACTTCTATCGGCAATGGTTTTCATCGTTTTAATAGTTTGTGTTTTTCCGTCTTTGGTAAACTGAATGTCGATTCCTTTCGGCCCATTATTCAATGAAAATTTAGCCATTGTGTACAAACAATAGGCTGTGGTTTGCGTACTCATCCATTGGTCACTTGACATATTTTTTGCCAATTTTGTTGCCATTGCAAAAGCTTTTTGCTTTTGTCCCAACAGCAACAATGTTTCTAAAGCCATCGCACGATTTCTGTCACTGGAACCATAATAGAAATAATTATAATTAGAATTTTCATCAATTGTAGTTTTTAGCAACAAATTCAAACCTGCCGATTTTTGTCCTGCCAATACATAGGCCGAAGCCAAACGCAATTTACTTTCGTTGGAAATTCCTTTGGTTTCCCGCAAGCGGTTCATCGAAGACAAATCGGGAGATCCTGCCAATGCCAAAGTATATAAGCGATACGCTTGTGCCAAATCATTTCCATATCTCGGTTCAAATCGCCATTTTTTGGCTTCATTTTTTTGGTAGGAAAGCCATTTTGATTTGAAATTGATGGGTAAAAAGTATCCTTTTTTCTCTGCTTCAATCATAAAATGTCCAGAGTATGAAGAACCCCAGTCATCAGCCATTGTTCCACCTTGCCAGTAGGCTAATCCGCCATTCGACAATTGAAAACTTCCTAATTTTGCAATTCCAGCGGTTATATTTTTCTGCGTTAATTGTTGGCGACTAGCATCCAAATCGGCAATATCATTCAGATACAATTGTGGAAAAACAGCCGAAGTCGTTTGCTCCACGCAACCGTGAGGATATTGAATCAGATACTGCAATCGACCATTCAAATTGATGGTTGGCATCGAAGAAATTTCCAGTTTTGCCTTGTTACTTTCTGCAACTCCAAAAGTTTTCCAAGAGATGGTTTTAGTACTATTGGGTTCTAAAATGACATCGGTAAAAGTATTGGTAACTGGATTCGGATTGGTCATATCAATCTCTACATCATAGACCGATTTTGCCGAACCAGAAGTGGCTACAATTTGCACTTTTCCAATTCCAGTAATGGCACCGACAGCCAAATTGAAATAAGCCATTTTCTCATCGGGTTGTGCAAATGCTAATTTTTGAACAGCAGAGCCAATCACTTTCAATCCATTTTTGGCAACAATTTGGACCGTTACATTTTTGATGTTTTTTTCCATTGCAAAAACAGTAACAGGAATTGTCACTTTTTCGGATGGAGAAATTTTTCTAGGCAAGGAAGCCAAGACCATCAGCGGACTGCGGACAGGAGTTGCTTTTTCGACACTTCCGTAAGCAGATGTAGTCGCATCGCCAGCCACAATCATTGTTTTTACAGAACCAATGTATTTGGGTAGTTTTATCTGATGGGTTTTTGTCTCTCCTTTTTCTAATTTAAAAGGGCCTAAATAAATTACAACAGGTTTGAAACGGTTGGCTTTTTTGGCTTTTCCGCCACCCAAATCCTGATCTCCTCCAATACTGAAAATTTGATTTACTTTTCCACCATAAGCACCAATTACATCATCATAAATATCCCAAGTTTTCACACCCAAAGCCTCACGAACATAAAAACTATCCCAAGCATTTGGCGCTTTGAAACGGGTTAAATCCAACAATCCTTCGTCAACAATTGCTATAGTGTAGGTCATTGCTTTTCCAGATTGTTCACTCACTTTTAGGGCGAATGATTGTTCTGGACGCAGCACATCTGGCATCGCCAATTTAGGAGTTAGAATCGTGTTTTTATCAATCACTTCAATGGGCACAATGCCATACATTCTGATTGGTAAATCATTCTTTGTCGAAGCGTGTGGTTGCAATAGCGTAATATTAAAATAGACATTGGGTGCCATAGCAGCAGTAATCGGAATAGTCACTTTTGTTTCTCCTTTTTGGGTCATTGCCCAAAGTGTTTGCACTACTTTTGAACCATTTTCAATAGAAATAAAAGCACGCCCTCCTTCGCTTGACGGAAATGATATTTGAGCATTTTCGCCCACAGCATACTTTTCTTTATCAGTAGAAAAAACCAACATATTGGCTGTTGACGCATCGGTGTTTTTGGTTTTTCCAGACCACATTGGACAATCGATATTTACCGTTAAAGCCGTTGAATGTCCGCCAACAGCATCCGAAACCCGAATCATATAACGTCCCCATTCTTCATCTGTTAAAGCAAATCGAACATTTCCTCTTCCATTGGAATCGGTATTTATGGTAAATGTTTTATAGGAAGTCGTCGCATTATCCGCATTATAATTCGATAAATTATCACTTGAAGCATCCCACCACCAACGCCATTCTACTTTATAGATTTTAACTTCGAGATTTTTAACTGACTTTGGTCTGCCGTTTTCGTCCAACGTAACAATATCAAATTGATTGACTTTTCTGGTTTCCAACATTCCGTATTTGTTGGGTTCAGGCGATTTTATTCCCACATAAGTATTGTAAGGAGAATAGGTAGTTGTCATAACATCGGTGCTAAAATCGCCTCCTTCTTCATACACTTTGGTAATAAAAGCAGCTTTCAAAAGACCAGGAGCTTGACCTTGTATTTTTGGATTTATAGCCACATTTGCTTTTCCATTAGCATCTAATTTGCCTGAAAAAACCGTCACTTCTTCGGTGCTAAATCTTCGAACCAAATCATCAAAAACAAACTTTTCATAATTTTTGAAAGTAGTGGTTTGCTGCGAAAATTTGGCTTGCATTTCGACATTCAAATTTTTAGCCACAGCTCCGTGAAGCCAAGCCACTTCTAGGTTACTCGTATTTGGATAAGAAGAAGAAAGTACCGCTTTTTTGAAATTATTTTTAATTTTTAAACGATTGGGTTTGATGGTTTCTATTTTGATACTTTTATAAAATTTCGCACCACCCACGCTTACCATTGCTTCCCAATTTCCAGTTGGTGCATCATTTTCGGTTGGAACAGTAAAAGCATAATGATTCCAATCATTCGATTTTTGAACGGTTTGATACCTCACTTTGCCATTTGGGTCGCTCAACCTGAATTTTATAGGATGTCCCAGTGGAATTTTATTCGAGGCATCATTCAAAATAAAAGACAAATACAAATTATCGCCAGGTCGCCAAACGCCACGCTCCCCATAGATAAAGCCTTTGAGTCCTTTTTGCAAGGTTTCGCCCGATACATTAAAATTGCTGACAGATAGCGAATTTCCATCATCAAGACGCACATAAGTCGATTGCTTTCCTGAGGTTACAATCGCAAAATAGGCAAAAGTGTTCAACTGAAAACTCGCAATTCCGTCACTACTTGTTGTTTCGGAAGCTAATTTTTGTTGTTGAAAACTGTACAAATCTACCGTTGCATTCGAGATGGGTTCGGTTGTAATAATATCATTTACGGCAAATAAATAGGATTTGTTTTCGCCTCTTTTGGCAATTACACCAACATCTGTGGCTAAAATATTGGTACCAATTCTAGCATTATAATAATAGGAACTAGAGCAAGGATCTTGACTTTCTCGCCATTCATAATCGTCATAATAGTAGTCGTCATAAGGGTTTTCGCTGTAATTAACATCGTTTTCATCTACTTCTTCCTCTTCATTTTCAACATCATTTGATGCTGAATTTTCGCATTTGTATAAAGAATATGCTTTCTTGTACGAAAACTCCACTCTGTAAATGGCACCTGGTTCTGGCGTTATAATTTTGGATAAATCCAAAGCAAAAGTGTTCCATTTGCTGGGATTAATCAAAGTGTTTTCTTTTAGATTAAGTTGAGACTTTGCAATAGGTTGCCCCACTCTTTTTAGGTTTTGAGTGCCATTCAATTCATTGTCTTGCAAAAATTGAAGGATATTATTTTCGTAAATTTTATACACTTTGACATCAACAGCACTCAGATTTACAGCTTCAAAATTGAGTTTTAAATTGCTAGAACTTGGCAAAATTGTTCCGTTTTTGATGAAACGAACATTGGGTTTTATTTCGTCAAACGAGATTTTTTCGGAGTAATTCTCTTCTAACTTTTTGCCATATTCGCTTTCAATCCCTTCAAAAACTTCTAGTAATAATTCCCCCATCAGCTTTTGCGAGGAAACGATCGTTTCGGGCTCGACAACAGTAACGATTTCCTCGGGTTCTTCGACTGAAGCCGTATCTAAAGCCACTGAGGTAGAATCTACGGCGATTTCTTCAGAAACTGTTGCTTCTACAACCACCTCAGGAGCAACTTCAACTGGTTTTTCAACCGCTTTTTCATTATTAAAATACACTTTCAACACATTTCCTTGTGTAGAAAATTTTAGATTATTGGTGTTCTGAATCGCCACCAAACCTTTAAAATCCTGACCCTTCTCTAATGGTTCCGAAAAATTGATGGATAACGTTTGATTGTTCCCCTCTAGTATTTCAGTTTTAACTACTTTGAACTCATTCAATGCGGTAATTGGAAAATCAATTGTTCCTTTTGAATCCATATCAAAGTCGGTTCCGTCGTATTTTATTTCCAAATTACTTTCAGAATCCAATCGCTGGATGTTGTCAATTCTGAATTTGAATTCTTTAGCAACTGCATTGGATTTTTCGAAAATAATTTTCAAATCATTTCCGTTATGCTCGGCTTCTATCAACTTTTTAGCTGTTTCAAAATCCATATTGTCGGCTGTTTTCAGCACACAATTCAAATATTGAAATTCATTGCTATGGGATTGAATATCAAGAATATTGACTATAAAATCCTGTTTGATGGTTTTTACTGTAAAATTGAAATTGGAAAGTGCTTTGTCCTTTTCGGCAACTTTTGGGTTTAGTTTATCCAAATGCAAAGTCACTTGATATTCGGTATTCGATTCCAATTTATTTTTCGGAATAAAAGCAAGAGTATTGCTGGAGAGTGCAATCACTTTTCCGTTGACACTTGGCGAAATATCGAATAAATCACTGTCTAAAACCTGATTGACTTTCCAATTGTTAGTATCGAAAGCCAAAACCACACGAATGTCGGATTGTGCCGAGACAATTCCGCCAGTAAAACTGACGATATACTCTTTGAATAATGAAAAATCAGAATTAAAATCGGCAACCGATTTTTTTCCACACGATTGAATCAAAAAAAATAAACCAAACACGAAAATTAATCCTTTTGTTTTCATTTTTAGCTAGCGTTAATGGGTTAAAAATTAAAATTATACCAACATTTTTCAGTTAAAACCATAACTAAAAAGCATTGATTATATTGTAGTAAATGTATGGGATTTTTTTAATGCTTTAAGAAGAAAATTCAACAGAAGAAAAATATTTTAATGGGAGTTTATTTCAGAAAATTCAAAAATTCCTTTCTCATCAAATGCGTTTTTGTCTGATTTTATAAGCAATATATTAAACTATCGGGTTTTTAACCTTAAACAAGGTTTAAAATTCTGGTTTTTTGCGAGATTTTTTTATTTCAGACAGGTTCTTTTTGTCCTTAATTCTTTTTCGGATAACCGATTTAGGGATTTTTGTGGCTTTCCTAATCTTTGGAATTACAAGTCCAGCCGTAATAATATCTAAAAAACGTTTGGTAACAATGGCTTTGTTTTTGAGTTGGCTTCTGTCTTCATCACAATTCAAAATCAAAATATTTTCCGAGGTTAACCTGGAGGATAATTTATTTTCCAAGACCATTTTTTCCTCTTCGGATAAGGATTGCGAATTTTTTAAATCGAAGGATAAAACGACCTTCGAGGATACTTTATTCACATTTTGACCGCCAGCTCCGCTACTGCGAACGGCTTTGAACATTAATTCGGATACTATTTTTTCTGTTTCCAAAATTATTGGGGTTGATGAGGGGATTTCAATAAATCGTTTACTGTTTTCACTGGATTGAAAGTAAATAAGGGTACTTCTACAAAAATGGTAATCCAATTTGCCATGGCTCCATTCCATAAACCGGGTAGTTCATAACTTTTTAATGGTTTTGCACCTTTGGTTTTTTCAATAATAAATCCACTATTTTGATCTATAAATTGGGTCAAGTCGAATTTTTCGTTTTTATAATTTCGGATGCCACAAACCAAATCTACAGGGTTGAAATGAGTTGCACTCGAAAGGATTCTGACCTGATTCACATTATCTAAATCTATCTGTGATGTTTCGACAATTTGGAGTGAAAGATTTCCTTTGGGGTCTCTAACCCAAAAAGGGCCTCCTCCAGGTTCGCCTTCATTTTTTACCATGCCACAAATGCGAATTGGGCGGTCAAGAATATTTTTTAGATAACTAATTTTATTTTCTAAAGTGAATTTCTGAAAGTTTTCTGTTAATTCGAGGTTTAAATTATTAGAAATGAAAGTAATAATTTCATTCAAATACGCTTCATTGCCATTGTCAATTTCATTCAAATAATGAAAAATTTTTTGTTGCAAATCCATCAAAATTCCAGCCAATGCTTTTTTGTAAAGGGAAATTCTTTCGATTTGATTTTGAATAACGTTGTCAATGTTTTTAATAAAAACAATATCGGCATCGAGATTATTCAAATTTTCGATTAAAGCCCCGTGACCTCCCGGTCGAAAAAACAGCCTGCCTTTTTCATCTCTAAAAGGTTTGTTCTGGAAATCGACGGCAAGGGTATCTGTGCTTTTCTTTTGAAAGGAGAAGTTTGTGAATATTGAAGTGTTGGTTTGTTTTTCGATTTTTGGATTGACGATTTTTATGATGTTTTCAAATAATATTTTATGGTTTTCGGAAACTGTGAAATGCAAATTGGAAGTGCCATTTGAACTCGAATAGCTTCCACATTCATACAAATGCTCTTCGATGGCAGTAGCAATATGGGTTTTATATTTGTGAAACGGAATGACGCCTTTTGGCTTATTTGCAAAGTCAAAATAATCTGAAGACATCATAAATTGTATAAAATAATAATTTTTATAATCTCTTTCTAACTGATCAAAATCAGGAAATATGGCTTTCAATTTTAAATAAACTTCTTCAAAGAATGGAAATTTATTCATTCCAACAATAAAAATAGAGAGTTCACTTGCTTTTTTTCGATTGATATAGCCATTAATTGTTTCTTTTTCAATGTCAAAATCATTCAAAAACTTGCTTAAAAATTTAAACATTCTACTGGCTGCTCCTGAGGCTGGAACAAATTTTTCCAATTTGAATGAAGATTTATTAGCATCAAAAAAAGCAGCTTTATCTTGAAAATCATTTTCTGAGAGTTTCAAAATTCCATTAGACAAGGTTGCGGGCTCTACTAAAACTGTTTTTGCGATTCCGTTTTTGAAAATATCCAATTGTTTTTGAATGTTTTCTATTGGAATTCCGTGTTCGAATATTTGGACAAAATCTTGCACAGAAAACCCCAATTTTTTGGCTTTATCTATATCATTAATAATTGAAATGGCTTTCACTAGTAGTAAATCTTTTTCTCCAGAAAGCACAATAAATGGTTTATTAGTGCTTGCTAGATTTTGTTTTAAAGATTCAAAATAAGCTATTTCGTCTTTAAAATTTTCATTTAGTCCCTTTTTTTCCAAAGTCGCATCGTCTATTTCAACTAGAAAAAATAAATCGTAGTCGAGTTTTGAATCACTAAAATTGTAGTTTTCTTTTGAAAGAACTTTGGAAGAAATCAAATTTATTTCACAAAAATCAATGGCAAATTCCGATAAGCAAGCTGTTTGAAAATGCTGAGCGAGTTGAGTTGCTAATATTGCTTTCCGTGAGGATTCTGAACCCAAAAGAGCCATTTTTATAATTTCTAAACTTCCAGATTTAGGGAGTTGTTTAAGGTTTTTTTCCATTCTAAATAAGCTGAAATTGCTAAAATTGTAAAAATTAAATATTGTAAGGACAACATTCCCAGTCCGCGATAGGCGTATAAAGGAGTAACGACAAGGTCACCAATGATCCAAAGTGTCCAATTCTCGATTTTTTTTTTGGCCATGTACCACATTCCTGTAAAAAAAAGTCCTGAAGCAAAAATATCGACATAATTGTCATTCTCTATTTTATAATCAAACCAATTATAAATCCCGAAAACTACAAAAATTGTAATCAAAAACAATAATACTCCAATGATTTTTTCTTTGAAATTGGTTCTTGATATTTGTAATGTGTCTTTTGCACCTTCTTTTCTAGTCCAATTATACCAGCCATAAATACTCATTATTGTAAAATATCCGTTGATCATCATATCGCCAAGATAACCAGCAATATAGAGTAAATAGGTGGTTATTATTGTGGCTATTAGACCTGTTGGATAGACCCAAATATTTTCTTTTTTTGCAAACCAAACACTTAAAATTCCGAATACAAAAGCCAAAAATTCTAAAACGATTTGTGTAGTAGAGACATTTTTGTAGGCATTTAGAAAAAAATCTATCATGTATTTGTCTTGTTATTTAAGGTTCTACCCTTAACTGTGTGGGTGTTTTTTTGCCACTAATTACACTAATTATCACTAATTAAATTATTCTTAAATTTAATTACACGAATTTTATGAGAATTCGTGTAATTTTTGAGTTCAACAAATTCGTGTAAATTAGTGTAATTGCTTCGCCAGTTCACTTCGTTCATGTCGTGGCTAACTTTTTTTTAGTTTACTAAACCCACACAATTCGGGTAGAATCATATTTAAGAAAGAAAAAGCTTCCCAAAACGAGAAGCTTTCTAAAATTGGATTAAATATCAATTTGGATTAAAACTTCATATTAGAAACTTTATACGATTTTCCGTCGGCAGTTGCTTCAACCACTTTGGTAATTTTTTCAGAATCTAAAACGGTTTTATCAAAAGCCACCGTTGCTAATTCTTTTTCAAAATCTACTGTTGCAGTTTTAACGCCATCGAGTCCGTTCAATTCTTCCTCGATAGTTTTGGCACAACCTATTGCACATGTCATTCCTTTGATGGTAAAACTTGCGGTTTGCAAATTGGCTGCTGCAATTTCTTTTTTTGGTTTTGACAAACTAGTTTCTTTTGTAGCTTCTGACATGGTTTCTGCTGTTTTTTCTTTACAGCTTACTAATAATAGGGTTACAAGAAATAGTATTGCTGTGGATTTAATCAGTTTCATAAGTTTTAGTTTTTAAAAAAATTCAAGGGTTTATATTTCTATAACAAATTTAATAAAAAAAGTGTTGGTAATTCATAAAATAATTACAATTTTGAACAAAATTTAGGTTATGATTCCCAAACAATTGAAATGGTTCTACTTGATTACTCTTGCCCTCATTTGGGGGAGTTCATTTATATTGATTAAGAGAGGTTTAGTTGGCCTGACGCCTTTGCAAGTGGGTTCGTTGCGCATCATATTTGCTAGTGTTTTTTTGTTGCTCATTGGTTTCAAAAGTTTGACCAAAATCCCACAGCAGCAATGGAAATATATAGCCTTGACCGCAACACTTGGAACATTTATTCCTGCCTTTCTTTTTGCCCTTGCACAAACCCAAATTGATAGTTCGGTAAGTGCAATTCTAAATTCTTTAACCCCATTAAACACAATGGTTTTGGGAGCTTTGGCTTTTGGATTGAATTTTAGAAGACCTCAGGTTTTTGGTGTTTTTATTGGATTAATAGGTACCATTTTGTTAATTGTAAATGGCGCTATTCATCATCCAGAGCAAAATTATTATTATGCTATTTTAGTTATTATTTCTTCTATTTGTTATGCAACCAATGTCAATTTGATTAAGAAATATTTGTCTGATTTGAGTCCGTTGAGCATTACAACAGGCAATTTTTTGGTTTTGCTTTTTCCCGCTTTTCTGGTGTTATTTTTCTCTGATTTTTTTGAGGTAATGGCTAGCGAAAATGTGCAACATTCCGTTTGGTTTGTTCTGGTTTTAGGAGTCGTAGGAACAGGAATTGCCAATATTATTTTCTTTAAAACCATCCAAATTTCCTCGCCTGTTTTTGCTACTTCGGTTACTTATTTAATTCCAATAGTTGCTTTTTCATGGGGATTGTTAGATGGAGAAATGCTCAGTCCAGTTCAGTTTTTGGGAGCTCTTATTATTTTGGTTGGTGTCTATTTATCGGCTAAGAAGTAGGTTTCGAGTTGTGAGATTTAGTATTCCTTTTGCCTTTCATTGAATGTGAAGCGTGTATTCATTCTTTTGAAATAATCGAACGCTCTTTTTATTTCAACGTTTAGATACCTAATTTTTAGTAAAGTTATAAAATCTAATCATTCAACTTCAAAACCGCCATAAACGCTTCTTGAGGAATTTCTACATTTCCCACCAATCGCATTCGTTTTTTACCTTTTTTCTGTTTTTCTAATAATTTACGTTTACGCGAAATATCGCCACCATAACATTTGGCGGTAACGTCTTTTCGTAACGCTTTGATGGTTTCACGGGCAATGATTTTCGCACCAATAGCCGCTTGAATTGGAATGTCAAATTGTTGTCTCGGAATTAATTCACGCAATTTCTCGCACATTTTTTTACCAATATTATACGCATTACTTTCGTGAATTAAAGCCGAAAGCGCATCGACCGATTGGGAATTTAACAAAACATCCAATTTTACTAATTTGGAAGTTCGCATTCCAATGGGCGAATAATCGAACGAAGCATATCCTTTGGAAACAGTTTTCAAACGGTCGTAAAAATCAAAAACAATTTCCGCCAATGGCATATCAAAATTCAGTTCAACTCGTTCGGTTGTGAGGTAAGTTTGATTGGTAATAATGCCCCGTTTTTCGATACACAAACTCATTACATT
>Ga0316612_1000132_pt1 | contig 28036 bp, 27 predicted proteins | sample MIS2016226_MG_FD_207676 | JGI IMG/M metagenome (GOLD analysis project Ga0316612, IMG submission 207676) | Microbial mat bacterial communities from Middle Island sinkhole, Lake Huron, Michigan, United States - MIS.2016.226 | ecosystem: Environmental > Aquatic > Freshwater > Lake > Sediment... | reverse complement strand
ATTTTTTTGCGTATCGAATTCTCAAAAGGACACTTAAAAACAAGCTGATCAAGGATAAAACTTCTCGAATGCTTGTAAAATATAGAAAAAATTAAACTCCGATAAGTTTTATCGGACAACAATGATATTAATTAATCTTTAAATCTCTTTATCATGAAAAAAATTACATTATTTATTTGTTTAGCATTGGCTCAACTTAGTTTTGGGCAAACTGTTAATTGGGCTTTTCCTGTTCCTAGTGCTGTAAGAATAGAAACTCAATCGCCTGCCATTGCTGCAGATGGCACCATTTACATTGGTTCAGAAAACAACACTGCTTTTCATGCCATAAATCCTGATGGAACTTTAAAATGGACTTATACAGACATTACTGATAATGTATATTCACCAGCTGCAATTGGTAGCGATGGTACCATTTATGTTGGAGCAAAAGACAAATTTTTACATGCCATCAAACCTGATGGCACACAAAAATGGAAATTTAACACCGTTGATTTTTCCATAGGTACAAGCCCCGCAATTGCTAATAATGGCACGATTTATATTGGCGTTGATAAAAGTACAGGATCTAATATGGGTAAATTTTATGCTATAAACCCCGATGGCACTCAAAAATGGGTGTTTACAACTGCTACATTTAGCATTCGATCCACAGCCGCTATTGCATCCGATGGCACCGTTTATGTAGCTTCTGATGATAATTTTTTATATGCCCTAAATCCTGACACTGGTTCTGTTAAATGGTCTTTTGATTTAGGCGGTGATGTTGATGGACATATTGCTTTAGACAGCGATGGAACTATTTTTGTTGGTGTTGACGAAGGAACACCAAATGGTTCAGTAATTGCAATTACTCCAAGTGTTTCAAGTGCTACTCTAAAATGGAAATCGGTTAATACTGGAAGAGTGCTTTCAAGCCCTGTACTTAATAATGGGGTTGTTTATTTTGGAACCAAAGACACCAATAAATTATATGCTTTAAATGCGGCAACAGGAGCAGAGATTAGGTCTTTTACTGCGGGAGGTATTATCAATTGCACCCCTGCTATAGGCGATGACGGAAAAATATATTTTGGTTCTTATGATGATAAATTGTACTGTTTAGATCCTAATGATTTTACTACACCTGTTTTTGCTATAAATTTATCCTCTCCAGTAACTACTTTCAATTTATGGTCTTCGCCTGCTATCCGTAACGGAAATTTATATATTGGTTCTTATGATGGAAAATTATATTCTGTCGCTATTCCATCTACTGGTTTAGCTAGTTCAGCTTGGCCCATGTTTGGTAAAAACCTGCAGCATACTTCTAGTGCTGATACCACTTTAGGAATTGACGATTTCAACGCTAATTACGGGAAACAATTAAGCGTGTTTTATAAAAATGGAGATTTAAACCTAAAGGTTGAAGGATATAACGGTAAAGCTAAGCTGGCTTTATTTGACTTATTGGGTAGAAATCTAAAATCACTTTCGATAGAATTGCAAGAAAACAATTTTGAAAAAATAGCGTTAAATAGTATCCAACCAGGCACCTATATTCTTAATGTACAAACAGAAAACAATGCTACAATAGGGTCTAAAAAATTTATAATCAATAATTAAAAAACAGTCCATGACCTTAATAACTTTAAATGGAAGTTTAGTAAATAAATCAAGTATTTATTTGTTGATAACTATCTTTTTCTTGGGCTGCAAATCTAGTGCTGTCAAACAAGATTCCTATAATGCCAACTCACAAAATGTGTCCTCAATTATTGCCTCTTTAGAAAATCCTAATGGCAAAGACATTATTGTTGCTGCTCATCGTGGTGATTGGCGCAATTTTCCAGAAAACTCCATAGAAGCTATGGAAAGTGCTATTACTATGGGCGTTGATATGATTGAGATGGACGTGGCAAAAACCAAAGACAATCAATTGATTATCATGCACGACAGAACATTGAACAGGACTACAACAGGAAAAGGATTGGTTTCAGACTGGACTCTTGAGGAAATTAGAAAGATGTATTTAAAAAATGGTGCAGGAATAGATACCAAATACAAGATTCCAACCCTGGAAGAAGCCTTGCTGGTTTGCAAAGGCAAAGCACTGGTAAATTTGGATAAATCTTATGAATTTTTTGACCAAGCTTTTGATATTGCCAAAAAAACTGGCACCACAAAACAAATAGTCATGAAAGGCTATGATAAAACGGTAGACCAAGTCATGGCCGATTTTGGGACAAAATTAGACACCATCACATTTATGCCCATTATCAATCTTGACAAACAACCCAATGCCCTGAAAATAATTGACGACTATCAAACGAAGTTAAAGGTAAAAGCCTTTGAGATAGTGTTTTCAAAAGACACTTCAGCCGTACTGAAGAGATTTCCTCAAATAAAAGAAAAAGGGAGCAGAATTTGGGTCAATTCGTTATGGGCTTCCTTGAATGCAGGCTATGAAGACGATGCTGCCGTAAAGAATAAAGACAGTATTTATGGCTGGTACGTAAAAAACGGAGTGAATATGATTCAAACTGACAGACCCCAATTACTTTTAGATTATTTGAGAAGTAAAAAGCTACACAAATAAAAATTCTTTATTAAACCAATTGTGTTTTATAACTTGATTCTTTGCCGAAATTCAAAACTTTGGCAAAGATGTTCAAGAAATCAACTGTGACTTATTTTAAGAACGCCAAAAGAATATATTATGTTAAACTATTTCAAAAAATCATCCCCTACTCCAGTAATTTTAGAAGAATCTGAACAAAAATCATTCTATAAAAAACTAAAATGGCAAGTTTTTATCTCAGCCACTTTGGGATATGGTTTGTATTATGTATGTCGATTAAGCATTAATGTAGTCAAAAAACCCATTGTTGACAGTGGTTTACTAACAGAATCCGAATTGGGAATTATTGGTTCCGCCTTGTTTTTCGCCTATGCAATTGGGAAACTCACCAACGGTTTCTTGGCAGACCATAGCAACGTAAAACGGTTTATGGCAACCGGGCTTTTAATATCGGCTTTGGTCAACTTGGTTATGGGTTTTACCAGCAGTTTTTTCTTTTTTGCAATTTGTTGGGGTATCAATGGTTGGGTGCAGTCTATGGGTTCGCCCTCTTGTATTGTTTCACTTTCTCGATGGTACACCGATAAAGAAAGAGGCAGTTTTTATGGTTTTTGGAGCACCAGCCATAACATTGGCGAGGCACTTACTTATATTTTAACCGCCGTAGTAGCAACCTCCTTCGGATGGCAGTGGGGTTTTAGAGCCGCAGCAATCGTGGGGTTATTGGGAGCTTTAATCATAGCTTTCTTTTTTCACGACTCGCCTGAAAGTAAAGGTTTACCCGCAGTGAACGAAGATTTCAGGAAAGAAAAAATATCCACTTGGGAAGAACAAAAAGCCGTTCTTAAAAATCCTTCGGTATGGATTTTGGCTGTTTCAAGTGCTTTTATGTACATCTCCAGATATGCAGTCAATAGTTGGGGGCCTTATTATTTCGAGACTGCCAAAGGCTATTCGCTGACTCAAGCCAATACATTAGTAGCAATTAGTGCAGTTTGTGGCATTCTAGGAACCGCTTCCTCTGGATTTGTTTCCGATAGATTTTTTAAAGGAAGAAGAAACAAGCCAGCCTTGATTTTTGGTTTGATGAATGTCTTTGCACTTTCGCTTTTCCTGTTAGGCCCTAAAAATGTTTGGTGGGTAGATGCTATCAGTATGGTCATTTTTGGATTGGGTATTGGAGCTCTTATTTGCTATTTGGGAGGACTGATGGCAGTTGACATTGTATCGAAACAAGCATCGGGAGCGGCATTGGGTATTGTGGGGGTGATGAGTTATGCAGCAGCAGGAATTCAAGATATAGCCAGTGGTTATCTTATCGAAAATAATAAATCAATTGTCAATGGAGTTACGCTTTATGACTTTAATTCCATCACTATTTTTTGGATTTCCTCAGCGGTTATTTCGGTGGTTTTGGCTCTTTTTACTTGGAAGAAAACATAAAGTAGTTATGATATTCTGATTTTATTGATAATTTATTTAAACCAATCGCTCCCCTTTCCTTTGGAGAGATGTTGGGGGTGATGAAAACATATTAACAATATGACTGACCGTAAAGCTGACTACTTTTTAAAAACATTTCACAAAGACCTGCCTGCCTAAAGGCTGGAAAACGGATTGGACGGATCTCAAAGCTATCGGGATTTATGAGCTAATCTTTATTTTAGTATAAGAAGTTGACGTCATATAATTTTATATACTCAACCTAAACTCCTCGATTACAGGATTGGCTTTGGCAAAATCAGTTTCTTGAATGAACAATTCAACCGCTTGTCCAGTGGTGCCAAAACCTGCCATTTGTGCGGATTGGATATTGTTTTTTACTATCGTATTTACTCCCGCTTCCTGAATTTTTTCCTGTAAAGACAATGCCAAAATTTCACTTCCAGAAAATACTTTCATTAATCCCATAATATGTTTGTTGTTTATTGTTTAAGATTTGTTTAAAGTTTAAAGTTGTTTAAGATTGTTTAAAGTTGTTGACCAATTACTCTTCTTTAAGAATATCTTCTTCCTCTTCTTCATCAAAATCCTCATCCTCATTAAAATCAAATTCGACAGGTTCTACCAACATTTTTTCTACTAATATTTCAATTCTTTCTGTTAAAACATCCGTAAAAATAATGCGTTGGGTTTTGGCGATGCTATTCGAAATGCGCATAATTTTGGTTTCGTGACGCATTTTTAATAGGGTATCGGCATCGTCAAGAATCAACATTCGCAGTCGGTTGACATTGTAACCCGCTGACGAAAACAAATCACTTAATTTATTTGGTGTACCAATCAAAACATCGATGCCTGTGGAAATATAATTTTTATCATAATCTGTATCCCCTTTTTCGTGAACGCCATATACTTCAAGACCTGAATTTTTTCCGTATAGTTCGAAAAGGGCTACCATTTCCAAAACCTTGGTTTTATCTTCTACAATAATCAAGGCACGTGGCGATTCTTCGTTGGTTCCAACCAATTTTTGAATTACGTTGATAACAATTGTTGTCGTTTTACCGCTTCCATTTGGCGCAATTACAAAACAATCGGCACCGCTTTTTAGGGTCGAAAAAGTTTCTTTTTGAATATCATTTGCTTCAGTCAAACCGTTTTCAATGAGCGCCTCTTGAAGGTTTTCGTTTATTTTTTTTAGTTTCATGTTTTAATCTAAAGAATTTAAAAAATCCAAAAAATCTAAAAAATTAAAATAATATAAAAAATTCATTTCACTTCTTTAGATTTTTTGGCTTTTTTCGATTTTTTTGCTTTTATTGCTTTTTTCGATTTTTTCGATTTTTTATTTCGAAGCAAACAATTGCACATCACTTTCCGAGATTTCGTTTCCACCCAGAATAATCAATCGTTCCACCACATTTCTGAGTTCGCGAATATTTCCTGTCCAATCGTATTCTTGTAATAATTGAATGGCTTCTTTCGAGAAATGTTTGACTGAATTTCCTTGTTCAGAAGCTATTTTTTCGGCAAAATGGGATATCAATAATGGGATATCGTCTCTTCTTTCATTTAGCGAAGGTACGTTAATTAGAATCACCGCCAATCGATGGTACAAATCCTCACGGAAACGACCTTCGGCAATTTCTTTTTTCAGGTCTTTGTTGGTTGCCGCGATGACGCGAACATCTACTTTAATATCTTTATCAGCACCAACTCGGGTAATCATATTTTCCTGTAAAGCTCGTAATACTTTGGCTTGAGCCGAAAGACTCATATCGCCAATTTCATCCAAGAAAATCGTTCCTTTATCGGCGGCTTCAAACTTTCCGGCTCGATCTTTTACTGCCGATGTGAAGGCACCTTTCACGTGACCAAACAATTCGCTTTCTATCAATTCGCTAGGAATGGCAGCACAATTGACTTCGATTAATGGGAAATTCGCTCTTTGACTTTTCTCGTGCAATTGATGGGCAACGAGTTCTTTTCCAGTTCCGTTGGGTCCCGTGATTAAAACTCTGGCTTCGGTCTGGGCTACTTTTTCAATCATCAATTTGATACGATTGATGCTTTCGCTTTCGCCAATCATTTCGTAGTTTTTGCTAACTTTTTTCTTCAGGATTTTATTCTCGACCACGAGTTGTTTTCTGTCTAAAGCATTGCGAACGGTGTTCAACAATCTGTTCAAATCGGGTGGTTTCGAGATATAATCAAAAGCCCCCAAACGCATTGTTTGAATAGCGGTTTCCATATCGCCGTGACCAGAAATCATTACCATTGGGATTTCGGGTTTTATTTTTTTGACGGCTTCCAATACTTCGACTCCGTCCATTTTTGGCATTTTGATGTCGCACAAAACGAGATCGTAATCGTTGTTTTTTATTTTTTCCAAGCCTTGAAGACCGTCTTCGGCATCTTCAACAATATAAGAATCACTTTCTTCTGAAAGTATTTTGGCAAGCACTCTACGAATAGCGGCTTCGTCTTCTATGATTAGTATTTTACTCATTTTTTTTTGTTAATTGGTTAATCGGTTAACTGCTTAACTGTTGACTAAATTAACCGATTAAACTTTATATTACTGTTCCTTAAATTAACCGATTAAACAATTAACCGATTAAACTTTTATTACTGTTCATTAAACTAACCGATTAAACAATTAACCGATTAAACTTTTATTACTGTTCATTAAACTAACCGATTAAACAATTAACCGATTAAACTTTTATTACTGTTCATTAAACTAACCGATTAAACAGTTAACCAATTAAACTTTAATATTTCAACCACTTATACATTTCTTTCCATGTTGGTTTTTTGCCATACATTAATATTCCTACTCGATAAATTTTGGAGGCAAACCAAACCACAAAAAAGAAGGTTCCAAAAAGTATCGTAATTGAAATTGCGAGTTGCCACCAAGGGACTCCAAACGGAATTCGCATTAGCATCACAATGGGCGACGTAAGCGGAATCATCGAAAATACTGTGGCGACTGTTCCGTGAGGATCGTTGATTACGGTAAAAAATCCGATATAAACGGCAAGAACCAAGGGCATAATGATGGGCAAAAGAAACTGTTGTGAATCGGTTTCGTTATCGACCGCAGCTCCTATTGCCGCATAAAATGAACTATACAAAAAGTAACCTCCAATGAAATAAATCACAAAACTAATTAGAATAGTAGCAATGGGTAATTGCCATAATTCTTGGACATACATTTGTGCCGTTCCCGTCATTTGCTGGTGTGCGGTTTGCATCGCTTCTGAAGGTAATTTTGGTGCGGGACAAGTTTCTAATCCTAAAAAGTAGGAAGCCACCAACATCATTGACAATCCAATTATTGCCCAAATGAAGAATTGTAATAATCCTGCTAATGAGGTTCCGATGATTTTTCCCATCATCAATTGAAACGGTTTTACCGAGGAAATGATGATTTCGACAATGCGATTGGTTTTCTCTTCGATGACACTTCGCATTACCATATTGCCGTAAATAATAATGAACATCATAATGAGGTAACCAAACGCTCCTCCGATGGCAATTTTGATTTCGTTGAGCCCTTTGACACTTTGTTCTCCCGAAGCTTTGGCTAAACCAACAGCCACTTTCGACTTGGCATTTGTAATGGCCAAAGTGTCTAAATTTGCTTTTTGGTAGTTTTCTTTGGTGAGTTTTTGAGCAATGATGTCTTGGATTTTTTCTATAAAAGATAAGCTTGGACTTTCGTTAGAAATATACTGTATCTTAGTTTGTAATTCCTTGTCATTTGTGACTTTTGGGATGTAAAGCAATCCTTCGTAGCTCTCTTTTGTGATACTGTCTTTCAGAGATTTAACTTCAATAGCGGTTAAATCCAAATATTTATATTCGCCATCTTTTTTATTCAATGACAGAAATTCATTGGCAAACAAACCCGTTTCGTCGTGAATGACAATCCGCTTTGTATCGGCTTTCATTGTGCTCAAATAACCCACAAAAACGGCTATTCCCACAAAAAGCAACGGACTTAAAAATGTCATTACAATGAATGATTTATTGCGGACTTTGGCAATAAATTCTCTTTTTATTATTAGTGAAATGATGCTCATTTGAAATTTTAGATTTTAGATTTTAGATTGCTTCTCCCGTTAACTTTCGTTCGGATTTGATTTTAGATTTAGATATTTCCAATCTAAATTCTAAAATCTAAAATCTAAACTTATTGACTTACCGCTTGAATGAAAATATCGGTTACGCTTGGAATTTTTTCCACAAAATGGGTTACTTGACCTCTTTGAGTCAGTAGGTTCAATAGTTCGTTTGGCTGGGCATTTGCAAGCTCTACTTCGAGTTTTATTTCGTTGTTGAGTGATTTAAAATTGGTTTGAGATACCTTAAACTTCTGGGTTAAATCATTCATCAATCCATCAACATTATCGGATAAAATGCCCACTTCAAAACTATTGGTTCTAAATTTTCTTTTTACCTCATCTAATCTACCTTCGATGAGTTTGTTCGATTTGTGAATGAGTGCAATATGGTCACACAATTCTTCGACACTTTCCATACGATGGGTAGAGAAAATTATGGTAGAACCTTGTTTTTGCAACTCCAAAATTTCTTGTTTAATTACATTGGCGTTTACTGGATCAAAACCAGAGAACGGTTCGTCGAAAATCAGTAATTTGGGTTTGTGCAAAACGCAGACTACAAATTGCACTTTTTGTGCCATCCCTTTAGAAAGTTCCTCAATTTTCTTGTTCCACCAGCCTTGAATTTCCAATCTTTCGAACCAATATTCCAATTGTTCTTTGGCTTGTGCTTTGGAAAGTCCTTTCATTTGAGCCAAATACAAACATTGTTCACCCACTTTCATCGATTTATACAAACCGCGTTCTTCGGGCAAATAACCAATATATTGAATGTGTTTTGGGCTTAATTTTTCGCCATCGAGAATAATTTCGCCGCTATCGGGCATCGTAATTTGATTGATAATTCGGATAAGTGATGTCTTTCCGGCACCATTTGGACCTAAAAGCCCATAAATGCTTCCCTTTGGAACGGTTAGCGAAACTTCATTTAGGGCAACGAAATCACCATATTTCTTGACAACATTGTTTACTTCAAGTATATTACTCATACAGGTATTTAGATTATTTCATCTGCTTGGCACTTTAAGCCAACGATTGGTAAAAGTAGAGAAATAGGGCGTAAAAAGGTGTTAAATAAAACAAAAAAACCCATCCTTGTTTTCACAAGGATGGGAAGAAATATCATAGTTAAAAGTTACGAAAACATATCTTTCACTTTTTCAAAAAAGGATTTATCGCTTTTTTCAGGATTTGGAGCAAAATTTTCGTTTTCGAGATTGTTTTCAAAAAACTGTTTTTGTTCTTTGTTGAGTGTTTTGGGTGTCCAAACATTGACGTGAACTAACAAATCGCCCGTTCCGTAACCATTGATACTTGGGATTCCTTTTCCTTTCAAACGCAATATTTTTCCAGATTGAATGCCTTCGTCGAGCTTTATTCTTACTTTTCCGTTTACTGCCGAAATGTCTTTTGAAATTCCGAGAACCGCTTCGGAGAAACTGATGTATAAATCGTAATGCAAATTCTCGCCTTCACGTTTCAAAAATTCGTGTTCAATTTCTTCGATTGCTACGATTAAATCTCCTGGAACGCTGTTGCCTGGCGCATCATTTCCTTTATTGGAAACTTTGAGTTGCATTCCGTCAACGACACCTGCGGGGATTTTTATGGTAACGGTTTCGTCTTCGAGAATCATTCCTTGAGAATCGGCATCTGAAGGTTTTCTGTCTAATATTTGACCCGAACCGCCACATGTTGGACAAGTTGAAGCCGATTGCATTCTTCCTAAAATAGTGTTGGTTACCCGCATTACCTGCCCTTGACCATTACAAGTAGAACAAGTTTTATAGGAAACCCCAGGAGCTTGAACTTTACGTTTAACTTTTACTTTTTTCTCAACTCCATTTGCAATTTCTTCGAGTGTCAATTTAACTTTGATGCGAAGATTGCTTCCTTTGACACGACGTTGTCCGCCTCCGCCGCCGAAACCTCCGCCGCCAAAAGCACTTCCAAAAATATCTCCAAACTGACTGAATATATCATCCATATTCATGCCGCCGTGACCTCCTCCAAAACCACCTGAACCATCAAATGCTTGATGACCATATTGATCATATTTGGCTTTTTTCTGCGGATCACTTAATACTTCATAAGCTTCGGCAGCTGCTTTGAAATTTTCTTCGGCAACAGCATTCCCCGGATTTTTGTCAGGGTGAAATTCTATTGCTTTTTTTCTGTATGCCTTTTTTATTTCGGCTGCATCGGCATTTTTGGTAATACCCAGTATTTCGTAAAAATCTTTTTTCATAATTGTTTAAATTCCAAATTATAAAATTCCAAATTCCAACTTTTAAAAATTGAAATCTAAATCCATCTTTTGGGTATTGGGATTTAATATTTGTTCTCAGTTGCCAATTACCACTTTTGGAAAACGAATAATTTTGTCGCCCAATTTGTATCCTTTTTCTATTACATCTACAATTTTACCTTTCATTTTTGGGGATGGAGCAGGAATTTGAGTAATGGCTTCGGCAAAGTCGGCATCGAAAGCGTCCCCTACATTCACATCAACTTGCTCTAATCCTTTAGAAAATAATGTGTTTTTAAATTTTTCTTGTATTAATTCAACACCTTGTATTAGAATATTGTCATCTGTTTTTTTGATTTCAGATAATGCTCTGTCAAAATCATCTAAAACAGGGAGTAAAGCAAGTAATACTTCTTGATTGGCGGTTTTAAACAACTCGATACGTTCTCTTGCTGTTCTGCGTTTGTAGTTTTCAAATTCGGCAAATAAACGCAAAAATTTATCTTTTTCGGAGGCTAAATCTTGTGATAATTGTTCCTCTTTTGATATTTCTTCTACTCTTTCTTCAATTGAAGCGTCTAATGTATCAATATTATTTTCATTGTTTTCAATTGGAGTTTGATCAACAATTTCATCGTTTAACTTGTTTTCAGTCGTCATTCTTGTATTGTTTTTAAAAAAATTGGTAAACTTCATTTTTATTCTTTTGAATTGATTACAAAAGTACTGCCAAAACTTTAAAAATGTCAAATTGTCACCTCTAAAATCTTTAAAATTATGATGTGTTTTTTTTGTCCAAAAAATAATTTTTACGAATTTGTGAAAAACTTTAATATAATTTTAAGACTATCCCGATTTTGTTTATATAAATTTGTAGTGTTCGTAAAATAAAACAAACCAGGTTGTCTTCGGACTCTAAATTATTATTAATTCACCAAGTATTATAGTTAAAAAGCTTCGTTTTCCAAACGAAGCTTTTTTTTATATTAATTTTTTGGTTCTGCTGGATTTTGTATGAACATTAATTTTTTAAACCATTAAGTTCATTAAGAAAATTAAGAATACTGCAAATCTTATCCCGAATTGTTGGGACTTACAAACTTAATGGTTACAATGTTTTTACTTTCATAGAAATACCTTAGAAACATTTTTTTTACGAAAATCAAATTCATTTTGTTCTTACACTCCATTCAAAATCCATTTCTGAAACCTGTTCTCCTTTTTCGTTAGTTCCGATGGATTTCATCCAAAAAGTTTGTCCTTCTCCAGTTTCAATCGCTTTTTGAATGGTTTTTGCTGCCAAATCTCCGTCAGCACAAACAAAAGTGATTCTTCCTGTTGCTTTTTTAGAAAAATTAGATTTGTTATTGGCCACCAACATTGATATTTTTTTTCCGCTATTTTGAATATGAGTCATAACCAATGCGCCTGTAGAAAGTTCAGCAGCCATTGCTTGCACTGCAAAATACATTGAATTAAAAGGATTTTGGTTGATCCAACGGTGTTTTACGGTAACCACACATTTAGAATTTTCAATTTGTTTGACCCTGACACCACAAAAATAAGCGGAGGGCAACTTGAAAAACAGAAATTTATTGAGTTTTGATACAGATAATTTCATTCTTATAATTTTTATTCTTGTAAAAATAACAAAATTTGGCTAATAATCTACAATACGCTTCTTAATTGATTAAATTATATTAACTTATTGTATTACAATTAATTATTGAACTTATAGTAAGCACTTCTCCTTAACCGATATGTTAATAATTTGTTAATATTTACTACTATGCGATACAAGATACTGTTTTTTAGATATATATTTGCATAAGAAATTACTATATACTTTTAAACTATGGAAACAACCAACAACAAAAATCTAGCAACCTTCACTCATTTGAGTGCATTGAGTCAATATTGTATTCCTTTTGGGAATTACATTTTTCCGATTTTGATTTGGAGTTCGAACAAAGCAAAATCAGAATTTATTGATTTTAATGGAAAGCAAATTCTTAATTTTCAACTGAGTATGTTTTTGTACTCTTTAGTTTTAGCAATGATTGCCATACCAATTTTGTTACTAACAATTTTTAGTACAATTCCTTCAGAGGTTATTTTTAATGAAAATGTGGTTATGGAAAATCATTTCAGCACAGAAAATATTACGGGAATTGTTATTGTAGCCATCGTCGCCATTCTTTTATTTGTGGTCTTGAAAGTTGCAGAATTTTTTCTAATTATTTATGCTTCAGTTAAAGCATCGAATGGAGAAAAATTTGAATATCCGCTCACGATATCTTTTATAAAATAATCATCATCAAATCAATCAAAAAATGAACAGTTTAATCCAATCAAAAATCAAAAAAGAGAATTATGAACATTGAAAACACAAAAGCCCAAATGCGCAAAGGTGTTCTTGAGTTTTGCATCTTGTCTGTGTTAAAAGACAAAGAGGCATACACCTCAGAAATATTAGACACCTTGAAAAACGCAAAATTACTGGTTGTGGAGGGAACGGTTTATCCGTTGCTCACCCGATTGAAAAATGACGGATTGCTTAACTACCGTTGGGAAGAATCCTTATCTGGTCCACCACGAAAATATTATGGTTTGACCGAAATTGGACAAACATTTTTAAACGAATTAAATGGCACCTGGACAGAATTGTCAGATGCAGTAAACATAATCACAAACCAAAAACTATAATCATGAACAAAACAGTAAACATAAATTTAGGTGGAATGTTCTTCCATATTGATGAAGATGCATACCAAAAACTAACCCGATATTTTAACGCCATAAAACGTTCGTTATCAAATTCATCTGGTCAAGACGAAATCATCAAGGACATAGAAATGCGAGTTTCGGAATTGTTGACCGAAAAACAAAAAACCGAAAAACACGTTGTGGGTCTCAAAGATGTTGACGAAGTGATTGCCGTAATGGGTCAGCCAGAAGATTATAGAATAGACGAAGAAGGAATTGGAAATCCATCTACCAATTACTCATCAAGTTCTACAACTGGAACTCGAAAACTATATCGCGATAAAGACAACGGAATGATTGGTGGTGTTTTAGCTGGTTTGGGGCATTATTTTGGAATCGATAAAGTCTGGTTGAGAATATTCCTTTTGATAATGGTATTTTTCTGGGGAACAGGTGTTTTAGCTTATATCATCCTTTGGATAGTAATGCCAGAAGCAGTAACCACAGCCGAAAAACTTGAAATGACTGGCGAACCAGTAACGATTTCGAATATTGAAAAAAAGGTAAGAGAGGAATTTGACAACGTTTCGGACAAAATCAAAAATGCCAATTATGACGAAATGGGAAACCGTGTCAAAACGGGAGCAGAAAAAATTGGTAGCTCGCTTGGTGATTTTATCATTGCCTTGCTGAGAGTTTTCTCCAAAATTCTAGGTGTGTTTTTGATCATTATAGGGCTTTTTACTTTAGTTGCCTTATTTATTGCGGTATTCACTTTAGGTTCTTCAAATTTAGTTGATGTCCCTTGGCAAGGATTTATCGAAGCTGGCAATTTCAGTGATTATCCTGTTTGGGTTTTTGGATTAATTATGTTTTTTGCGGTTGGAATTCCATTCTTTTTCTTATCGTTACTGGGCTTCAAATTATTGTCGCCTAACTTAAAATCAATTGGAAATATTGCAAAATACACTTTATTAGCCATTTGGTTAATAGCAGTTTCGTTGGCAATTGCCATTGGAATAAAACAAGCTTCGGCCTTTTCGACTGACGGAAGAATTGTGGTTAAAGAAAACTTCAACTTGAAACCCACCGATACACTTTTGATTAAATTCAAACACAATGATAATTTCGCCAAGAATATTGATGACAATGACAATTTTAAAATCACGATAGATTCTACAGGAAAAGATGTGATTTATTCGAACAATGTTAGTTTCAAAATTGCACAAACCGATACCCAATCGGCTTACATTCAAATTGAAAAACAAGCCAAAGGAAAAACACTTTTTGAAGCCAAGCAAAGGGCCGAAAAAATTAATTATGGATATAAAATTATTGGCAATCAATTGGTTTTTGACAATTATTTATTAACAGATTTAAAAGAAAAATTCAGAGATCAAGATATAGAAATAACTTTATTCTTACCTTTAGGCACTTTATTGAAAATGGATGAGTCTGTTGCTCGTTATGACCAAACGGATAGTGATTATTTTTATTGGCATCCTAATGAAAATGAAATTTTTAAAGTGGAGAGTGATAAAATAAGATGTCAGAATTGCTTTAACGAAGAAAAAGAAAATATAACCATTGATACCAAACAGGAAACTGATAGCGTTGTTACAACAACAGTAACCGTAAACGGAGAAGTGGTAACAGTTAATAAAACAGGTAGTAAAAAAGGCTTGTCTGTGGATAAAGACGGAGTAATAATTAAAAACAAATAGTTATGATTAAAATTATCACGATAATAACAAAATTTATTGTCGCCGCAATAATGGCTTTGTTGTTTGCATCTTGTAATCACTCTATCCATTTTGGCAAGGGAATAAAAGGAAGCGGAAACATAACCACCGAAACTAGATCTGCAAATGAAGATTTCAAAAGCATCGAAGTTAGTTATGGTATCAAAGTAAATGTAGAACAAGCCGATGTAAAATCTATATCGGTCGAGGCAGACGACAATTTGCAAAAACACATCATTACCAAAATAGAAAATGGTGTTTTGAAAATTGACTCGGACGAAAGCTACAATTCGACCGAAACGCCAATGGTAAATGTAAAAATGCCTGTCATTAACGTTTTGAGAGCCAGTAGCGGATCCGAAATTTTCAGCATCGGTACATTAATTTCTAACAATATCAATGCAAAATCCAGTAGCGGAAGCAACATTAATATTGAGGTCGAAGCCGACGCTATTACACTCGAAAGTTCCAGCGGAAGTACTATTGAAGCCAGAGGAAAGGCACTAAATTTAGAAACCACCTCATCCAGCGGAAGTACTATTGATGCTAAAGATTTAATGGCAAACGAAGTGATTGCACAAACTAGCAGCGGTAGCAACACATCTGTTTATCCAATTCTAAAACTTGACGCAAAAGCATCAAGCGGCAGTTCTATTGATTATCATAAAGTGCCCAATACAATAATCAAAAAAGAATCTTCTGGCGGAAGTATTGAAGTAAATTAGGTTTTATAGTTAGTTTAAAAATCAAAAAAATCATTCATCAAAAATGAATGATTTTTTTTATATTTGTACAGCACTTAAATTATCTAAAATGAAAAAATATACTGTTCTATTCTTATTCTTATTTGCCACAACATTAGCATTAGCCCAAAAGAAAGAAAAAATAAAAGGGTCGAAAATAGTAACAATTGAACAAAAAGAAATTGGGGATTTTGAGACACTTGAAATTGGGGATAACCTTGAAATTTATTTAGACAAAGGTGAAAAATGTGAATTAAAAATCGAGGCCGACGATAATCTTCATGATATTATCACCATTGATTTAACTGAAAAAACCCTACGGATTAATGCTTCAAAAACGGCTACCAATTACAAAAAGCTTGCAGTCAGAATTACATATACCAATACGTTAAAAATGGTCACTTCGAAAGACGAAGCCATCATAAATGCCATTCAGGAAATTCAATTAGATGAAATTACCTTCAAATCCTTTAATGATTCCAAATTATTTTTGAACGTAAACACAAATAATTTTACCCTACAATCGGACGATGATTCAGAAATAGAACTCAATTTGAAATCGGAAAAAACGACTATAGAATTGAGCAAGACGACCAACTTGAAAGCCTTAATTAAGTCAAGCGATTTGAAATGCGATATGTATCAAAAAGCTAAGGCAAAAATAGAAGGCGATGTGAGCAAAGCCAACATTAGATTAGACAATAATGCCAGTTTTTCGGGGAATAATCTTGAAATAAAAAATGCCCAATTACTAGCCGAAAGCAATTCAAATTGTAGTATTAATGTCGATTCCACAATTAGTATTGATGCGGTCGATAGTGCTGAAATTGAACTTTATGGCAACCAAAAAATTGAAATGAAACGGTTTACAGATAATGCTAGTTTAAGAAAGAAACCAAATAAATAGGTTCTACCCACAACTGTGTGGGTGTTTTTTTAGCCTCGAAGTACACAAATTTACACAAATTGAATTGTTCTTAATTTTAATAACACGAATTGAATTCGTGTAGATTTTGCGTTAAATGAATTCGTGTAAATTTGTGTAATTGCTTCGACAGCTTGCCTGTCGGCAGAAAGCTTCACTTTGATGGTGTAGTGGCTAACATTTTTTAACAATTACAAAATCCTCACTATTAGGCGTAGAACCGAAACAATCAATATCAAACCCATTTCAAAAAACTCCAAAAAGACCTATTTTTCAAATAATTTAGGTCTTTTTCATTGTTGTAGGCTTCCCTTTCAAAACTGATGTTTCTATACCCCAAATCAAAGTTTTTATATTGAACCCACCGCAGAAAAAACTCAAGAAAATACCAAACAAAAAAAGGAATGATGAACAGTTCCAATTGTTGTCGCAGGTGAATTCGCTCGTGATTTATAAAAAATTTATTTTGTTTATCCAATCGATATTTTACAAATACAAACGGAAAAAATGCCAATCCACGAAATCCTTTAGGTATTAAATATTTTGTAACAATTAGAAACATTTGTTATAAAGTGTATAAATTTGCCATTATGAACGAACAAAGTAATGAAAATACATTAATTGAAGGCGAAGATTTTTATTATACGCCCGAAGGCTATAAATGTTTTACAGAGAAATACCATCTAAAAAAGGGATTTTGTTGCAAAAGTGGCTGTCGCCATTGCCCGTATCAAAATTCTCTAACGCCCAAAGGAAAAAAAAGAAGAGATTATGAATAGAAATATGAAAGTACTTTCAAAAAAATGAAAATTTAATGATTTATAAAGTTCAAAAAAAGTTAGAATTATTTTAATTTTCTCCTCTTTTTGAACTCTATTATTGGGCTGGTGTGGCTAGAAATAGAAAGTCCTATCCCCTTTTCTTAGCCTTAATCATCATTTCTAATTGATCCCAAAGTTCTTCTGGAATGGCTTCGAGAATGTTGAATTCGCCAGCACCTTTCAACCATTCACCACCATCAATAACAACTACTTCGCCATTGACATAAGCAGAGAAATCTGAAACCAAATAAGCGGCGAGATTTGCCAATTCCTGATGATTTCCTACTCTTCCCAAAGGTACTTTTTTTGCCATATCAAATTTCTCGGCCAAGTCGCCAGGTAATAATCTATCCCAAGCACCTTTAGTAGGAAAAGGCCCAGGGGCAATGGCGTTGGATCGAATACCATATTTTGCCCATTCCACCGCAAGACTTCTGGTCATTGCTAAAACACCTGCTTTGGCAGCAGCACTTGGCACCACATAAGCCGAGCCTGTGAAGGCATAAGTAGTCACAATATTCAATATGGTTGCCGAGGTTTGTTTGGTTTCTATCCAATGTTTTCCAAAAGCAAGTGTGCAGTTTTTGGAGCCTTTGAGTACTATATCAATCACGGTATCGAAGGCATTGGCAGACAATCTTTCGGTTGGTGCGATAAAATTTCCTGCGGCATTATTAAGCAATACATCTACTTTGCCATAAGTTTTCAGGACTTCTTGCAGCATATTTTCGACTTGATCGTAATGCCTCACATCGCATTGAACAGCGAGACAAGTTCCGCCTGTTTGGGTTTCGAGTTCCTTGGCTGTGGTTTGCAGTTTTTCTAAATCACGGGAACTGATGGCTACTTTTGCACCGAGTTCCATAAAATATTGGGTCATGGCTTTGCCTAGACCACTGCCACCACCTGTTATTACAATGACTTTGCCTTTTAAGGCATCGTCCCGAAGCATTTTTGCTGAGAAATCCATAGTTTTATTTTTTAGAAATGTAAATGTAGGGAAAATTATTTAGTAGGCGCGCATAGTAATTAACATCTGTTAATTTTTAACCTTTCCAGAAGAAACACTATCTAACCGAAGTGAAATGATTTGAAAATTTTAGCTTGTAAAACCTCAAAGGTTTTTTTTCAAACCTTTGAGGTTTAGTGGTTTAATGAAGTAAAATCTCAAAAATACTGATTGCTGCTTCACTAATTTTGGTGCCAGGGCCAAAGACCGCAACCGCACCAGCATCAAATAAAAACTGATAATCTTGGGCTGGAATTACGCCACCTACGATGACCATAATGTCTTCACGACCGTGTTTTTTGAGTTCAGCTATTACTTGAGGCACGAGTGTTTTGTGTCCTGCTGCAAGGGAAGAAACACCAAGAATATGCACGTCATTTTCAACCGCTTGTTTTGCAGCTTCGGCTGGGGTTTGAAACAAAGGACCTATATCGACATCAAAGCCCAAATCGGCATAACCTGTGGCGACTACTTTTGCACCTCGATCGTGACCGTCTTGTCCCATTTTGGCAATCATAATTCTAGGACGACGGCCTTCTTTGAGGGCAAATTCGTCGGCTAGTTGTTTGGCTTTTTCAAAGCTTTTGTCGTCTTTTATTTCTTTGCTATACACGCCACTAAAGGATTTAATTTGTGCTTTGTATCTTCCGAAAACAGTTTCCAAGGCATCACTAATTTCGCCTAAAGTGGCTCGATTTCGTGCTGCTTCGACGGCTAATTCTAATAGATTGCCGTCTCCAGTTTGGGCACAAAGGGTTAGTTTTTTGAGGGAGAGTTGTACTTTTTCGGTATCCCGAGTTGCTTTTATTTTTTCTAATTGCTCGATTTGCTGTTTGCGAACCATGAGGTTATCGACATCGAGGATTTGCAAAGGATCTTCTTTTTCCAATCGGTATTTGTTGACACCTACAATAATGTCTTGACTGCTGTCTATTCGTGCTTGTTTTCGTGCCGCAGCTTCTTCAATCCGTAGTTTTGGAATTCCCGATTCGATGGCTTTGGTCATTCCGCCCAATTCTTCAACTTCTTCAATGAGTTTCCAAGCGTTTTGGGCTATTTCATTGGTCAAGCTTTCAACATAAAAACTTCCAGCCCAAGGATCGACGGTTTTGCAAATTTTAGTTTCTTCTTGTAGATAGATTTGGGTGTTTCTTGCAATTTTGGCAGAGAAATCTGTTGGTAACGCAATCGCTTCGTCGAGCGCATTGGTATGTAAAGATTGGGTTCCACCAAAGGCGGCTGCAGCTGCTTCGACAGTAGTTCGCGCCACATTGTTGAAGGGATCTTGCATGGTCAAACTCCAACCTGAGGTTTGGCAATGCGTTCTCAATGCCAAAGATTTTTCGTCCTTGGGATTGAATTGTTGCACCAGTTTTGCCCAAATCATTCTTCCAGCACGCATTTTGGCAATTTCCATAAAATGGTTCATTCCAATGGCCCAGAAAAAGGATAGTCGAGGAGCAAAGTCGTCGATATTCATACCTGTTGCGAGTCCAGTCCGGATGTATTCTAAACCGTCAGCGAGGGTGTAAGCCAACTCAATATCAGCAGTAGCTCCCGCTTCTTGCATGTGATAACCAGAAATAGAAATAGAATTGAATTTTGGCATTTTCTTGCTGGTAAATTCAAAGATATCTGCAATAATTTTCATCGAAGGCTTGGGCGGATAGATGTAGGTGTTGCGCACCATAAACTCTTTCAGAATGTCATTTTGTATGGTTCCTGAAAGTTGTTCCGGCTGAACCCCTTGTTCTTCGGCAGCGACAATATAGAAAGCCATAATGGGCAAAACGGCTCCGTTCATCGTCATAGAAACCGACATTTCGCCTAGGGGAATTTGGTCGAATAATACCTTCATATCTTCGACCGAATCGATGGCAACACCTGCTTTTCCAACATCGCCAACCACACGTTCGTGGTCGGAATCATAGCCTCGATGGGTAGGCAAATCAAAAGCAATGGAAAGTCCTTTTTGTCCAGCAGCCAAGTTCCGTCGGTAGAAAGCATTGCTTTCTTCGGCGGTTGAAAATCCTGCATATTGGCGAATCGTCCAAGGGCGACGAACGTACATTGTGGCATAAGGACCACGCAGATTGGGTGCAAAACCTGCACCGAAATCGAGATGCTCGAGGTTTTCGATGTCTTTCTCGGAATAGGTGGCTTTTAGTTCAATTTTTTCGGCTGTGAGGAAGGTTGCAGATTGCTTCGTCAGTTCGCCCTTTGGGCTCGGGTGCAGATTGCAGATTGCAGATTGCAGATTGTCGTCAACAGACGCTAGGTCTTTTTCTAATTTTATATGTTGTAGATTTTTTCTCATTTGAATTTGATGCAGAAAGATTACAGAATAAGGATTTAATAATTTTTTCTATTCGTCCAAATTTTTGAATTTCTTGAAGTATGAATTATTGCTTTTATTACTATTCTCTTTTTATCAATTTCAAAATGAATCAAATAAGGGAAAGTTTGTATCAAAGCAACTCTTGTTTTGTCTTATCTAATTTGATATAAAAGAGGATTAACTCTTAAAATTTTTATTTCATCATTTATGGATTTTAAGAAACGTTTTCCAAGGCTTTTTTGAATCGTTTCATACCAAGAAGAAATTTCTTTAAGATCCATTTTAGCCAAAGGAAGTATTGTAAGTTTATAGTTCATCCTCAATTTCCTTCATTACTTCATCAAAATCTAATGCAATTTCTGGGTTTTTAAAATAAGCTATTGTCCGTTCCCTAACTTCGTCTATCTGCCATTGAGGAATTGAATACTCTGCGGAGGAAGGTATAATAATTACATCTACTTCATCCGCATTAAAATCATCAGGTAGTGTAATATTTATTTTATGATTATTTACTTTAACCGTCTTTCTTATAGTTTCCATCTGCTTTATTTTGATAGGTAAATATAACTAATTTGTTTTGTTGTTTTCATATTTCTAAAATTGAAAATGTCTTTAAATAGTATTCGTTTACATCTTATGATTTTTATTTAAATGCTAAAATCATTAGCGAATGAAATAATAGTTTAAATATATTCTCTTTTTTATAGATTTTATTCAGATTAATTTTCGTTTTTTAGCCTTTCTTGCTCCATTTTTTCAGCCAATCTTTTTTCGATTATGGGCGAAATCAAGGTCTTTCGTGGTTTTATTTTTACGAAAGGAAACAATTCTAAATTGTCCTTCATCAGTTCTTTTTTGTTGGGGTATTTATTGGTTCCTAGTAGGATTTCTTTGCCTGAATCGAATAATTCCTGTTCCTTGTCGGCACTTTCTTGAATTTTTCTTTTGATGATTCCTTCGTTGAGTTGTTTGAGAAAACCGCCATTGGCTTCGATGTCTTTGAATAAAACCAATGCTTTTTCTGCTAATTGATTGGTCAGGCTTTCAATATAATAACTTCCATCGGCAGGATTGTTGACTTTGTCGAAATGACTTTCGTGTTTGAGAATCAGCAATTGATTTCTAGCAATTCTATCTCCAAATTCATTGTCTTTATGATACAAAGCATCATAAGGCAAATTGGCAATGGCATCGGCACCGCCCAGAATAGCACTCATACATTCGGTTGTTGTGCGAAGCATATTTACATTGTAATCGTAAATTGTTTTGTTGCGTTTTGAGGGAGAAACCAAAAGATGGCAATCGAATTTGTGGTTGTATTCTTTGGCAATCAGATTGAAAAGTATTCGTAAAGCCCGCAATTTTGCAATCTCGAAAAAATAATTTGTTCCCACCGAAATCTCGAAAACTATGGGTTGGTTGATGTTAGTAATGCGATTGAAATATTCATTTACGTGAGCCAAACTATAAGCAATTTGTTGCACCATATTTGCACCAGCATTTTGATACAAACTTGCATTGATACTGATAAACCCACTAACTCCATCCTCCCCAACCCCTCCAAAGGAGGGGCTTTCAAAAGGAGGAACTTTTAATAACTCGTTTAGCGTGTCGAAATTTGTTTTTTCTTTGGTTGTGAACCAGTTTCCTTCTTTGGCTAAGTGTCCAATAGGGTCAAGATTGCAGTATATTTTTGCTTTATTATCTTTGGCGAAAGCGTCAATTTTTTTTATAAAATCTAAGGAAAGAAAAGAAAGGTTGAAATAAATAGTAATTTTTTCTAAATCAATGTTTTGCAACAATTTTTCAATTTCAATTTTTTCGTCTTCGATGGTAAATCGTATGCTTTCGGCACCTCGATTGATACTGTCGATGGCTCTATAATTTGATTTTTCGAGGTCGTAAACGAAGATGTTTTGGCAAATCTGGAATTGGGTTGCTTTAGTACTTATAATAGATGTCCCCACAAATTCGTCTTTGTGATAAAATGGTTTCACCTGAATGTCTTCGGGAGAATTCCAAATTAGGGTTTCGTTGTAGTCAGCACCTTTGAGTTCAAACTGGATTTTTTGTTTCCATTGTTTGGAGGAAATGGGGTCGAAATCGTTGAATAGATTTTTCATACTTGAATGGATTTGATTCTTTACCTTTTCTTAAAAGAAAAGCTATTTTTTATGACTGTTCGCTACTAAAAACAAAATAAAATTGGCACACAGATTAAACCGATTTTAAAAGATTATCGCAGATTTCTTTATTTGAAATTTTAGAAATATACTGTAATCAGTTTAAATCTGTTCAATCCGCTTAATCTGTGTACTATTGTTTTTAAAGTTTAGTCCGCTTTTCGGATAGTCATTTTACTTTTTCACATTTTTTTCAATCGTATCGCCTTCAAATTCTATGATATAGACGTCTTCGCTGTCTTTTTTCATATAGTATTTTTCGCGGGCATATTTTTCGGTTTCGTTGGGATTGTTCAATTTTTTAATTTTTTCCTCATCTTTCCTGATCTCTTCTTGGTAGTATTCCTTATTGTCCTTGAGTTCCTTTATTTGTTTGTCTAAAACACGATGACCAAAATAGGAATAGTTGTCTAGGAAAACCATCCATATCAAAAATGACAACAATACCCAAACGTATCTGTTGCTTAAAAATTTGAACCAAGGTTTGTCTTTATAAGGGTTTGTCATTTGTAATCCTGTGTTTTTTGAGCCCCGATAGTCTCGAAGTATTTGGATGAAAATTATTTTATGAACCCTGTCAGGGTTTAAAACCCTGACAGGGTTCATAAAATTACAAAAAAAATTATAAAATTCGTTGATTTATTACGGCTCGAACCACATCTATGGCGACAGTATTGTATTTGTCGTTGGGGATAATGATGTCGGCAAAAGCTTTTGTGGTTTCGATAAATTGTTGGTGCATTGGTTTTAGTGTGGTTTGGTAACGGGTTAAAACTTCCTCCATATCGCGACCTCGCTCGGCAATGTCTCGTTTTAATCGTCGGATTAATCGCTCGTCCGAATCGGCGTGGACAAATATTTTGATGTCGAACATATCTCGAAGTTCAGGATTGGAGAGGATTAAAATTCCTTCGACAATCATCACTTTTCGTGGATGTGTTACTATTGTGTCAGCAGTTCTGTTGTGTATGGCAAAAGAATAGACGGGCTGATTGATGGTTTTTCCTTCTTTGAGTTCCTTGAGATGTTGCACCAGCAAGTCGAAATCGATGGCTCTTGGATGGTCAAAATTGGTTTTGGAGCGCTCTTCATAGCTTTCGATTGTTGAGGCTTTGTAATAGGAATCTTGTGCAATTATTCCTACCTCGGCGTGGGGTAATTCATTCATTATCTGATGGACTACGGTTGTTTTTCCTGAGCCTGTTCCGCCTGCAATTCCTATAATTAACATAAAATAATCGTGTTATGGTTTTTGTTAAAACAAAAATATGAATTTATTGCTTTAGATTGATGCATTATCCTTCATATCCTTGACCAAACTTTTTGTAAAAAAAGCGATGACAATTCCGCCCAAACTGATGCAAAGCCACATAAACCAAGATTGTTGCCAAAAGGATTTGTTTTTAAGTGTTTTTTCTTTGCTAGAAATTTGTTTTATGTCATAAATTTTGGCTTCAGGCAGGTTGTTGTTGATACTGTTTTTGAAATTTTCCAAATCATATTCAGGACTTTGAAGTTTTGGATTCTCGGTTAGAATGGTGTATTTTTCATTGGCTTTCAAATCGGCAATAACTGCTATTTGATTTTGGAAAAATTGGATTTTCTCCAAATTGAGAGGCGGATTGTCCCGATTTTCTATTTCGATAAAAAATTCTTTTTCGAAAAGTTGCGGAATCGAGAAGCTATTTTTGGTATTAGAATTTAATTCAAAATTTGAAAATATTTCTGGGAATATTGCCCCTTTTTGATTTGATAGTTTTTTCTTGTGTTTAAAAATTATGGCGTTGCGTTGGAACAAATTTGGACTTGTTATGGTAAAATCAATTTGATTTATGATTTGCGGACGATCGAAAATACAATAAATTCGGGTTTTCTTTTCAGCTGGCATTTGCAGTATTCGAGTGTTTTTTGCAAAAATTGCTGCTACTTTCAAGCTACTGGTTTTGTTGGTAAAAAAACCGATTTTCAACACATTTATAGGCAATGTTTTCTTGTCATTCAAGTCAATTTTTAGATACCGATACGAACTCAGCGGCAAGGGTATGGTTTTAAAAATACTTGTATTTTCATTGTTTTCCAATTGATTTAGTATAGAATTGTTAACCAATCCGAACCACTCTTCTTGGTTGTCGCTTCCGCTGATGCTGTAAGATTTTGTGACATCAGCATTGGTTATAGACAGGACGATTTCGTCAATAGAAGCTCTTGGGTTCTCAAAAATGATTGTCGTTCTGCTCTTTGGAATCGTCGTTCTAGACAGTATTTTACATTCAGAAAAACTGCTTGAAATTGTTTCGTTATTTTCCTGAAGAATAAAATATGGAACTTCAATTCCTTTGGAATCTACTATCCTAAAATCGTCCAATTCTTCTTTGGAGAAGGAACGAATTTCGGCAGGCAAAATGATTTTGTGCAAACCATTTTTTTTTATATTTTCGATTTTTGCCGTCGTTTTGTGTTGTGCCAATACACCATTAAAGGCAAGCAATATTAGTAGAAATTTATTCAGTTTCATTGGTTTCCAGAGGTTTGTTGTCGTCTTGTACCAAGACTTTTATTTTTTGATACACAAATGAAATAATCAGAATTAGAATTCCCAGCAAGATGAAAGCGATGATTTTTCCAGTTTCGGAAGCGTTGCTAATGTCGAACAAAAATAATTTCAAGATGGTAATTCCCAATAATGATAAAGCTATTATTCGTAGGTTTTTGATGCGTTTTCGGATGCCGACAATCAAGAAAATAAAAGCAAGAATTCCCCAAAGAATTGGATATCCTGTTTTTATGATTTGGTTTCTAGTTTGATAGATTGAATCTTTAGCAATTTGTTGTTTGAGATAATGCAATTCATTGGATTGATAATTTTTATACATTTCACTAGAACGAACCTCAAGAGCTGTAGCGGGATTGTTGGAAATGACCAATCCGTGAAGCATCAATTCGGTGCTGGCAATATAAATGATGAAAAAAGCCGCAATCCAAATTGCGATTTTCTTTTTGAAAAATTCAAAAACTGGGTTTTCTTTGTTGATTTGGTACAATTGATAGCCAAAGAACACTATTATCAATAGCGAAATATAATGCAAATAGAATCCAATTCTTTGGTAAATCCCTGTAGAAATGTATTGCTCGTGTTCATAAAATGCATAATTTGAAAACCAAAACGCAAAGAGTATGATATTGATGACGGCAATAAGTGATGCCAGCTGGCTATGGGCTTTGTTTTTGCTTTGGCAAAGACCATAAAATAATGCCACACTAAAAATTAAATGATATAAAATGGGCAGTGTAACGGCAGAATTGGCTCCAATAATTCTAGTATTGGCTTGAAAATTAACTTCTAATAATCCGACAAAATATCCGATGATTATTCCTGCTAGCTTTAGCGAATATCGGTATTTTTTTGGATTGAAAATAAATCCAAATTGCTCCAGATTTTCCTCTTCATTTTTCAATAAATAGTAAACAGAAAATAACGAAGCCACGGCAAAAATTCCCGTTAAGCAAATCTTATTGAACACCATATTCAAAACCGAATCGGAGGTGTAGTTTTGCCCCCAATCCATCAATAAACTTCCAATCATCAAAAAGTGGACGATAACAGAAGCAAATCGGTAATAGGTTATGTTTGATTTTTGCCCCAGCCACATTAGCATAACTGCTTCTGCTGCCCAAAACAGGGTTATGAAATTCCCCTCAAATTGAATAGGAATGGCAAGCGTGATGAAGGTTAAGGTTAAGCCAATCAAAAGGTAAACAGCGGTTTTGTCGAGACCAAATTTTTTGTATAAAAACCAAGCGTAACCCATATTTAACAAACCTAAAGTAGCTGTAAATAATCCTTTGAATTCGGGATGATCGGGTTCTAAAACCATCATTCCAGCACCATAAAACAAGAAGGTATTGCTGGCGAGAATGCCTAATTCTATTGGGGAAAAAAGTCCTTTGGTCCTTACATTATTAATGATGTTGATGCCAATGAATATTAAGTAAAAGGCAAATCCAAACGCTAATGCACCAAGATAATGCGGTGTTTTTTCATCAAGCTCTTTGAACAACCAAGCGCCATACAAAATCACAGTAAAAACATAAGACAATATGTTGATAATTCCCCATTTTTTATGGTAGGCCAATGCTAGAATTCCGATGTTTAAAATAAGGATATAGGTAAACAAAACCACATAATTTCCTTGTCCGGTGCTCACCATAAACGGAACGGCAAAACCACCAAGCAATGACAAAACAGCCAATTCTTTTCGATTATAAGAAAGCGAAATCAGGCAACTAAAAACGGTAATGAACACCATAATGGTAAAGGCTGTGGTCTGCCCAAATAAATGGTAACTGTGGAAAGCAATCGCAATCGTAAAATAGAAAACTGCGATGGCACCAGCTACAAAAACGGAGCTGAATGCGGCGTATTTTTTTCGTAATTTATGGGCTATTCCCATAATCAACGCGCCAGATAACATTCCAATTCCCACACGAGCGGGTTCGTTAATCCAATCTTTGTCGATGGCATATTTCACGAAATAACTGATGCCCAAAACCAGGATTAAGATTCCGATTTTGTTGATGAGGTTTTCGCCAATAAATTTTTCTAAATCGGGATTGTTTTCTCGGAAATTTTCCCAAAAAGTCTTAGTCGGTTCTTCACGGACATAAACTTTTGGTTCGGGTTTTGGCTGTACTGATTTTGGAGCAGATGCATTGTCCATAGAAAAGACAATTTTTTCGCTTTTTTCTTCGGCAATTTCTTTTTCAGCAGGGATAAAAATCAAAGGTTCTGTTTTTTCAAAAACGACAGGCGGTTTCAATTCTTCAGGGGCAACTTTGGGTTTTGTTAGTTCGGGGGCAACTTTGGGTTTATCCGAAAACTTTTCAGTCCCTTTCAAATCGGCTATTTTTTTATACAATTCCTTAAACTTATCATCTATTTCATCTTCAATTCGATCAAATTTAGAATCTATGGCATTTTTGATGTAGAACAAAAAAGCAACAATTAGTAACAATAAGAAAACTTCCATTGCGAAGATATTTCGGATTTTATTTTGTAAATATAATCATTGTTGTCCGATAAAAAAGAAGCCAAATTAATGGCTTCTTAAAAAAATCGTAATTTCGAGTTGCAAAATTCAAATAACGATGGGCAAAAATAAGTATTTTTCGACTAAATCTGTTTTCG
>Ga0316612_1000131_pt1 | contig 28126 bp, 25 predicted proteins | sample MIS2016226_MG_FD_207676 | JGI IMG/M metagenome (GOLD analysis project Ga0316612, IMG submission 207676) | Microbial mat bacterial communities from Middle Island sinkhole, Lake Huron, Michigan, United States - MIS.2016.226 | ecosystem: Environmental > Aquatic > Freshwater > Lake > Sediment... | reverse complement strand
GCACGAATCAATGGACTTGCAGTCATAAATAACTTAATTTCTGCGTCTGGAAAAACTTTTGTTCCAATGTCTCTTCCATCCATTACAATGCCTTTATTTTTTCCCATTTCTTGTTGTTGTTCGACTAATTTGGCACGAACTTCTGAAATTTCGGCAACCAAACTAACAAAATTAGAAACTTCGATTGTCCGAATTTCATTTTCAACATTGAATTCATTCAAATACATTTCGGCAAAACCCAAATCAGGATTGTATTTGAAATTCAATTTTATTTCGGGCAAACTCTCGATAAGTGAAACTGCATCAAAATAATCTTTTCTGATAAATCCCTTTTGCATAGCAAATAAAGTCACAGCCCGATACATAGCTCCAGTATCGACATAAATAAAGCCAAGATGCTTGGCCAATTCTTTTGCTAATGTGCTTTTTCCAGTGGATGAATATCCGTCAACGGCAATGATGATTTTTTTGTTCAAAATAACATTATTGAAGATTAATTGTTAGACCAAACAAACTGGTATTTGCTGCTAAGGTATATCTTGAATAGGAATAATTAAATTTAAGCTTGTTCATTTTCAAACCAAAACCAAAAGAAAGTCCAGAGAAATTGCGGATGTCTTGCACTTGTAATTCTTTGGCTCTTCTGAAATTGTATCCTAATCGAAGATTGAATCCTTTTTGTGGAAAAAGTTCCACTCCAAAAATGACATGTCTCAATGCGTTCCCAAAAAATGAGGTTTTCTTCTGAGTAGTCGTTCCATCAAGAGAAGTTTGGCTTTGATTGGGATTTGTGAAAGAAATATTCCATTGTTGCAAATTCTCTAAAGTCAAATGCCAACGAATGGGTACGTTTTCTAATTCTTGCGAAACTCCTGCCATAATTTCCATAGGCAATTTTTCATTGAGTCCGTTGTAGGTGGTAAATTGTGTCCCAATATTCCGAATGACCAATGCCCAATTGACATCGTTTACATCGTCTATATAAATTGCACCAATATCAATAGCGCCGCCAAATGAGCTGTATCTTTCTAGGACAGACGAAATAAGTTTACCACTAGCTCCTAAAAAAAAATTGGAATTAGGAACATTGTAAGCATATCCAAAAGATAATGCCACTTCGCTACCCGTAAATTCAGAAGTGGCTTGACCATTTTCATCATACCCGTCAAATTTACCATAATTTACATAATTTATTCCCGCCTGAAATGTTTGCAAATGACGGTCATAAGTATAAGCATAAGAAGCTGTTCCGTAGGTCACTTCGCCAAAATAACTTCCATAATTTAGGGCTAAATGATTGTCCATTTCGGGGTTTATTGTTGCTGGATTAAAATGCACCTGATTAACGTCTTCATCATAAATGGTAATGGTTTTTCCTCCCAAAGCTGCTTGACGGGGCGAAGTAACTAAATTTAAAAACTGATAGGTATATTTACCACCAATTTGACCGTTTGAAACAGCACAAATCATAAATATAAAGAGAATTAAAAGTTTTTTTGGCATAGTAAAATTGCAAATCTGGAAAGTAAAACGCAATTGCGAAGATAAAATTATAATAGTAAAAATTCTTATTTTTCAATCAAAGTTTCACAAAAGGTTTTGTCTTTCATTTTTCTGACTTTGATTAATAGCAATATCTATCATTAAATTGCAATCCAAAAGAATTAAATATTAAAAGCCATAGAAATTCTTTGGCTTTAATTAATTATCTTTACCCACTAATTTATTTCATACAATAATTTTACATTTTAATGATAAACAACGAAGAATTTCAAGACGAAATAGGAAACAATCATATTAGTACATCAGCAAAAAATCCAGTTAGAAAAGATGCTTTTGATATTTCTGATGATGAAAAAATCGAAAAAATAAAAAAAGATGTTCAGAATATACTCCTAACACTTGGGATGGATTTGACCGATGATAGCTTGAAAGGAACGCCCAATCGAGTAGCAAAAATGTTTGTGAAAGAAATTTTTGGTGGTTTAAATCCCAACAAAAAACCAAATGCCTCCACTTTTGAAAACAACTACAAATACGGTGAAATGCTGGTCGAAAAAAACATCACTGTTTACTCCACTTGTGAGCACCATTTGTTGCCCATTATTGGAAGAGCACACGTCGCTTACATCTCGAACGGAAGAGTTGTTGGACTATCAAAAATAAATCGAATTGTTGAATTTTATGCCAAAAGGCCCCAGGTTCAAGAACGCTTAACGATGCAAATTGTGCAAGAACTTCAGGTTGCTCTTGGCACAGAAGACGTGGCTTGCATTATCGATGCCAAACATCTTTGCGTCAATTCTAGAGGGATAAAAGACATCGAAAGTAGTACAGTAACTTCAGAATTTGGTGGTAAATTTAAAAATGAGCAAACTCGGAGAGAACTATTGGAATATATAAAGCTGGAAACGAAATTTTAAAATCCTCTCCCCGACCCTCTCCAAAGGAGAGGGAGACAAGTCTGATAAAGGAGGAACAAAAATATAACAATAGTAATAACATATTCACCTCTCGACTCCCTCCCCTTCGGGGAGGGCTGGGGTGGGGAAAACGCTAAACAAGAATGTTACCATACAAATCTCAAATCTTAAAAATATACAATACTCTTTCGGGAGAAAAAGAAATTTTCACACCTATTCACGAAGGAAATGTGGGAATGTATGTTTGTGGACCAACGGTTTACAGCAACGTTCATCTAGGAAATGTGAGAACATTTATGTCCTTTGATGTAATCTTTAGGTATTTTTTGCATTTAGGTTTCAAAACACGTTATGTTCGTAACATTACAGATGCAGGACATTTGACCGATGACGGAAATGTAGATAACGACCGATTTGTCAAACAATCTCGATTAGAAAAACTAGAACCCATGGAAGTGGTTCAAAAATACACCGTCGATTTTCATCAGGTTTTAGAAAAATTTAATTTTTTGGCTCCAACAATTGAGCCTACCGCAACAGGTCATATTATAGAACAAATAGAATTGATTCAAAAACTGATTGCCGATGGTTTTGCCTATCAAACTCAAGGTTCTGTCTATTTTGATGTTTATGAATACAACAAAAAAGGCTTGAATTACGGCGAATTAAGTCATCGAAATATCGATGAATTGTTTGCCAACACCAGAGATTTAGATGGTCAGAACGAAAAGAAAAACCCTCAAGATTTTGCCTTGTGGAAAAAAGCTTCCCCTGCACATATTATGCGTTGGAATTCTCCTTGGGGCGAAGGTTTTCCGGGTTGGCATTTAGAATGTACCGCAATGAGTACCAAATATTTAGGTGAACATTTTGACATTCACGGAGGCGGAATGGATTTGAAATTCCCGCATCACGAATGTGAAGTGGCTCAAGGAAAAGCCTGCAACGGAACGACCCCTGTAAACATTTGGATGCACACCAATATGCTCACCATGAACGGTTTGCGAATGAGTAAATCGACCGGGAATTATATTCTGCCAATGGAATTACTTTCGGGAGAAAATACTTTTTTCGAAAAAAAATTCCAACCCAATGTTGTTCGTTTTTGTTTCTTGCAAGCGCATTATCGAAGTGTTTTGGATATTTCAAACGAGGCCATGTTAGCCAGCGAAAAAGGATTGATTAGATTGTTGGAAGGCGTAAAATTGATTTCGACCATTCAACCCAAAACCACTTCGACCTTTTCAGTAAATGATTGGATTCAAAGTTGTTATGACGCTATGAATGATGATTTTAATACGCCAATCCTGATTGCTAATTTATTTGAAGGGATTCGATACATCAATTTATTAAATGATAATTCTGGCAGTCTCACAGCCGAAGATTTGAAATTATTCAGTCATTCGATTACTACTTTTGTCTTTGATGTTTTGGGACTGAAAGACGAAAAAGCATTAGAAAGCAATAACGAAAAACTCGAAGGCGTAGTCAATATGCTAATAAACATGCGAAATGAGGCTAGAGCCAATAAAGATTTTGCAATGTCGGATCAAATAAGAAACCAATTGATTGCGCTAGGAATTCAGTTGAAGGACGGAAAAGATGGGACTACTTTTAGATTTTAGATTGCAGATTTCAGATTTCAGATTTTAGATTGCAGATTTCAGATTGCAGATTTCAGATTGCAGATTTCAGATTGCAGATTTCAGATTGCAGATTTCAGGTTGCAGATTTCAGCTTGCAGATTTCAGGTTGCAGTTTGCAGTTTGCAGAATATAGAAAATAAATAAAATCGTTGTTTGATAACCAATAAACTGAACTTTATATAAATATGCTAAACAAAATTCTCATATTTCCCTTTGTATTTTTGGTTCGGTTTTACCAAACGGCTATTTCTCCGTTTACTCCTTCGGCTTGCAGGTTTGAACCCACATGTTCGAGTTATATGATAGAAGCATTGCAAAAACAAGGTTTGTTTTATGGTGTATTTTTAGGAATAAAAAGAATATTGAGTTGCCATCCTTGGGGAAAAACAGGTTATGATCCAGTGCCAACAAAAAAAAATCATCATAAGCATTGAGCAAAACAATACAACTTAAATCAAAAAATGTATTTTTACACAAATAAAAAAATATGACACACGCATTAAACATTGTTTGGAATCCTTCAGAAGGAATTAATTTAGGTTTTTTTGTAATTCGTTACTACAGCCTAATGTTCGTAATTGCATTTGGATTGGGTTGGTACATTATGAAAAAAATATTCGAAAGAGAAAATGAATCCATAGAAAAATTAGACACTTTATTTATTTGGACTGTTTTGGCTACTTTGGCTGGTGCTCGTTTGGGTCATGTTTTCTTTTATGATTGGGAATATTATCGCAATCATTTAGTAGAAATTCTTTTACCCGTCAGAGAAAATCCCGAAGGAACACTTTTTCACTTTATAAATGGCTGGGAATTTACTGGTTATACTGGATTGGCAAGCCATGGAGCAGCTATTTCTATAATTATTACCATGTATTTTTATAGTAAAAAAATATTAAAAAAACCACAAATGTGGATTTTGGATAGAATAGTTATCCCTGTTACAAGTGGAGCTGTTTTCGTAAGATTAGGCAATTTTTTCAATTCAGAAATTATAGGAAATGAAACAACTTCTCCTTTTGGGATAAAGTTTATTAGAGACCAATTTTCACCAATTGAGGCCGTAAATTCCACCCAAATAGCCAATCCAAACCAAGCCTACAAAGCCATTGCAAACAACCCTGATTTTGAATATTTGTTGCAACAAGTACCCGCCAAACACCCAACACAATTGTATGAAGCTTTCTTTTACATTTTTGTTTTTGCTATCTTATTTTTCTTGTATTGGAAAACAGAAGCCAGAAATAAAACAGGATTGTTGTTTGGATTGTTTTTAGTTTTGTTATTTACTGTCCGTTTCTTTGTTGAATTTTTAAAAGAAAGTCAAGGTGGTTTTGAAAGTGCTTTAGGATTATTTTCTACCGGTCAGTGGTTGAGTATTCCTTGTGTTTTGGTGGGTTTTTACTTTGTATTTACCGCAAAGAAAAAAGTTTAAAATATTTCTTTTTAATTACAAATCAAAAACAGAAGTGCGTTTTCCTCTAATCAAATCTTTCAATCGAATCCAAAAAGCCAAGGTCAAATAGACCCCAAACCACAAGCCTGCAGTCACAAAAGTAATATAGATAAAAAATAATCGCACGTCCGAAACTCTCATTCCCAGCTTATCGGCAAGGCGAGACGAAACATGAAAACCATGTTTTTCAAAAAAATATTTGAGTTGTAATACTGCTGACATTTATTGGAATTTGGGTAAAATTACTGATTATTTTTCAATAATTCCATTCCAATAGCACATTCAAGGCAACGACTTTTGTCGCAATACTCTTTTTTGAGTTGCAATAAAGATTGTGTCTCGAAAGCATTTTTAGGTTTGATTCCAAAGGAACTAAATTTATCCATAATTGCATTTTTTTCGGGAGCGACTTCGTTTATCAACTGAATTAAGTCTTCGGAAATTTCTTTGCCCTGACTTTTGGAATAGGCAAATTGAAGCGGAATTATGGTGTTGATAATGACCAAATCTATGAAGGATTTGGACAATTTCTTTTTCTTTTTTGGGCTTTCTTTGTCAAACTGATAATGATTTTGCCAATAATCGGAAGTCGAAACATCAAAAGTTTTATAAATACTTTCAACTGAATTTGAAGTGCTGATGCTTGAAAATAAATTTTGCTGACTGTGAAATAAATTAGCCAATTGCGACAATCGAATTGTAGGGAAATTATCCGGTCGATGTTTGAAAAACTGAACAGGTTCGAGTAATTTTTTTTCTATTTGGTATTTGTGTAACAAATAGAAATACCTGAATTTCAAATCTTTGAAATAATTATCCTCTTTTTCTGAATCTAAAAAACCCGAAGTCCCCAATAGCAAAGCTTCTATATTTTCGACCTCAAAACGCTCTTTTCTTATGATGGAAAACGGAATGGATTTCGCCATTTTCAAAAAGATTTCTCCATTGGTATTCAATCCAAAATTCTTGGCCAAAAGGCAAAACAAAACGGCTTCCCAATCGTTATTTGTTTCTTTCAATAATTCAAAAATAGGGTTTGATTTCCGTTCTAAACGCTCGAAAAACAAACGTTCTTGCCAATTTTTTAAGGTAAACTTCTTAATCTCCTTGAGTTGCTTTTCACAAAAAATCCAAGATTTGGGTAACATCAAGGATTTATAATTGGCAATTGTTGCTGCATCAACATATTTTTTTAGTTCCAAAACTGGAATTTCGGTATTGTTGCTCCTAAAAATTTCGGTATCGTGTTCCCAAACTACGTGAAGAATCACGTTTTTGTATGCTTCGTCTCTTTCGTGATGATGCACATACCAATCGGAAGATTTAAGGTGGATTTCTACATTTCCAGCCCATTTTTGATTGCCAATAACTATCTGAGCATTAAAAAAATCTGGTCCAGCCAATTCTAAATATTGTCCCACATTGATAATGGTAATTTCCTCTCCATTGAAAGTTTTTAGATTCAAGCTATCGAATTTCTTGAATTTCCAGAGATAATGGAGAAAATCTTCTTTCATTTTTTTTTAAAGATTAAAGAGAATAGAGAAGAGAAAATAGATTTGTCCTGAACAACCAAAGTACTAAAAAAAGGAATACATTTTTTGTTTAAAATAAAAAAAATCATAAACACCAATTAGTTAACGCATCAAATACAATTTGGCACAAGCCCTAGCATCGGATAAAGCTTCGTGGTGGTTGAGTTCGATTTGCATTTCACGACAACAATCGCTTAGTTTTGTTGGCTTCAATCCTTTGGATTTATAAATTTTTACGGTACATTCCCAGCGAGTGCCAATATTCAAATCCTCATAATTCAAACCGTAAAGTGCCATCGATTTGGCCAAAACATTTCGGTCAAAGCTTTCATTATGAGCCACAACAACACGGTTTTGCAATCGTTTTTGAATTTCAGGAAATACTTGTGCAAAGTTTTTTGCATTGACCGTATCTCGTGGATAAATTCCGTGAACCGCTATGGTAAAAGGTGAATATTCGTTTCTTGGAGGCTTGATTAAGCTAACAAATTCGTCAACAATAATACCGTTTTCGACCGTAACAATTCCTACTGAACAAGGATGAAAGGCTGTGGCGGTTTCAAAATCAATAGCAGTAAAAGTCATTTTGGAAGTTAGAGGTTAGAGGTTAGAGGTTTAGAGGTTTGAAATTGATTTTTGCCATTGACATTGACATTGCCATTGACATTGCCATTGACATTGCTATTGCTATTGACATTGCCATTGCAATTAAAACTACAAAAACAGCGATTTTGGTAACATTTCAAGAAACGGCATCGCTTTAGAATAATTTAAGGAATCGTAATCAAAACCTAGTCTCCTAAGATTATCATAATAGAATTGATGATTTTGATAATAATATTTTTCGCTTTGAACAAACCAAGATTTTGCACCTATTTTTTCCGACAAAAACCATTTTTCTAACAATCTTCCTGAACGTCCATTGCCATCATTCCAAGGATGTATTTTTACAAAAACCAAATGGATCATACTTGCAAAATAGAACACTTCTACGAAAGATAAATCCCGTTTCAAAAGACATTCAATATCGTCATAAAACTTGGACATTTCATCATCCACTTCAGAAGGCAAAGCTGCGACATAGTCAATTCGTCCTTCCTCATTTGTAATATACATATTCTGATAGCGATGATTTCCTTGCTGGTTTTTCGCAACTATATTCTTTGCTAAAAGTGTATGAGCTTGAGCAATAGTGCTTTTATTCAATGTATTTTCCTTTGCAAACGAATAAGCATTATATAAATCGTCAATTTTCTTTGTATAATCCGGAAGAAATTCCATCCCAAATTTTTTGTGTTTTATATAAGAATCCAATTCTATTTCTTCACCTTCAATTTTGCTTGAAAAAACTGATGCTACTGAAGTGTAAAAACTAAATGATTCAGTAGAAATTTGGGCATCACAAAGAGTGCTGAATTTTTCTTCTAATCCTTGCGGGAAGTTTTTAGTATAGTCTTCTAAAAGTTTTTCTGAAATTATTTTCATCAATTATATTAGTTATGTAAATCAAGGGTTGACAAAAATACTATTATCCTTAGGGTTAGACCTAACAGGTTTTAAAAACCTGTTAGGTCTTGTATTGTTAATCAAAAAGTTATAAATTCAATTCTTGCTTCAGATTAGTTATTCAAATTTAATTTTTATTGGAAAAAATTCCAAACCAAACCTAACCGAATGATAAAGTCAGTGTAAGGATTATTGGGTGAGGATAAATAATTGTATCCTGATAACGAAGAATTAAAATGTTCCAAGGTTAGATAAACTCTTGTCCTTTGAATTCGGGCATTGAAGAAAAAATCGAAGTTGGTAAAATTCCCTATTTTTTTCTGGTTTTGAACAAAAAACTCACCAATTACAGGATTGTATTCGTTTCCATAATAGGCAGTAAAATAATTAAAAGTAATGCCTGTTTGCAAAAACAAAGCTTTTTTGAACAAATTTTGAGAGTAATAAAGGGTATTTCGAGTGACAAACTCAGGAACATTCAATATGTAATCTTGTTGATCTACTTTTTGATATAAAATGGTGTTGTCTAATGCAAATTTCCAAAACTTAAACTCATTACTGGCTTTTACTGACAAATAATTTATGGTTTTGGTATATTGTGCAGGTGCAATTATTTGTTGTTGTAATGCTATTTGACCCGCAGTAGAATCATCTTCAAAATATAAATGATCCTTAAATGACGAATATTGAACAGACACATTCACCCAAGGAGAATCGGCGTTGATATTGATAAAATTTATTTTTTCGTTCTTAAAATCATTCGACCAATTGTAATTCACAAAACTGCTTTGGTACAAATTATAGTTGTCGTTGGGCAATTTATTCAGGTTTTGATATTGGAAAGAAAGCAACACTTCCTCATTCAATTCATATTGCATTTTAGCATCCAAATTCGAGAGTGATTGATTGGTTATTGATCTTGTAAACAAAAATTTTCCTGTCCATTTATTTTTTCGATAGTCATATTGTCCGCCATAAGAATCAATTCTTCGATTCAAAGATCCTGGAATAATTTGGTCATCCAAAATTAATATTTGGTAGTAATAATAATTGCTAAAAAAATCATCAACAAAAAAATTGAACTTCCCTAAAGTGGTATTTTCATAAGTCAACCCAACTTTATTGTAGGTTTTATTGTAATGTGTTTGGTCGTTTATATTGCTGGTTTTATAGGAATCACCAAATCGATATATTGTGAAATTTCCAATATTTGAAGTAACCGTAGGCTGATTGTATTCAAAAAATTTGTTTTCATAATTGAACTGGTGGGTCACATACAAATTATTGTTTCCCTCAACAGAATTAATTCTAAAATAGTGATCCAAAAAGACTCGTTTCCCTTTCAGAAATGATTGAGCATCTTTCAAATAAACTTCTAATCGATCTCGCTGTAAAAAATCTGAATTACCACTTTCGAAATCATCAATAGTAGTAATTCCGCCATTTTCTTCATTCAAAATATCTTGACCTGTGAAATGAAAATTAGCAAAATATCGCTTGTTTTTAGTGTTATAACTGCTAGTAAACCTAAAATTTCCTGTACTTGCCAATTGATTTATATATTTCCCTTGAGAGCGCAATCCTTTATAGGCTAAAGAAAAATTAAATCTTGGAGAGGTATTTACCGAAAAAAAAGCATCCACATTTTGACCTTTTTCCATCACCGATTTAAAATACAATTCGGTAACTGGAGTAGCTACCGAACAATAACGGATTTGGTTGGCTTCTAGAAAACTAAAATGTTTGGCTTTGAATCCAAATTCTGGAAGCGGCGAAAAAGAATTCAAACTATATTGCAAAGTATTATAAGTTTGTCCTTCGTTAGGAAAAGCCAAAAGTCCAAAAAGGTCTTTTCGCAAATAATTATGGCTGTATTTTTTTTGAATTGTAAGAGAAGTATCGATATAAGTCGTGTCGCGTTCCAAAGTAATTACCCGATACATATCGATAGTCGCCAAAGGCTGATTCTTCTTTACCGAATCTTTACCTATCAGATTATCAAAAATATTTGGCTTTTTACTGTTTTTCTCCTGAGAAAAAAGCAAACAAGAACAAGACAACAAAACTACCAGAAAGAAAAATCTCATCGAGAAGGATTATAATTATGAGGAACTATTTATTTAATCAAGGCAAAGGTAAATGAAAAAAGGTACAAAGAAATGATTTTTTTGATACCACTAATAAATTTTATCCTTACAAAACTCGATTCACTTGAACCAAATTCTTCTGATAATAGGACTCTTTAGTTGAGGAAATAATTACACCTCCATGGTTCGAGGAATGAATAAATTTGATTTCACCCTCACTCACTTCAACGACCATTCCAACGTGATTGATATGGCGTCGTCCATTGGTTTTGAAAAAAACTAAATCACCTTTTTGAGCTTCTTCTATGTTAATTTTAGAACCATAAGAAGCCATTTCTATCGAAGATCTTGGTAATTTTATATTGCTATTGGAAAAAGTATAGCAAATTAATCCAGAACAATCAAAACCATCCTTGGTCGTCCCACCATAACGATAAGGGGTTCCAATATGCTCAGAAGCTATAGATATTAACTCATCCACAAAATTATTTGTTGTGTTTGGATCTTTATTTTCATATTTTTCCACATCAAAACTGCTATCATTAATTGTTGTAGCTTCTGTTACAACTTCTTTTTCAATTTCTTTTGAAGTACGAATTGTAATCACCGAGCCTACTAATAATTTTTTGGAAATACTTGGATTTTGTTTTTCCAATTCAGATATTGTAATACCATATTCTTTGGCAATTCCATACTTGGTTTCTTTTGGTAAGACCTCATGGGATATTTCAAATTTTGGCTTATTGTTATCATTTTCAACCTGGGCGATTGCATCAATTTGCTCTTGAGATTTTATTTCTTTTTTTTCGACAACCAAACTTGAATTTAAATCTTTATTTACAGGAATAGTAATTTTTTGACCCGCTTTCAAGGATTTATTTTCTAAATTGGGATTGGCGTTTTGCAAATCGGCAATCGAAATTTGGTATTTCTTGGCTATGGAATATAAAGACTCTTTGGGCAGTACTTTATATTCAATCTTTGATTTAGAGATATTTATTTTGTCTTCTGGTTTAGGGGATGCTACAATTTTTTCATTTGAAACATTCTTTATAGAATCGTTAATTATTTTTTCTTCGTTTTTTTTGTTTGGAGTTATTACAACTTCAGGTTTTTCATAAGCAGCTGAAGGGATGTTTATGGTTTGTCCAATTTTCAAACCTTGATTTTCCAGATTAGGATTGATTTTATATAAATCTTCAATAAATATATTGTATTTTTTAGCTATACCAAAAAGCGTTTCTTGGGGAAGTACTTCGTGTGTTTTATCTTGCTGTTGATTTGAAATTGCTAAAGAAGAAACCGAAATACTTTTTTTAGTTTCGTTGGGAATTAACAAAACCATTTTCTGTTTAATTCCATTTACAGCTTTGGGATTTAGTTTGTATAAGTCTGAAAGATCTACGTTGTAAATTTGTGCAATTTCGCTGATAGTCTCGCCATTTGATATGGTGTGCATTGCATATTTTTGTTGAGAAAAAACAAAAAAACTGTTAAAAACAAATACGAATACAATCCATTTACAACTCTTCATTCTATAAATTTATATAAATTATTTGTACACTAAAATGCAACAAATGTGAGGGTTAATTATTCTTTTATTACAGTTTATTCTACTCTGAATGATTTATTTTATTGAGAAATACAAATATATCATTTTTGTTGGTTTAGTATGTTAAAGAGTATATAAAATTGAATATAATCCAAAAAATGTGCATAAATTGTTTTAAAAACATGGCTATATACCAAATAGTTTGGTCAATTGTTTTAAGAATTTTTTAAAATTATTTTATTCAAGACCATATAAGAGCTTCCTTTAGGCGTTTTGTAAAACATGTAAAAATGAACTTTTCCCAAACAAAAGGATTCTTAATTTCCATCAGGGATAGGCATTCGGTTATAGAATAAACTTTGTATATTTGAGGAACATTTTTCAATGTCAATGCCAATTGCAAAAATCAATATCAATAAAATAAAATAAATGTCACAAACCCCCAAAGAATTAAAACTCGCCGTCCTCATTGATGCAGATAACGTGCCTTACAGCAATGTGAAAGGAATGATGGAAGAAATTGCCAAATACGGAACGCCCACCACCAAAAGGATTTATGCCGATTGGACTAAACCCAATGCCAACGGCTGGAAAACCGTTTTATTGGAACACGCCATCACTCCCATTCAACAATATAGCTACACAGTTGGGAAAAACTCCTCCGATTCGGCTATGATTATTGATGCTATGGATTTATTATATTCGGATAAAGTAGATGGATTTTGCATCGTTTCCAGTGATAGCGATTTCACTAGATTGGCGATTAGATTAAGAGAATCTGGAATGAAAGTCATCGGTATTGGCGAAAAGAAAACACCCAATTCCTTCATTGTTGCTTGCGACAGATTCATTTATATAGAAGTTTTGGACGGAGCAATCAAGAAAAAATTGCCGAAAAGTAAATTATTCGAAGAAAATAAAAAATTGGTTGACCCGAGCGATAGCCAACAGACGAAGCAAAAAGTAGCCGAAAAAATTCTCGAAAAACCAGAACAAAAACCCCTCAATAAAATCGACACCCAAACCATAGAACTTATTGAAGACACATTAGATGCCATTGGCGATGAAGATGGTTGGGCATTTCTTGGCGATGTTGGAAATCTCATTGTGAAGAAAAAACCTGAATTCGACCCCCGTAATTATGGCTTTTCAAAATTGACTCCTATGCTCAAATCTTTGACAGATATTCTCGAAATCGACGAAAGAGAATCTGATAAGAAAGGAATCAAACACGTTTTTGTAAGGTTGCGTTACAGTTAATTAATAATTATACAGGGCAAACGCTTTTAAAAATAAGACAAAAAGTAGCCACGACACGAACGAAGTGAACCTGTCTGCCGACAGGCAGGCTGGCGAAGCAATTACACGAATGAACACGAATTTTTGTACTTTTTAATTACACTAATTTGTAAGCAATGCAAGAAAATTCGTGAAAATTAATTTTAATAGTTTTTGAATTTGTGCAAATTAGTGTAATTTGTGGCAAAAAAATTTTAAAAGCGTTTGCCCTAATAAATTATATGAAACTCGTATTTGCAACTAATAACAAAAATAAAATCCTCGAAGTACAACAAATGCTGCCTTCTACTATCGAAATTATAAGCCTCGAAAGCATTGGCTGCTTTGAAGAAATTCCAGAAACAGCAGCCACTATCGAAGAAAATGCCATTATGAAAGCCAATTATGTAACCCAAAAATACGGTTTTGATTGTTTTGCTGATGACACAGGATTAGAAGTTGAAGCATTAAATGGACAACCTGGCGTTTTCTCGGCAAGATATGCCGGAGAACAACGCAATTCTGAAGATAATATGAATAAATTATTGGAAGCTTTAGCTGATGAAACTAATAGAAAAGCCCAATTCAAAACCGTAATTGCATTGAATTTAAAAGGCAAACAACATCTTTTCACGGGAATTGCCAAAGGCGAAATTACTTTAGAAAAAACAGGAAATCAAGGTTTTGGCTATGATCCTATTTTTAAACCCGAAGGTTATGAAGCTACTTTTGCGCAACTTTCTCTCGAAGAAAAAGGTGCCATCAGCCATCGTGGTATAGCTATGGCGCAATTAATAAATTTCTTAAAAACAAAATAAAATTTGTTATTACTAACGAATATTGTCTTTATATTCTCAAAATTCAAATCTGAAATCTGTAATCTGAAATCTAAAATTCTGATTATCAAATAATAATAAATAATTAAATCTGAAAAACCCATTAGATTATCTCGTTTTTTTGCAGTACTTTTGCACCAAATTTTAAAAATACATAATGAACAAATTTGAACAATTAGGATTGAGTGAATCGCTACAACGTGCGATTATCGATCTAGGATTTGAGAATCCGACCGAAGTGCAGGAGAAAGCGATTCCCCTATTATTGGAACAAGACACAGATTTAGTTGCGTTGGCTCAGACAGGGACAGGGAAAACGGCAGCTTTTGGTTTTCCAGTCATTCAAAAAATTGATGCCAACAACAGAAATACACAGGCGTTAATTTTATCACCTACTCGCGAACTATGTTTGCAGATTACAAACGAGATTAAAAACTACTCCAAATACGAAAAAGGTATAAATGTAGTGGCTGTTTACGGTGGTGCAAGTATTACAGAACAGGCTAGAGACATCAAAAGAGGGGCGCAAATTATTGTGGCTACTCCAGGTAGAATGCAGGATATGATTAACAGAGGTTTGGTAAACATTACCCAAATTAATTACTGTATCCTTGACGAAGCAGACGAAATGTTGAATATGGGTTTCTACGAAGACATCGTAAACATCCTATCGACCACGCCAGACGAAAAAAGCACTTGGTTATTCTCGGCAACCATGCCAGCAGAAGTAGCCCGAATTGCCAAACAATTTATGCACAACCCTCTAGAAATTACTGTTGGAACTAAGAACTCAGGTTCAGCTACAGTTTCTCACGAATTCTATTTGGTGAATACAAGGGATCGTTATGAAGCGCTAAAAAGATTGGCCGATGCTAATCCAGACATTTTCTCGGTAGTTTTTTGTAGAACCAAACGCGATACACAAGCTGTTGCCGAAAAATTAATTGAAGATGGTTATAGTGCTGCCGCCTTGCACGGAGATTTATCTCAAGCACAACGCGATGGCGTGATGAAATCTTTTAGAGGTCGTCAAATCCAAATGCTTGTAGCTACTGATGTTGCAGCTCGTGGAATTGATGTTGATAATATTACTCACGTAGTAAATTACCAATTGCCTGACGAAATAGAAACTTATACTCACCGTTCGGGTCGAACAGGCCGCGCTGGAAAACTAGGAACTTCTATTGTTATTGTAACCAAAAGTGAAATCCGCAAAATTTCGGCTATCGAAAGAATCATCAAACAGAAATTTGAAGAAAAAACAATTCCATCTGGAATCGAAATCTGCGAAATTCAGTTGTTGCATCTTGCCAATAAGATAAAAGATACGGAAGTCGATCACGAAATAGACAACTACCTTCCAGCCATCAACAATGTTCTTGAAGGATTGTCTAAAGAAGAATTGATCAAGAAAATGGTTTCGGTTGAATTCAATCGCTTCATCAATTATTATAAGAAAACACGAGATATTTCTTCTCAATCTTCGGGTTCTGAAAGAAGAGAACGTGATGATAGGGAACCAAGAGAAAACAACAATGGCGGTGCTACAAGATACTTTGTAAACATTGGTTCCAGAGACAATTTCGATTGGATGTCATTGAAAGATTACTTGAAAGAAACCTTAGACCTCGGTCGTGATGATGTTTTCAAAGTAGATGTAAAAGAAGGTTTCTCTTTCTTTAATACCGACCCAGAACACACTGACAAAGTAATGGAAATATTGAACAACGTTCAATTAGAAGGACGTAGAATCAATGTTGAAATTTCTAAAAATGACGGTGGCGGAAGACGAGATCACAATGGTAGAAGTTCAGGTGGTGGTTTTGGCGGAGGCCGTTCAGGTGGAGAAAGAAGTTCAGCTCCAAGAAGAGAAGGCAGTTTTGCCCCAAGACGTGAAGGCTCTGGTGGATTTAGAAGCGACAGAAGTTCAGCACCACGTGAAGGTGGTTTTGGAGGAAGAAGCGCAGCTCCAAGAACAGGTGGTTTCTCTGACCGAAGTCCAAGATCTTCTGATGCTCCTAGACGAGATGGTGGATCTTCAGAAAGACCAGCAAGACGTTCTGAAAGTTTTGGCGATGCACCAAGAGAAAGAAGACCGAGGAGAAGTTAGCAGATTGCAGATTTTAGATTGCAGGTTGCAGGTTGCAGATTACAGGTTGCAGGTTGCAGTCCTGAAACTTCGGAATAGATTTCTTATTTGCAATTGATCTCGAAATTTCGGGACTGTTAATTTTCTTATAATTATATTGAAACTACAAAATATTTAATCCCATTTTATTACTTTTAAAGTTTTAAAACAGTTTATGAAATATTTTGTAGTTTTCTTTTTTTTAATACTCGCCTCAACAACTTTCGCACAAGTTATTGAACCATCCCAAACCGTTACTGGGACTATTATCAATGACAATACGAAATTCCCTATCCCCAATGTAAATATCATCAACATCAATAAAGTAAGAGGTACCACTACTGATGAAAAAGGTAATTTTGAACTGGCTGTTTCTGTAAATGATACCCTTCACATTACTATTATAGGTTTTCAATCTTTGAGAATTAGAGTGACCAACGATTGGGTAAAAACCAAAACCACCAAAATTCAACTGACCGAAAAAGCTTATGCCCTCGAAGAAGTCATCGTAGGTCGTTATAATTTAACAGGATATATAGAAGTCGATTCTAAATTGATTCCTGTAAAAGAAAATTATCGTTACAGCATTTCGGGCTTGACAGAAGGCTACGAAGCTGGTGAATACTCACCAAATGCTTTCGGAAAAGTGATGGGTTCCATCTTTAATCCTGCCGATGCGCTTTATAATTTCTTTGGCAAAAAACCCACTGAACTCAAGCGTTTGAAAGAAATGAAAAAGGACGACACTGTTCGAAATCTTCTAGAAACCAAGTACGACCGTGAAACTATTGCAGTCCTTTTGGGCGTGGACAAAAAGGAAATTGCAGAAATTCTGGAACGTTGCAATTACTCCGAATCCTTTGTAAAAACCGCTAACGACCTCCAAATTCTGGACGCCATAAGCGGATGTTATGAAGAATATAAGATTTTGAAGAAGAAATAATAAATGAATAAAAAACAAGTTTAATCCTTAATTGTTCAAACAGTTAAGGATTTTTTTTATTTATTTCCTGTTCTAATACCAATAACATTTATAAAATAGTCCAATAGTTTATGGTATAATGCCGATTACTTGTCCCGAAAATTCGGGATAGTATGAAAATAGTCCATTTTTCATGGACTATATTGAATACATAATCGGTATAAAAAAGAAGTGCTGTATTTTAAAATCCATTTCAGGATTTGTAAAAAAATATCTATATTTGATAAAATTTATAAAGAAACAAACCTTCGCCAATCTACCCAATTTTGGGTGCATATACGAAAGATTGTTTCGCCAATAAATAAGTTAGCCGACACCCTAAAAAACGACCGTACAAACAAAGACTGTTGACAATTTGGACAGCAAAACCGAAATTAAAAGATTTAAAAAACCTAAATTTGCTTGACTTAAAATTTTAACATAACAAGAGTAATGACAGACAAAATAGCAAAACCGTTTTTGAAGTGGGCAGGTGGAAAAACCCAGCTTATCAAAGACATTGAACGAACTTTACCAACAGAAATAACGAAAGATAAATTTACATATATTGAACCATTTGTTGGTAGCGGTGCGGTTTTATTTTGGATGCTTACCAATTTTCCAAAACTTGAAAAAGCAGTAATTAACGACATCAACGAAGATTTAATAAATACTTACAAAACAATCGCTTCAAATCCAAAAGAATTGATTTCAATTCTTGAAATTCTGCAAAATGAATTTCATTTGTTAGAAGGAAACGAAGACAACAAAAAACTCTATTATTACCAAAAAAGAGAACTGTACAATACAAGAAAAGAAGAACAAAGCGGACAAGCCGCTTTATTTATTTTTCTCAATCGAACCTGTTTCAATGGTTTGTATAGAGTGAATAGTAAAAATTTGTACAACGTTCCAATGGGTGGATATAAAAAACCAACCATTTGCGATAAAGAAAATATTTTGTCTGTAAGCAAAGTTCTACAAAAAGTTGAAATTCTTTGTGGCGATTATGAAGAAACTTTAAATTATTCAAATAAAAATTCTCTTTTTTATTTTGATCCACCATACAAACCATTAAGCGAAACTTCAAGTTTCAATTCTTATGCTAAAGATGATTTTAACGACAACGAACAAGTTCGTTTGAGAGATTTTTGCAACAAACTTGATGTTTTAAATCACAGTTGGATTTTAAGCAATTCAGACGTGAAAGGGAAAAACGGAAATAACAATTTCTTTGATGATTTATATTCTGACTTCAACATTCAAAGAGTTGATGCAAGAAGAAGCATAAACGCAAATCCAGAAAAAAGAGGAGAATTGGGCGTTCCCCTATCGGGTCGGGCTTTCCGTTCCAATCTTTTGTTCGTTCCTCACAAAAGGATTTCCACTTCAATCCCTAACGCAAAACTCGTAGCATAAAATGAACTTGAGTTTCAATACAAAACTTGCGGATGGATATTCTAGTAACTCACAAATAGCCAGAGTTTTAACCGAAAATTGGGTTAAAGAAAACTCATATTGTCCTTGTTGCGGAGAAATACCGTTAAATGAATTTGAAAATAATAGACCTGTAGCAGATTTTTATTGCAAAAAGTGCAATGAAGAATTTGAATTAAAAAGCAAAAATGGAAAGTTTTCAAATACAATAAATGATGGAGCTTATTCAACAATGATTGAAAGGATAAATTCAAATCAAAATCCTAATTTTTTCTTTTTAACGTATTCGAAAAACTTCGCAGTAGAGAATTTTCTCATCATTCCGAAACAGTTTTTTACTACTGAAATAATTATTAAAAGGAAACCACTATCAACCACTGCAAGACGTGCAGGTTGGATTGGCTGTAATATTGACATTTCAAATGTTGCCGAGGCAGGTAAAGTTTTTTTAGTAAAAGATTCTAAATTAATTGATAGAAAAATTGTAGAAACCTCTTTTAATAAAACATTGTTTTTAAGAGAAAAATCTAACGATTCCAAAGGTTGGATATTAGATTTAATGACTTGTGTTGATTTAATTAAAAAAGAAACATTTACATTAGAAGATGTATATAAATTTGAGGATAAACTCAAGTTCAAATACCCAAGTAATAATTTCATCAAAGATAAAATAAGGCAACAACTTCAAGTATTACGAGATAAAGGCATAATCGAATTTGTAAGTCGAGGTAATTATAAAAAAATCAAATATGGAAACATTTAAAATTGAAGTAAAAGAAACACTTTCAAGAGTTATTGAGATTGAAGCCAGTTCTGCGGATGAAGCATTTTCAAAGATTCAAGATTTATACAAGAAAGAAGAAATTGTATTAGATGCTGATGATTATGTTGAAACAGAATTTTTAAAATCAGAAAAATAAAGGATGCCGAATATAACACCAAGCAATTCAGATTTTATACTATATACTTCACAAGATGGCGAAGTTAGAGTGGATGTTTTTGTTAATGATGAAACAGTTTGGCTCACTCAAAAGGCAATGCAAGAATTGTTTGACAGATCTAAATCTACTGTAAGTGAACACATTAGCAATGTTTTTAAAGAAGGAGAACTTGACGAAATTCAAGTTGTTCGGAAATTCCGAACAACCGCCGTTGATGGAAAGGATTATGAAGTTTCCTATTACAATTTAGATGTAATTATTTCAGTTGGTTATAGAATCAAATCTCAAAGAGGCACACAATTTCGTATTTGGGCTACCAAAACATTAAAAGAGTTTATCATTAAAGGTTTTGTTTTAGACGATAAACGTTTGAAACAAGGTGGTCAAGTATTTGGAAAGGATTATTTTGAAGAGTTACTTGAGAGAATTCGGGAAATTCGAGCATCAGAAAGACGATTTTATCAAAAAATTACAGATATATATGCTCAATGTAGTATAGATTATGACCTTAAATCAGACATGACCTTAAGTTTTTATAAAACCGTTCAAAATAAACTTCATTGGGCAATAACAGGAAATACAGCAGCAGAAATTATTGAAAGAAGAGCAAACGCTGAAAATCCTAATATGGGATTAACTACTTGGAAAAATTCACCTGACGGAAAAATTCTAAAGTCAGATACAAACATTGCAAAAAACTATTTATCGGAAAAGGAGATAAGTGAATTAAACAGACTTGTTGAGTTATACCTGAATTTTGCAGAATTACAAGCAGAAAGAAATATACCAATGAAAATGAATGAATGGGTTGAAGCATTGGATTCATTCTTAAAAATAAACCGTTACGATTTATTAAATAATCCGGGAAACATATCCCACGAAATGGCAATTAGAAAAGCAGAATCAGAATACTCAAAGTTTAGAAAAATACAAGACCAAAAGTTCATTTCTGATTTTGATAAAGAAGTAAAAAATATAAAGAAGAAAAGATAAGTTCGATATGGTTTTTGCTGACCCTCCATACTTTTTATCAAACAACGGACTATCAATTCAAAGCGGAAAAATTGTAAGTGTTAATAAAGGTAAATGGGACAAATCAGAAGGTTTTGAATTCATTAATGACTTCAACAGAAAATGGCTTTCATTGGTTCGTGATAAGATGAAAGACGATGCAACAATTTGGATAAGTGGCACAATGCACAACATTTTTTCGGTTGGACAAATCCTTAACGAATTAGGTTTTAAAATCCTGAATGTTGTAACTTGGGAAAAGACAAATCCACCACCTAATTTTTCGTGCAGATATTTTACCTATTCAACAGAGCAAATCATTTGGGCAAGAAAAAGTGAAAAAGTTCCTCATTATTTTAATTACGAATTAATGAAGCAACTTAATGGCGACAAACAGATGAAAGACGTTTGGAAATTGCCAGCAATTGCACCTTGGGAAAAATCCTGTGGTAAACATCCAACACAAAAACCACTTTCGGTTTTGACAAGACTAATTTTAGCATCAACAAAACCAAACGCGTGGATTTTAGATCCATTTACTGGAAGTTCGACAACAGGAATTGCAGCCAACTTAGCCAACAGGCGTTTTTTAGGCATTGACCAAGAAGAAGAATTTTTGACAATTAGCAAAAACAGAAAAATTGAAATAGAAAATATAAAAACTGCAACAAATTATAGACAAAAAATAGGTGGCTTTACAGATAAAAAAGAACTCGAATTGTTTTTAGTTGAAGAACCGCAAACAGAATATAAAACAGAACTGAACCTTGAAAACAAAAGTGGCGATCGGCTAACAGCTAGAGTTTCGTTGGGTGCGTAGCACCAACAATGAAACTCCTGTTGAACAGCCTGTCCCGATTGTTATCGGGAAAACCGATTACTCTAGCGTCAACCTTATGGAGTTATCGAAAAGAATTTAGAGTGCCGATAGCAATCTGGATCAAGAGGCAACTACTCCGAATCCTTTGTAAAAACCGCCAACGACCACCAAATTCTAGAACCCATAAGCGGTTGTTATGAAGAATATAAGATTTTGAAGAGATAGTCTGAAACCAAAAGTAAATTATACCAATTGTGATTTTAAAATCGTCTAATTCATTTTGATTTTTTTTTATTGCAACCCCGCCAAACTCTGTTCTAACGTAGCAATTTTTGAAAGTGCATCGGCTTCTTTTTGTCTTTCGTTTGCCAATACTTTTTCGGGTGCACCGTTTACAAATTTTTCATTAGACAATTTGTTTTGAACTGATTTCAAGAATCCTTGGGTGTAAACCAACTCGGTAGTTAGTTTTTCAATTTCTGCCTCTACATCAATGTTTCCAGTTATAGGTATAAAATATTCGTTCGATTTTACACGGAAAGACAAAGCACCATCCACTTTATCCGAAACATATTCTAAAGATGTAATATTTCCTAATTTGGTCACCACAGCATCAAAATAAGTTGAAGTTTTATCATTATTGAAGATTTTCAATTCAATCGTTTCCTTGAACGGAATATTCTTGTCTTTACGAATCGTTCTGATTCCAGAAATTACTTCAATCGTGTTATCGAAATCATTAATTAATTGTGCATTGAACGGTTTCATTTCTGGCCAAGTCGAAACAATCAAAGCTTCTTCTGGCGTTCTTTCGGCTAATAATTGCCAAATTTCCTCTGTCAAAAACGGCATAAATGGATGCAATAATTTCAAATTATTTTCTAGCATTTCTATGGCTTTCGCCAATGTATTGCTGTCAATTGGTTGTTGGTAAGCGGGTTTTATCATTTCCAAAAACCACGAACAAAAATCATCCCAAACCAATTTGTAAATACCCATCAAGGCATCGGAAATTCTGTATTTCTCGAAATTGTCCTCGATTTCCAAAAGTGTTTGTTGCAATTTGGCTTCATACCATTCAATCGCTACTTTTGAAGATTCGGGTTGCGGAATCGAATCCGAAACTTCCCAACCTTTAATCAATTTAAAGGCATTCCAGATTTTGTTGGTAAACGCTTTTCCTTGGTTACACAATTCCTCATCGAACATAATATCGTTCCCAGCAGAAGCACTCAAAAGCAATCCCACACGAACGCCATCGGCACCAAATTTTTCTATTAATTCTAATGGTTCAGGTGAATTTCCCAACGATTTCGACATTTTACGTCTTTGTTTGTCCCGAACCAAACCCGTTAAATACACATTTGTAAATGGTTTTTTTCCTGTATATTCATATCCAGCAATAATCATTCGTGCCACCCAGAAAAACAAAATATCCGGTCCAGTTACCAAATCATTCGTTGGATAATAATATTTAAAATCTTCATTTTCAGGATCCATAATGCCTCCGAAAACGGACATTGGCCAAAGCCAGGAAGAAAACCAAGTATCGAGAGCATCAACATCCTGACGGAGGTTAGAGGTTAGAAGTTGGAAGTTAGAAGTTTTTTCTTTGGCTAAAGCCAAAGCTTCTTCAATATTTTCTGCGACTACGAAATCTTCCTTTCCTCCCGAACCTTCGGGACCGTAGAAATAGGCTGGAATTTGTTGTCCCCACCACAATTGACGGGAAATATTCCAATCGCGAATATTATTTAACCAATGTGCGTAAGTGTTTTCAAAACGTTTTGGATGCAATTTAATTTCTCCATCAACCAATACGGATTGAATCGCTGGTTTTACCAAATCTTCCATTTTCAAGAACCATTGGTCGGACAAACGAGGCTCTATTACCGCTTTGGTTCTTTCCGATGTTCCTACTTTATTTAGATAATTTTCGGTTTTTGCCAAAGCACCAATTTTCTCTAATTCGTGCTCAATTTCAGAACGAACGACAAAACGGTCTTTCCCTTGGTAATGCAAACCAAAACTATTCAGCGTGGCATCTTCATTGAAAATATCAATAATTTCAAGATTGTGTTTTTCGCCCAAAGCTTTATCATTAATATCGTGAGCGGGAGTCACTTTCAAGCAACCCGTACCAAATTCGATATCAACATATTCATCGGCTATTACAGGAATTTCTCTACCACATATTGGCACAATGACCGTTTTACCAATCAAATGAGCATATCTTTCATCATTAGGATTAACACAAATCGCAGTATCTCCAAAAATAGTTTCTGGGCGAGTAGTGGCTACAATTATCCCCTCACCAGCCCTCCCCGAAGGGAAGGGAGCCGATTCCGAAGTAGTTTCAGATACAGGTTGCTCGCTTTGGTTGCTCGCTCCCCCTCCTTCGGAGGGGGTTGGGGGGAGGATTTTATATTTCAGAAAATACAATTTCCCTTGTTGTTCTTCATAAATAACTTCTTCGTCAGACAAAGTGGTTTTGGCTTCTGGATCCCAGTTTACCATTCGATAGCCACGGTAAATCAAGCCTTTGTTGTACAAATCCACGAAGGATTTAATTACCGATGCCGACATATCAGGATCCATCGTGAATTTGGTTCGCTCCCAATCACAAGAGCAACCCAATTGCTTCAATTGTTCTAAAATGGTTCCGCCATATTTGTCAGTCCAATCATAAGCATGATTCAAAAATTCCTCTCGACTCAAATCCGATTTATTGATTCCTTCCGATTTTAATTTGGCAACCACTTTAGCTTCAGTAGCAATCGAAGCGTGATCCGTTCCGGGAACCCAACAAGCGTTGAAGCCTTTGAGACGTGCCTTTCTAATCAAAACATCTTGAATCGTATTGTTCAGCATGTGTCCCATGTGTAAAACTCCAGTCACGTTTGGCGGAGGAATTACGATGGTATATGGCGTTCTTTGGTCTGGTTCAGAATGAAAATACTTGTTTTCCATCCAGTAGTTATACCATTTATTTTCAATAGTTTTGGCGTCAAATTGTGCAGGAATTGTCATAAAAAAGCAACTGTTACAACCAAAATTTAGCTTTGGTCTGATTTTTGTAATTCAAATTGGGAACAAAAGTAAATAATTAAGTACAGTATAAAAAGTGAAATAAATAATTGTATGCTTAATTAAAAAAACTAATTTTACTAAACAGAATTAAAACAAAAAGAAAATGAAAAATTTAACCACAATAATTGCAGTAGTTTTAATGAGTAGTTTTGGTTTTGCTCAAAATGGTCCAAAAATTGAGTTCAAAGCCAAAGACAACACTATCGATTACGGAACCACCACAAAAAAGAAAGATAATGGGCTTCGTTCTTTTGAATTTACAAACACTGGTGATGCGCCATTGATAATTACCAATGTACTTTCTACTTGTGGCTGTACCGTTCCTACCAAGCCAGAAGCACCAATTATGCCTGGAAAAACTGGAAAAATTGAAATTAAATATAGCATGATACCAGGTCCAATTAGAAAAACAATTACAGTTGAATCGAATGCTGTGAATTATGAAGGAGGCAGAATTCCTCTAAAAATAAAGGGTGACGTTATAGCTGATTAAAACCTATTCAAATTATAAAAAACGCTTCTTAATTAATCTTAAGAAGCGTTTTATTTTAACACATTGAGCAATTGAAATTTAAACTTTAGAATTTGGCTTTCTCTTTCGACAATAAAATATATCCAATTTTCTTCTTCAGATTTTAATAATAAATTTATTTTTTCGAGAGAAAATTCATAGCCTGGTTTTTGATTAATGCTTACAATTATATCTCCTTTCTGCAATCCACTTTGTGCAGCAGGAGAATTTTTCCGAACATGCGCTACAATATAAACGGGTTTTAATGCAAATCTATACTTAAAATTACTGGGTCTTGTCATACCATCCTCTACTACCCTATCTCCTTGAAAAGGAACAGTATTGAGACTAACCGTTTCTTGCACCCATTGTAAACCATCATGTTGTATTTCTAGACCACTTTTATTATAGTTAAAAGAAGTATTAAAATTTCTATTTTTTCTTAAATATAATAGTTGATTGGGATAGTCAAAAACTATGTCGAACCTTTTTAAAATTTCTGAACCTAACGATCCAGCTCGATCTTTAACCATTTTCACGTTTTTTATCGAGGATGAATCTGGAAAAGCAACATAAGGACGATTGAATTGAAATTTTGAAAAAGAAAACTTTTTGATTTGAGCTCTTTTCCCTTCCACATCTCCGCTAAATCCTTTGCCTAAATAATCGTCAAAATTTTTCTCAGGAATATTAATACCTTTTTCTTTATTCTCGAAAAGCCAAATAGCATCGCTATTTCCAATATCAATCAATAATTTTGTGGGGATTTCGACAGCATTTAGGGTTGCGTTTCCTAAAATATAAGGTTTTGATTTTTCGATTGTTATGGGAACTCGCTGAAATTTTTTTTCGAGTCTTTTTTTAATTTTATCAATTTCTTTATACACAGTAATGTGCTTTTTTTCGTAATCGATTTGAATGAAATTATTTTTAAAAAATTGGTATCCAATAATACCATTCACAGGAATTCCAACATGTGAAGAAAGATTAAAACTTTGATCTAAAATGATGTATAATAAATGATTTATAGATTTTAAACCTTTGATTGCTAGTGTATTATTTGTCGATTTCAATCCCTCGATAGAAGTTTCGCTTCCCAAACCTCTCAACGAAATTTTTTCGACATTAAAAAAGCTAACTTCTTTTTTATCTTCCATACTAAAAAGGATGGTTTCTTCAACGCCAGAATCCAAGAGAAAATGCAACTCAACTCCATTGACATTGATGGGAATAAAAATCAAATTATTAATAAATTTGAATGGGATAACAACTTTATCGACGCCTTTTTCAAATTGAAATTCTTCCTGTCCAAAAACAGGTAAAGTTGAAGCAATAAAAAAGCATAAAATGATAATTCGTCTCATTCTAATTGTTTTTATAAAAATAGTAAAATATTGTATATAAATCTATTTGATTCACAAATAAAAGGAATCGAGTCAATTTATTTTGAAAAAAAATCGCAAATTTGCACCAAATTTTCAAAAACATGCCAAGTATTTCTATTAGAGGTCGAAAAATGCCCGAATCGCCAATTCGCAAGTTGGCTCCTTATGCTGATATGGCTAAACTAAAAGGCCATAAAGTATTTCATTTAAACATTGGTCAACCCGATATAAAAAGCCCTGAAATTGCCATTGAAGCCATAAAAAATATTGATTTAGACATTATAGAATATGGTCCTTCAGCTGGTTATGAAAGTTACCGAAAAAAATTAGCCTTATTTTATACCAATCAAAACGTAAACGTTTCGTTTGAAGATATAATGATTACTACAGGAGGTTCAGAAGCGTTATTGTTTGCACTAGGAAGCATCATGGATCCTGAGGATGAAGTGATTATTCCAGAACCCTTTTATGCTAATTATAGTGCGTTTTCAGCAGAATCGAGTGCTAGAGTTGTACCAGTGATTTCAACCATCGAAAGTGGTTTTACCTTGCCTACGATTGAAGAATTTGAAAAAGCAATTACACCAAAAACCAAAGCTATTTTAATTTGCAACCCAAATAATCCAACGGGCTATTTGTACTCTGAAACCGAAATAAATCAATTGGGAGAATTGGTTCGAAAACACGACTTATTTCTAATTGCAGACGAAGTATATCGCGAATTTATTTATGACACAAGAGACCAACACTTTTCAGTGATGAACCTCAATGGAATTGAGCAAAACGTCATAATGATTGATTCTGTTTCCAAAAGATACAGTATGTGTGGGGCAAGAATTGGCTGTATGATAACCAAAAACAGAGAAGTTATTGCAGCCTCAATGAAATTTGCCCAAGCTCGTTTATGTCCACCAACAATTGAACAAATCGCTTGCGAAGCAGCAATTGACACCCCTCAAAGTTATTTTGATGAAGTAATTTCAGAATACAAAGAAAGAAGAGATGCTTTAATTTCTGAATTAAATAAAATTGATGGCGTAATTGTGACGACACCAAAAGCGGCGTTTTATTGTATTGCGCAACTACCTGTTGACAATACAGATGATTTTGCACAATGGCTTCTTGAAAGTTACAATCTTAATGGAGAAACTGTAATGGTAGCGCCTGCGGCAGGATTTTATTCCACACCAGGTGTTGGTTTGAATCAAGTTCGAATTGCTTATGTGCTGAAAAAAGAAGATTTAATTCGAGCTGTACAAATTTTGAAAGAAGCGATTAAAGTCTATAATAGCTAATTTTTTTGAAAAATATCTTAAATGCTAGAAATAAACTTTAAAAAAAACTGCCCAATTTCTTAAACAGTTCTTTCTATTTTCTTTAATCTATTTTCTATTTATTTTCATTGTTGTCCGATAAAAAAGAAGCCAAATTAATGGCTTCTTAAAAAAATCGTAATTTCGAGTTGCAAAATTCAAATAACGATGGGCAAAAATAAGTATTTTTCGACTAAATCTGTTTTCGGA